>MDTG01360660.1_pt1 | contig 10861 bp, 13 predicted proteins | sample 811421 | NCBI WGS metagenome assembly MDTG01 (sample SAMN05326645, study PRJNA326480) | marine metagenome | isolation source: seawater | place: Pacific Ocean: South East | collected 2011 | reverse complement strand
TGCCACCTTACCTAGCCGCTATTGGCATGTCCGCTAGCTCATTGGTGGTGGTATTCAATGCCCTGCGTTTAAATAAACTGCCCAAATAATCGAGACAGTCATGGACATTATTTTTATCACGGTACCTGTTACTATTTTGTTCATTGCAACTGCGGTGGCCATTTTCTTTTGGGCCAACAAAGGTGGCCAATACGACGATCTTGATAGCCCAGCCCATCGTATTTTATTTGATGATGATGTGCAGACCAGCGAGAACGAATCTAAAACAGACGAAGACCAAGAACCCCCTAAATGATCGAGCCCCTTTCCTTTTTAACCGCATTTTTACTGGGTCTATTTGGCAGTATTCATTGCATGGGCATGTGTGGTGGTATTGTGGGCGCATTATCGGTCAACACCCAACACGCTAAACCCATTACGCTTCAATTAAGTTATCATCTCGGGCGCATTACCACCTATGGTTTGATCGGATTGCTTGCCGGGTTTGCAGGGCTATGGCTATCAAGCAGCCACGACTCAGCGGAATTAGTCTTGCGCACACTATCCGGTGTCATATTAATATTAATGGGATTGTATGTTTTAGGCTCCACCAACACCCTATTGTGGCTAGAAAAAGGCGGCGCTAAATTATGGAAATTTATACAACCTCTTAGTAAACACATGCTGCCGGTTCGTTCTGCAAAGCAAGCGTTAGGCTTAGGAATGATATGGGGGCTATTACCTTGTGGCCTGGTTTATAGCACCTTGAGCTGGGCATTGGTTTCTGCAAACCCTATCCACAGCGCGACTCTCATGATGGCATTTGGTTTAGGTAACCTGCCTGCTCTTTTGAGTTTTGCCTTATTTACCGCCCAGTTAAATAAATTTAAACGCCACTGGCTTGTTCGCGTGATACTCGGTGGCAGTATTATGACTTTTGGTGCATGGACAATATTAGCCCCTTGGCTGATAAAATATGCCTGACAAGATTAGCCGAAAGCATTAGTATCAAGGGTATTTACGATTGCCCTATAGATTATTCAGGAGGACTTCATGCCAAAGGATACGCAAACCCTTAATATCTTGGTTCCTAACAAGACAGGGCAGACACATTGCAGCACCTGTAGCCTAAGTTCTTTATGTCTACCCATTGCCCTTGAAAAAGCCGATTTAGATGCGTTAGACAACGTCATTAAACGTGGTCGACCTATCCAGAAAGGTGAATTGCTTTTCAAACAAGGTGACCCATTTAAAGCGGTCTATGCCATTCGTACTGGTGCAATCAAAACCTTTACCGTGGCTTCAAGTGGTGAAGAGCAAATTACTGGGTTTCACCTTGCCAGCGAACTCGTTGGATTATCTGGCTATAGTGAAGACACTTACCCGCTGTCTGCCAAAGCACTTGAGACTACCACCGTATGTGAACTTCCTCTTGAGCAACTTGAATCATTATGTGATGAGATGCCAGGGCTTCGTAAACAAATCATGCGTAATATGGGTGGTGAGATTCGCCAAGATCAGCAGATGATGCTGCAACTTTCAAAGAAAAGTGCCGACGAACGTATGGCTTACTTTTTATTGGACTTAGGCAGTCGTTTTGAGCGCCGCGGTTTTTCATCAAAAGCATTCCGCCTGTCTATGTCTCGCGTAGACATCAGTAATTACCTGGGACTTGCCGTTGAAACAGTCAGCCGCATTTTCACCCGTTTCCAGAAAAACGAGCTCATTAAAACCGAAGGCAAAGAGATCACTTTGCTCAACCTTGATGAGCTCAAGCAATTAGCAGGGCAACCAAACGAACCGCTCGTTTGCGATAAGCACCCTGCCTAAACCTTTCTAACACCTTGAGTGAAAAGCAAAAAAAATAATGCAAGTTATTTTTTTGCTTTTTTTACGTTTGCATCTAGGGTTTAACTAACCTCAACAGATGAAACGATACACCGCTTCAAGGACATATACATGGGATTGTGCCCAGAAGAACTTAGGCACCTAGTGATTCGCCCTACTTTAAAATACTTAAACCAACATTCGATGGCAGCTGAAACCCTTCTCATGGGCACAGCAGCAGTAGAATCAGCTATGGGTTATGAGCTTAAGCAGCAAAAAGGGCAAGGCTTAGGGGTTTATCATATTACACCGCGTAGTCATCAATTGTTATGGGATCAATACCTCGCCAAAGACCCAGACTTGGCCAGCAAGGTGCGCGGACTGGCAAGCCAGCACGAGTTTTTGCTGAATCCTCACGGGGAATTAACCACTAACCTTCGCTACGCAACCGCCATTGCTTGGTTTATCTACAAACGCAAAGGCAAACCCCTACCTGAAGCCAACGATCTTACCGCTATGGCTAAATTTTGGCGTCGCCATTTTCATTCACGGCCACAGGCCGATATAGACACCTATATCACTCGCTACAAAGCCCTGAAGCATCCTCCGAATTTTGCTGCCTGATGAAAGAGAGATAGGGCTTATAACCCTATTTCATAGGCAAACCCCACCCATTTGCGCTAGAATCCGCGCCTTACGTAAGTATCGCTAGGTTGTAAAATGGTTCAGTTCGTTGATGCCAGTGTGTCCCAGACACCTGAGGCAGACAAAAAGCAGAAAACAGAATTTAATAAGCTGCAAAAACGCATTCGCCGCGACGTGGGTCGAGCCATCGCTGACTTCAATATGATTGAAGAAGGTGATCGTATTATGGTGTGCTTATCCGGCGGTAAAGACAGTTATACCATGTTGGATATATTAATCAGCCTGCAAAAAAGTGCACCCATTCAGTTTGAGCTTGTTGCCGTAAACCTAGACCAAAAGCAGCCTGGTTTTCCTGAGCACATTCTACCAAGCTACTTGGATACCTTGGGCATTGAATACTACATCGTCAATCGTGACACCTATTCTGTGGTCAAAGAAAAAGTCCCTGAAGGGCGAACCACTTGTGGCTTGTGCTCTCGTTTACGCCGCGGCACATTGTATGCATTTGCTGAAGACATCGGTTGCACCAAGGTAGCGCTAGGTCATCATCGAGATGACATTGTAGAAACTCTGTTCTTAAACTTATTTCATGGGGCACGCTTTGCTGCGATGCCGCCAAAATTGCTCAGTGATGACAAACGTAATATCGTGATCCGACCTCTGGCCTACTGCAAAGAAAGTGAAATCAGTGAGTTTGCCAATATCAAGCAATACCCAATCATCCCGTGTAATCTATGTGGCAGCCAAGAAAACTTACAGCGCCAAAACATTAAAGCCATGCTTGCCCAATGGGAAAAAGACAGCCCTGGGCGTGTACAACAAGTATTCAACGGCATGCAAAATATTGCGCCTTCGCAACTTGCCGACACACAGCTATTTGACTTTGAAACCTTAAGTATTGATCGAAGTGCAAATAAAGAGGCCTACGAACATGCTGAAGGGCAAACCATTGAAGGGGTTGGTGAGTTTGCCCAGATGCCGCCACGGTTAAAACCTGACAACCTGATTGACGCGATTAATATCATCAGTGAAATAGACACACAGTAATTCGGTGTAACCATATCGTATCGTTATTCAAACTTGCTGGTATAAATACCAAGGTCTTGAACCTGAATAACGATACGGGTGGAAGATTTATCATGTAAATTTTCTAGACCCAAAACAATCTGGCGGCTATGCCCTTCCGTTTCTCTGCGAATAAAATCCACTTGAAAGCGCCCTCGCTCTTCAATTTCTTTTATCTTAGCCGTTGCCTTTACTTTTTCAGGGCCTTTTTCATTCCATTGGACCCATTGTAAAAAAACCTCATCTTGCTTTGCCATCCGGGTGATTACCAAGCGCACCTGCCCACCTCGACTGCCTTTTTTCCAGTTGCCCATTCCCTTAACGTCATAAATAGACGCGCCAAGTTTATGAACATCAGACTGCCCAACACTCATTTCACTTGAAGCCAAAACCAAATGACTGATGAACAAACATAGAATAATGATGGATGTGCGCATTTCACCGCTCCGGTCATACCTTATCTAAGTCTAGATCAATCTAAACAAGTGCGCATAATCTAGTTTTTTGCTACAGCTGGCCAATTAGGCCTCAGGGGCATGATATTGAATGTTGGTAATGTACCAGGGCTGAACCCCAGTAGGCGTCACAACCTGTGCCTCATCGCCCTCCTGCTTACCCAACAAGGCACGAGCCATGGGACTATCAATAGATATATTGCGACTTTGCGCGTAAATCTCTTCAGGGCCAACGACTCGAAAGTGTTTCTCTTCACCGCTATCATTTTCAACCGATACATATGCGCCAAAGAATACCTTGCCTTCTTGCTCCGGCGAATACGCCACTACTTTTAAATTCTCAATGCATTTACTCAAATACCTTACACGACTGTCGATCTGCCTAAGAATCCGTTTATTTTCTTTATAATCCGCATTTTCAGAGCGATCGCCCAAGCTAGCGGCCCAAGTCACCTTTGCCGTAATTTCGGGACGATACACCCGCCATAAATGATCCAGTTCTTGCTTTAATGCAGCAAAACCTTGCTCGGTGACTAATTGGGTTTTCACATCACACCATTCATAAAATAAATTAAACTATTAACATTAGACTGACACATATTAATACACTTAACGCCATATGCAGTTTGGCTGCATCAAAACGTATAGATGCTAAAGACTCATCATCGCAACGTTGGGCTAAAAAAAGTGTCGATAAATGCTGGTAAATTAACGGTATGGATAACCATGGCAGCATAAGCCAAGGGCTTATCGTCCACGCTAAAAAAAACAGGGAAACGAATGCCGCTACATAATAAAATGTTTGCAGCCAGCGCGCTTTTCTAAAACCTAATACACTGGCCAGTGTTCGTGCACCGCTCTGGCTATCGACATTTATGTCATTAATATTATTAGCATTTAAAATACCACAAGCAATCAAACCAAAAAAAACACCCATCATTACCACTGATATATTCAACTGATTGATCGCCGCAATACTCACCCCAATAGTTAAGATAGGGCCACATAACAGGAACACAAAGAGATCACCTAAAGCTCGGTATTTAAAGCGAAATGGCTTGCCTGAGTACCCCATCACACCTAAACCAGCAAACACAGCACAGGCAAAAATATACTCTGGCGACTTAATGATTGCCGGCACAGATAATAAGCCCGCAATTGTCAACGCACTCCATGCCAAACATTTGAGCTGAACCACATTAAGCCAGCCCGATTGAATGACACCACTCCCACCTAATGTGCCAGGTAGGTCGATGAATTTTAAATAATCCTCAACATCATTAAATACATTGACAGCGACTTGTAACATTAACATGGCAAATATAGCGCAGATCAGTGTTATCCAATCTATAGACAACCCAGCAGACAGATGAAATAACACGATGGCTAAAGCCGGAAAGAAGGTCGCTGTCAGACTCATAACACGAATTGATTTAAACAAACGAAACACCAGAGATGGAAACGCCACACTTGGGCGTATAAATGACAACTCCCCCTGCGCCTTTTTTTCAACAACCCAACCAGACTCACCCTTTATATTGCCCGTCATCAATGCCAACTGAGCATCCGCAGAACCAGCTTGTAAGCGTATATTGTCCATTATGACCCTTATCAGACTATGATTATCGACTAAACTAGATTGAAACGCATAATGACACAACAGCCATGTTTAACTTTGATTTAAGCCAAGAAATTGAGAGCTTTGTGCTTACGCACGTACAGTGTAAAGAATACGAAATCATCCAGCATTTACAAACAATTGGCCGCCTAGAAAAAGACTGTTTAAGGGACTCTACAGGTCTATTTCGCACGCACTTTTTAATATTTAATGCATTATATCGCCTGCAACTTGCCGCGTTTGTCCATCAAAAATATCAGCTGTCTATCTCCAGTTTAGCCATCATCACAACACCCTACTCAGAACAAAACCCAGCAAATGAAAAGCGACTACAACAGCATGACCCTTTAGCACTTTTCTATCTCGATACAAGCCATTTATTTAGCACCAGCGAAGCGGATATTGAGCACTTACTTAATCATTTTTGGCAACATTATTTCAATGCCCCAAAAAAGCAAACAGCCTTAGCGACCCTTGGTCTAAGTGAGCCCGTTGACTTTAAAACCATTAAACTTCAGTATCGCCGATTAGCCATGCAACATCATCCCGACCGAGGTGGTGATGCCGATACACTTATCCAAATTCATCAGGCCATGCAATGTCTTCAACAGTATTACGCTTAATTACACTTTTTTATTGCCTACTATTTTCTTTTTCATCCCACAGTAACACCAACACAATCAACGATACCCTAGTAGACCAACGCCAACATCAAGCGATTATTCTTCAGTATCACCATGTCAGCGAAACAACACCGCCAAGTACCAGTCTCGCACCCGATACATTCATCACCCATTTAGATTTAATTACCGAACTGGGCTTTGATGTTCAACCGCTGGACAAGGTATTAGCTCACATTAAAAGCAATACGCCGTTTCAACAAAAAACACTGGCCATCACATTCGATGATGGATATGACTCAATATACCAAGCCGCCTATCCCGCGCTGAAAGCCCGCCAATGGCCATTTACTGTTTTTATTAGCCCACAAGCGATTGATAAAAAACACGGTGATACCATGACATGGGAGCAGCTAAAAGAAATGGAGCAGCATGGTGCCATCATCGCCAATCACAGCTTTGAGCACTTACACCTATTGCAACGCATCAACAACGAAGATGATGCTCAGTGGGCACAGCGCATCACCAATGACATTACTCAAGCTCAGATACGTTTGGAGGAGGCAATGGGACCAAGATTAAAGCTGTTCGCTTATCCATATGGTGAGTTTGATGAAGCATTAAAAGGCATTCTTAAGGAGGAGGGCTATATTGCATTCTCACAACAATCTGGTGGCATAAATAGCAGCAATGACTTGCAAGCCTTACCACGTTTTCCTGCATCCGGCATTTATGCCAACACCAAAACACTGAAAACAAAAATCAATAGCTTGGCTTTTGATATTATTCGTTACTCGCCAGAGCATAAAGTACGCTCAAGTACACAAAAAGCACCCAAGCTGACTCTGATTAGTAAGCCCTACGATATTCGATACAAGCAAACCCAATGCTTTTACGCAGGCCAAGTCATTCCCACCAGTGCTGTTGTGAAAAACGGTGAACTCATTATTGAAAGCCAATTCGAGGGGACATTAAGCGCAGGGCGTAGTCGATATAACTGCACAGCCCCCTCAATAAACAATGAAGGTTACTACTGGTTTTCCATGCCATTTATCGCCTTAAATGACGAAAAACAATGGAAGGACTAATGCTCAGCCCTCTCCTGGGGTGATAAATTGCCTCAGATCATCAAGGCTAGGTTGCTGTTTAATGTACTCTTGAGTGCAAGACTTTATATAAGACGCCAGTAGTTCTGTGGCCGGGCCTGCAATGGATTTATTGGCAAAGACCAAATAAAGCGACCCCATTTTTTGGTAATCATCTTCTAAGTCTAGCGGTAACAACAACCCTTTTTGTATGTAGTCCCATGCTTCATGGGCCGGTATCCAAGAAAAACCCAAGCCTTCAATCACCAGCTGACGAGCGCTTTCTAAATTGGTCACCGTCCATCTAAGATCAGACCCCAGCCAACCAGAGTCGCGACTTTGCTTAACACCGGAATCTTTTATCACCACGTGTAGGTGCTGGCTTAGATCGTTACTGCTGATTTTACGCCCCAGTTTATGCAAAGCATGATCAGGGTGAGCCACTGCAATGAAATCAATGGTCATCAATTTTTCCCCAAGAAAACCTGGTGGCACCCAAGGGGTAATGGATAAATCGACTTTTTTCTCCAGTAAGACTTCCGCTGCGCCAGATAAGACTTCTTCACGCATGAGCATTTTACAGCCACGACTTTCGGGGAAGAATTGTTTAAACGCTTTGATCAAAATGGATTTGGGGAAAATGGCATCGGTGCCCAGAGCAACTTGCGCTTCCCAGCCTTGCTCTAAACTCGCCGCAACCTGTTCAATCTCCATCGCATGTTCAATTAAGTGACGAGAGCGTTGTAGTAACGCCTCCCCGGCACTGGTTAGCACGGCTTTACGCCCTTCTATATGCAGTAGCTCCATGCCAATTTGTTCTTGTAACTTGGCCACGGTATAGCTGATAGAGGATTGGCTTTTGTGCAGCGCTTCCGCCGCTTGCGCATAACCGCCATGATCCACTACAGCCTGTAATGTCCGCCATTGTTCTAAGGTTACTCTTGGTCCGCGCATGGGCTATCAATCTACTAATTTCTGGTATACTGCAGCATAAATCAGTCTATCCGTTAATTACAAGCGAACATGCCTCATGACGACGACCGCCGCACTCAATGAAGACCAACTTGAAACTCTTGCCCTTTTCTTAGAGGAGCAAGCAGAAGACGCTGAAGGTCTGGATTTCTTTGCATTACATGGCTTACTCACCGCGAATGCGGTTAGCCCTAAAACACTATCGCTAGATGCATTATTACCGATGATTTTTAACGGTGAACCCACATGGCCATCCGCCAGCATAAAAACACAAATATGCGAACTCATTGGGCTACTGCAGAAAGAAGTCATCGAACTCGTCGAGTCAGGCCAAAGCTTTCCTGTACCGTGTGACCTGAATGTGGAAGGTGACGAAGATGGTGAGGCTGCACCGTTAGAAAACTGGGCAATTGGCTTTATTTTACTGAGCATCGAACAACATGATGAGTGGTATGGGAAACATGAAGAAAATGCAGCTGAACTTTTGTTTCCGGTTGTTTATGCTTCAGGTCTAAACGCCGATGATGCGGCCTTTGCAGATATCGATGACGATGAAGACCTTAGTTTGCAAGTATGTGCCAGCATTCCAGACAATGTGATTGACTTATTTTTATTATATAACGGTGATGATAGCTAATCGCTCAAATCAATATTGCGTGTGACGGGAAAATCCACCTCCACTCCACGACCACCGTTAAAGAAGTCCGTACGCTTGCACGCTTTACGAATCAAAGAAACTCCTCGACCAAAGGAGTCTTCTTTGGCTCCCTTCATCACGGCACTGGTATCAAAACCCTGACCTGAGTCTTCAAATTTTATTCTTAGCACAAGCTCATCTTCATCATCGCGCAAGATCTTACAATTAATTTGGATAAGCGCCTCTTTAAGCGCTTTTAATCGAGCTTCACGCTGTTCATAGTATTCAATAAATCCAGACTCAGTTTGCTTAAGCTGGGAAGATAAGCCTAACACACCATGTTCCAGCGCATTGCTGTATAGCTCGGCTAACAACAGCCCAATGATATCCCGATTCGGTCTCAAAATTGTTTGAGACCCCAACACAGACATGATTTCTTCAACTGGGTGGGCGCGCTGTAAATCATCAACACCCAGTTCAAAGTTGATGTTCCAGAAGATACCTTCATAACTATTGTGGGCAGAGCCCTGAATACCTTTTATATTAACGACACCTGCGCTGACCTCAACCAGGGTAATATCATCGTTTTGCTCAGCACCTTGGGTGAAGTCTTGTAATTTTTCTAACACACCAGTGAATGGGTCTTTATTGCCTTTAATGAAAACATCTAGCAATCCTTGTTCGGTAAAAAACTCACCTTCACTATTTTCAGCTTCAATTATGCCATCTGTGAACAGAATGATTTTTTCCCCTTGTGCTAATGATTTAACTTCAAACCCTTTATTAAACTGCTCATTTTTTTCTATACCCAGTGGAATATTACGTGAAACGAGTGCTTCTTTAATCGAGCCGTCTGCATTAACAATATAACCATCTGGTAGTCCAGCCGTCCAAATCTGTGCGCAATTCCCTTCAGGGTTCATCTCAAGTAAGGTTGCGCAACAAAACATATAATCGGGCAACATAGTCAAAAGCATACGGTTAAATTCATAGGCTATTTCACCGACACTCAAGTGGCGATTAACCAACTGATCAAAACTATTGGCGATGGGTAATGTTCCAATAGAGGCACCTAAACCGTGTCCTGTAAAATCGCCAAGAAATACATATAAGCCACCGCTAGGGCTAGGAGCAGACAGTAAGATGTCGCCATTAAATGTGGATGCAGGGGCAATGTGACTGCGAAGATTAGAGCAATCACTAAGGTTATGCTCTAAGGCACGATTAAAAATATGGGAGACAATATTTTTTTCACGCTGCCAGCGATTATTATATAAGGTGAGCTGCTTGTTGCTCTCAGCAATCTGCTGGGTTAATTCACGGATACGAAGATGGGCAATAATTTTCGCTTTTAATACGGCTTCATTATAAGGTTTTGATAAAAAGTCATCACCGCCAGATTCCAAACATTCACTAAGGGCTTTGTCATCTTCAAGTGCAGTAAGAAAAATGATAGGAACATGGTTACCATCAACACACAGGGTTTTGATTTCCCTTGCCGCTTCTAACCCATCCATGACAGGCATAATCACATCCATCAACACAATGTCGATTTCAGATTGTTGGAAAAGATTCACGGCCTCTAAGCCATCTTTTGCCTCGACTACTTCATGACCATCATCTTCTAGTAGCCAAACTAAAATGGCTCTATTGGTTGCTTGGTCATCGACTACGAGTATTCGCATAATTAAATAAAATTAAACTTCTTATCGAAATGGGCAATACTAAAAATCTTGATCAAATTAGGCTGGCAGTTTTTGATATCTATTTGGCGGTCTTCGGCACCCAGGTGATTTTTCATATTAAGTAACATGCCTAAGGCTGAGCTATCTATATAATCAGTCTGAGCGAGATCAATGGTGTAGTGGCAACTTGAGTCAGTTTCATTGGAATAGGCATCCCTGAACTCTTGCAGTAGGTTAAAGTCAAAGCGACCTGTGATAGAGATCCTTATACTG
>MDTG01348320.1_pt1 | contig 10861 bp, 4 predicted proteins | sample 811421 | NCBI WGS metagenome assembly MDTG01 (sample SAMN05326645, study PRJNA326480) | marine metagenome | isolation source: seawater | place: Pacific Ocean: South East | collected 2011 | reverse complement strand
TGGTGACATCGAATGGGGCATGGTCGACCCAGGATTCGGTCGTTTCGGTCGCCAAGATATGTTCCGTGCAGGTGTTGTTAACGGAATCAATGAGGGTTCATCTACATCGACAATGATGCTGGATGTAAACCTGCATGCAGAAGGTGCCTCTTTCCTTCTGCCCAAAGGTGCGGATGTACATTACGCCGAATTGAATTTTGATTCAAACAATATTGGTGAATTTGATCTTTCGATTTTGAGCGGTACTGCTGAGGAAATGATTGGCACTATCAATGAAGGAGACTATCTGGTTCCATATCCTCAGAGTCCACTTGCCTCGATCCAATCCACAATCCAAGATTTGCTAGACAATCCATTGACTCCTGTTGCATGGGTAGATCACTATGGGAATGAATACTGTCTGTTCAGACTCAGCATCGATGCATCTTCGTCATCAGTGGGTTCAAGCATCACTTTCCGTGATCTTGAAGTGATATATGATTGGGAACGTGCGATTAGTGACTCAAACAACATCGCTAGAGAGCTGAATCAGGGTGTCGCATTGGCCAGTTCAGGTGGCGTAACTGGCGATGTCGTAGTTCCCATGCTGATTGAAGGTGGCTCAGGTGGTGCAATTTCACTCAGTTCACTCTCAGTTTCTACAACAGGCGGATACGATTCAACTTTGAATGATGGTGGCATTACTGGAATGTATCCAAATGGCGACATCATTGAGATTATCACCACTCACGATGTTTATGCTCAGGGTCAAACACTAGGTGGCGCCAGCTTGCTATTCGAGACACCCAATGGAAACATGGAGTTGCGTTGGGATCAATCAAATGGTAGCTTCTGGGAAGAATCCGATGACGATGATAAAATCAATTTCATGGCATTGCAATCCATTGCAGGCACAGTCGACGGTTCCACTGCTACCCAATTGAATTGGCGCTTCATGGTCAATCCTTCCTGGGACGATACCGCCAGTGTCCGCTTGTACGCGATGGCAATTTCCAACACAGGTGTGAGCGGACTGCCAGCAGGTTCTCTAATTGAGCCAAGTATTGGAAATGCAGTCGAGAATGATGCGGGAATCATCGATTTCCAATTGTTCAATCAGGGTGGTATTGAACAGACAGACTTGAACAATGCATTCTCAAGTAATGTAATCACGCTAGACTTCAGTATCCGCTATGAGAACCTCGATATTGCCCCCAATCCAACCAGTTACCAGATTCATCTACAAAAGCGGAATCAATCAAATATCATAATGGAAGATTGGCTCCCAGTCGATTCAGTATCACCTTCAATTGATGGTGATTTCAATTGGCAACCGACTCTACCTGCATCTGAAGCAGGAAATGAACAGTACCGGTTGTTGATGTCGAACTACACCGATGGTGACACCATTTGTCCACCTACGGTGTACAATCCAGACAGTGACTGTGCAATCCGTTTCTCAATTACACTGGATCCATTCGCACCCCACTTGATGAACATCTCAGTGTTTAGCGTTCAAGGCGATTGGAGAGAACTAGATGACGACACATGGGTTCGTGCGAGTAGCAACCAGAAATTCCGAGTAGCTGCTCAGGATTTGCCACTTGCTCCTGAACTTTTGACTCTAAATTATTGGGTCGAAGCAGAGGATGATTGTGGTCTTGACGGCCTTTGCCCAGGTGCACCATCATACATCAGTGCAGACGAGGGCGAAATGGATCGTGAAGCCCAGTTGAATGAGTATTCTCAAGTTGGATTAGTCCGACAAACGGTTGCAGATACGTCATACTATCTCATTGACCATCCCTGTGAATGTATCAGTGATTATGCAAACAGTGGGATTGATCCACCACAGATGGTTAGCGTATATGTCTCAGGTGCAGATATTGGTGGTAACCAAATCGATGGTGGTGGGCCTGGGATCAATGGGGACTTGGTAACATACATCGCCATGGACAGTCGCGTACCTCTTGTCGAAGCCTTCCATATCACGGATTCTCATGGCACTCTACTGAACGAGAACAACCGTTCTATCTACGCAGGTAACGTCTACCACCTCTTGGTCGATGGGAAAGATCCGAATGGTTGGAGAGATATTGAAACTATTCGGGTTAACATGAATCCACAGTTCTCTTCTCTGAACAGTTCTCCATACTTCGATCCTGAAGGGCATACTGAGGTATTCTATTCACCTCAGAATGATACGGCTTGGACGACCAGCAATTGGGTTGAGATTATCGACGATTACGAAAATACTGGTCTTAAGCCACGTATGCTTAGCCGAGATGGCAATGTCCTGATTTCTCCATTCGAGCAACAGTTTACCCTTGATATCCCAATCCGCATGGAATGGTCTATTCCAATGTCTTACGTTGGTGGTGTAATCACACCTGATGTGGCGATGAAGGATAAAGATGAAGGCAATAATGAGGCGGTGATTAGTGCATCTCGAAGCCCACAAAGATGGTCTTATTCTAGTGGAATTGAACTGGATATGACGACCTTTACGGTTGAAGACACCTCTGGATTCGCAACCGATGGAGTGGGAACTACATCGGGAGGATTCGTCTATCAAGGTGACATTTTGGTTATCGATGGCCGCTATGTGTTTAGTGCCGGAATGAATGATTTGATTTTCGTCAGCCCAGAAATTCCATTGACATTGCAAGTAACCCGAACACCTCTTTATCCGGCAGGTTTGCCGGACAGTGGTTATTCGCCAGCGGTTGTTGAGGTCAACGAATATTCATTTGAGAATGGAAGCTTCCAATTGGTCGTTCCAGCCGCCTATGCAACCAATGAGTATACCTACACCATGCAACTGTTGGGTCTGCCCAACGGTGCTGTGGACTACACACCAGCTCCGTCACGCTCATTCGTGGTCAAGGTCGACGGTGACCGACCAGACGCAGTTTTCGGATCGTGGGATTTATCAAATTCAGTAACTGGTGAAACACTCGATGGCAGCATCTCATCCTCTGTTATGGACTGCCTTGATGCCGAGATCCTAATTGACGAACTTCAAGGAATGGATACAGATTCGGTTGAATTAAACTGGATGTTCTTCAAGACTCAAGAAGTTGGTGGATTTGAATACAACTGGACTGATTATTTGAGCACCTTCGAAGACAGTCCAGGGTGGGAAAGTACACCGATGTATCTTGAGTCCTCTCAGGGTCGAATTCGCGCAACTGCGACCTGCTTCAATCTGTGGGACAACACACAACCGATTCCAGATGACATGGAGAATGTGATTGTTAAATTCTGGCTTACTGGTCATGATTCCGCTGGCCAAACTATCAATGGTGCAGGATCATTTGGCAGTTCAGTTAACAGTGGCGCTGGTACATATGAGATGGCCTATGAGTCCTCGAACTTCGTCATCAATCGTGTTGATTTATCGGTTGACAACCCGATGGCAGAACAACCATTTGACATTCTAATCGATTTCGAGAATGCGGGTAACAAGGAAGGACAATTTGAGATTCAAATCGTCATTTCAATTAGTGGAGTGTTCCAATCCCCTGTAACTGAAACGTCTGATATATGCAATGCAAAATCTGACTGTGGTTTGTGGCGAATTGAAGTCCAGCCATTTGCTGAGGCTGCAACCAATGTGAGCATCGTGATCAAAGATATTGAAGGAGAAGAAATCGATAGTATCCCTGCCTTCAATGTGGCCAAGTATTCAGCTGCAGAATCGGACAGCGGTTCGATGCTATTGATTGGTATTGTTGGAGTAGTGCTGGTCCTCATTGTTGCAGTCGTCGTGGTTCTTCTTGTCCTAAACCGCTCGGTTGAGGATGATGAATTGGAATACATCGAAGAAGAAGATTTCCTTCCCGCTGCACAACCGGTAACACCGGTTCGCAGCCGTGGCCCACCTGGTGCATCACGTGGTCGAGGTCCACCCGGTGCCTCCCGTGGTCCACCCGGCGCATCTGTTGCAAAGAGCCCGATGGATATCGCCAAGGAGCAGTTCCCATTCTGGGATGAAGCAACCATTCAGGGTTACTTCGACCAAGGTTGGAATGTCGAGCAACTCGAAGAGTGGCTTGCCAGTCAAGAATGAGGTAGGATAATGGCCGTATCGGCATCGCTCCCTTGGGCACCAGTCGATTGGGTAGACCCGAATGGTGGAGTCATCCGTCTGTGGCCATTTTTGCCAAATGTGGTGTACAGTACTGCACTTCGCCGCACAGAAGGAGAATGGGATGGAGTTGCCTATCTATTACCTAGCGACGAAGATGAAATATGGGATGCACAAGCAGATGAAGAAAAGGAATCCCCCGGAATTAATCGCGATGCTGTAATTTCTTCTGGTGGGACTTTGGCGAGAATGATGCTAGGTATGTCGACGATTGAATCGATTCAAACATGCAAATTCCCAGACCCTGAACCACGGCGTATCTTGCAGGCGGCGTTGAGCCCCTCTGGAACGGGCCAAAGGCCAGTATTCTTCATAGAACCAGACGATGAAAGTTGGACAGAATGGGTTGAGGATTGTGCAGACGAAATGGTTCGTCTCAAGAATCTAACACGTTCCATCTTCAGCGGGCGAATCTGGCGCAAAATGCTGCGTAGTTCGATCAAAAATACGAATCCACCTATTTCTGAAAGAGATGAGCAAAAGGCCGGTGCATTTGCCCAAGCTAGTGCATTGGCAGCCGCTTGGTGGGCACGTTCTGAATCAATACTAACCTCTGATTTACAACAGCGAAGAGATCAGAGAATGGCTGCACGTCTTCGAGGTGTGCTTGGAACATTGTTCGGGGGACAGGTTGATGACGGGGTCACCCCTGTCCTGCTTGTACCAGTCATGCAGGCGTGGATGCCAAGCATCCTTGCCGCATTGGAGCAAGAACCGTTACCAGAACACGTAGGAGATGAAGAGGAATGACTGAGGCACGTGTCGAAAATCAACTGTTTAGATTCAACCCTTCTGTTCAACTTGATCCACAACGCGTTGTGGACGAATTGGGCGGTAAGCGTAGTGGACAATTTGTGATGCTATCCTTGGTTGCACCCAGGGCAACTCTGCTGGTTGATATTGAGGGTAAAATCATCGTTCATGGTTGCCGAAAGCAGGATCTTGCTCATCTAGCCGCGAAGGAGGTCATGCTCCGCCTAGGGGAAGATGAATCAGGTATGACGTTTGAAGTCGGGCCAGTGGTCGCATCATTTAATCTAGAATCTTCAGTCTCTTTGGAAAGAGTTCCTGACTTGTTCCCAGAAGCCGTTTTGGATTCGGAACTCGATTGCCTCAGAATTGATGATCAGAAACATGAGATTAAGCTACTCCTCTTCAGAAATGGTCGTGGAATTGCTACTGAATCACGACATGTCAAGTTGGTCGCCATGGCTGCCAGAAGATGGAAACAACGACTCTCTGATGAGAATCTTTTGGGTTGATTTTGATGACAATCTCCGAGGGTCGTTGGAACGGCCCGATTTGGGATACCCACATACACCTCGATCTGGAGGCACGTGGACTTTCGGCAGCTCAGGATTTCGCCAATGTAGGGGGTACACACATTTGTTTGGTCCACAAACCATCATTTCTTTCAGGTCTTCCAAAAACAATTGATGAGGTTGACCAAGCGTATCAACAAACTCTGAGTTTAGCCAATCAAGTGAGGCAGAAAATCGGACTCGACGTTCGGGTGGTTTTGGGCCCACACCCCGTGGTGTGGGAAAAACAGATTCACACACTGGGAATAGAGGAATCTACTCAACTTCATCTTGACTCAGTTGAACTCGCATTGAACTACTGCGATGAAGGTATGGCAGTCGCCTTAGGAGAAGTTGGCCGCCCCCACTATCCAGTATCTGATGAGATTTGGTCCGCGGCGGATATACAACTCGAAACAGTCATGCGAATGGCATCTAAAGCGAATGTGCCCATTCAGTTACACGTTGAAGACAACGGGGCCAAGACCAATGAGGAACTGGCAATTCTTTGTGATCGCGCTGGGCTAAATCGAAACAATGCTGTACACCACTATGCCTCTGCTGATGTTAGTGTCAAGTTCACGCATGGTCTATCGTCATCCGTCAGTATGGGTAAACAAAGTGTGGTTGATTTACTCAAAACTTTCCAAGAATCCTCTACAATGTGGACAATGGAAACCGACTATTTGGATGATTTAAATCGACCAGGTGCTGTACTTGGGCCGAAAACAGTTCCTAAACGCACACAACAAATGGTGAAAGAACTGCTTAAAATTCAGTCCAGGGATGAAACTGAGGATTTACTCATGCATGTACATTCGATTTGGCCTAACCAATTGTACGGCGAAATTGACCCGTAGGGTCATTTTGAAGGGTCATTCTCAAAACCCCTCTGCTTCCGAGGACAACAGCCCTAAGGGCTGAGTGTGGTCAGATGTTGCAACTTGAAGGTAAAACAGCATTGGTTTTCGGCGTCGCATCCGAAGATTCCATCGCCTGGGCCATCTGCAATCGATTGGCAGAGGCAGGTTGCAAATTGATTCTTGGTTATCAAAAGCGATTCATGAGCAGAGTATTCCAGTTGAAGGACAAACTCGATGCAATCGAAGCATTCTATCCAATTGATGTAGCTGAAGAGCATACAACTGCTGAATTCTTCCAAGAATGGCAAAAGGCATCACCTGGAGCGAAGGCTGATGTCATGATTCATGCGATTGGTTTCGCCCCAAGAGAATGTTTTGATCGCCATATGCTCTTTGTTGAAGATGCACCCATCAATCTTGCAATGACGATTTCCGCTCACTCTCTTCAGAGGGTGATGCGACATGCCCTACCTCATCTGGCGCCCAATTCGTCCACAATTACTCTCACCTATGCGGCTAGTACGCGCTATGTTCCAAATTATGGTGTAATGAGCATCGCTAAGGCCGCATTGGAGGCCTGGGTGAGAGAATTGGCAATGCGGGTAGGGGAAGAAGGACACCGTGTAAACGCAATTTCATCAGGCCCAATCCGAACTCTAGCAGCAAGTGGAATCCCTGGGTTTGGAGATATATTGGATCATGTCGAGCGGAATGCCCCGCTGCGGCGTAATGTCAATCAAGATGACGTTGCAGGTTGCGCAGTGTGGTTATCCAGCCCATTGGGTTCAGGTGTAACTGGCCAAATCATCCATGTTGATGCTGGTTACTCTAGCACAATGGTACCAGACAGCATTAGTGATTGAGGTGAGAAATTGACAATTGAAGGTGAACCTCCTCAAGACCCGTTTGAGCCGATTGCGGTCATTGGCGTGGCAGCACTATTTCCAGACGCTCCTAATCTGGATACATTTTGGGAGAATATTTTGACAACAAAAGTCTCGCTAAAGAGTGTCCCAGAAGGTCGATGGGACGTGGGTGATTTTTGGGTTGATGGGGGTCCAAAGAATGTTGATGAAAATAAGACATACTCGAAAATTGGAGGATGGGTGGAAAATTTTGAGTTCGACTGGAGGCGCTGGAAAACCCCTCCCGGCTCATTGAATCAAATCGATGATACCCAACTCTGGGCAGTGACGGTCAGCGCAGCGGCACTGGAACATGCAGGATACATGGGCGAAGGATCTCGTGATTTACCCAAGTCTCGTACAGGTGTCATTTTTGCAAATGCATTAGGTGGTGAAAATCGAAATCTATCAAACCACAGAATTTGGGCAGACCAATTTGCTCGTCATGCGGTCGAAGCGGGCGGCATGCCTAGTGAAGGTAAGGAGGCGTTCAAAGCCGCCATTACGGATGGGCTGCCGAAAGTTACCGAAGATACGATGCCCGGTGAATTGGCTAATGTCGTTTCTGGTCGTGTGGCGAACCTACTTGATTTACAGGGCCCAAACTACTCCACTGATGCAGCCTGTGCGTCTACTTTCGCAGCGATTCTAGATGCCTGTCGATTACTCCAAACCAGGCAGGTTGACATGATGGTCGCTGGAGCGAGCGATCGCACGATGGACCCCGCGACTTTTGCGAAATTTAGCGCAATAGGTGCTCTTTCACCGTCCCATTCAACTCCGTTTGACTCCAAAGCGAATGGTTTTGTCATGGGCGAGGGCTCAGGCGCCCTCGCCTTGAAACGCCTTTCTGATGCCATTCGAGATGGAGATACAATTCAAGCTGTGATTAGAGGTGTTGGTGCCAGTAGTGATGGTCGAGGTAAAGGAATCACTGCTCCAAGTACAAGAGGACAGATTCAAGCCGTCAGTAGGGCATATATGCAGGCTGGTTATGATACAAGTACAGTCGATTTAATTGAAGCACATGGGACCTCAACAGTAGTTGGTGATGCAACAGAATTGAACAGTTTATCTGAGGCGTTCAGTAACTCACGCACTGGGAATTCTGTAGCTGTCGGTTCAATCAAGAGTCAGATTGGGCACCTCAAAGCCGCTGCTGGAATCGCCGGTCTGATTAAGGCCATACGGGCCGTTGAAACCGGAATCATTCCGCCCAGTGCTGGCTTTTCGACACCGAATGAAAATTTCCAGTGGGCCACAAATCCATTCTTTGTCCCTACCGAGGCAAAACCATGGGATTCATCGGGACAACACCCAAGACGTGCAGGAATATCCTCGTTTGGATTTGGGGGTACAAACTTCCATTGTGCAATCGAATCGTTCGATTTTGTGTACCACTCCACACTCGCCGAGGAATTCGACGCACGCCGTGCGGCCTGGCTGAACCCTAATGCACCAACAAAACCTGTGACATCCGATGCATCAATGACGCATGAGGAGTTGAAAAAAATCGAAGGAGGTGTGCTTCTAGCTAACGCAGAGTCACTTTCAGAACTCAGATCGAAAATGGCATCTATACGTGCGGATTTATTCAATGGCCCAAATTTCGATGATGTTCCCGATGGTAAGCGACTGTCAAGCGTGCTTCCCGAAGTTAGCAGAAGTTACGTTGCAGAGGGTGTTCGTTGTGCTATTGTCGCAAGTGATTGGGCTCAATTGAGCAAAAGATTCGATTTGTTTGAATCCGCATGCGAAGATCGAAGTAAGTGGGATTTCTTGTCTAAACAAATGGTCATGATTACCGACACAGTTGCGATACCAGAAAAAGCCAAAGTGGCCCATTTGTATCCTGGACAAGGAAGTCAATATGTTGGCATGACACTTGATCTTTCAAAGCGTTACAAGTGTATTGGAGAAACGTGGGATGAAGCCGATCGAACGATGGTTGAAGTTCTAGATGGTGAAACACTATCTTCGTTTGTACTAAGAGAGAATTTGTCCGAAGAACAAGCTAAGGAAGCAGAATTCAAACTCAAGCAAACAGAGTACACTCAACCGGCCATGCTTACTGCTGATTTGGCATTGTATCGGTTATTGAAAGCGCATGGACTTGAACCCGACATGGTCGCGGGCCATTCACTCGGAGAATATGCCGCATTGATGGTCGCTGGGATTCTCAATTTCGATGATGCATTACGTGCAGTTGCTGCAAGAGGTACAGAAATGGGTAGCGTAGATGTACCCGACTGTGGAATTATGGCTTCTGTATCCGCACCGTTTGACAAGATTGAGGAAGTTCTCGCTGCAGAACCTGGCTATGTGATTGCAGCCAATAAGAACAGTCCAAAAATGACAGTCATTGCTGGAGAATCGGAACCGATGAAGCGTGTGATGAAGGTATTCGATGAAGCGGGTGCGACTTGTGTTCAGTTGCAAACCAGTCATGCATTCCACTCACGGATTGTCGCGCCAGCCAATGAACCCCTCCGACGGTTCCTAGAGGGACTCGAAATCAAGCTTCCAACGATTCCAATCACTTCGAATTATGATGGCGGTTGGTATCCAAATATCGCTCCGAGTGGTACTACACCGAAAGAGAAGGTTCTCGAGAAGTTAGCGCCTCAGATGGCCTCAGCAGTAGAGTGGACAACACAAATGGAAACGATGTATGCTGATGGTGCACGTTTGTTCGTTGAGGTCGGACCTAAACGCGCTCTAGCGATGTTTGCTGAGCAAATTTTTGAGAATAAGCCAAAAATTGTCACCAACACTAACCATCCTAAGGTCGGCGGAATTGCTTCGTTCCACGCTGCGCTGGCAATTCATGCTTTGTCCGGACGTATTCCGAACTGGCCAGATGAGAGCGACATGATCCTCACAGATGCCTTCAAGGCAGGTCCTAGGGACAATTCTCCCACAACCCCAACAACATTGTCTAATTCTTCGACAACACTTCCTACACAGATTGTCGAGACTTCGCTCACCACTGAAGAGCGAGAAGAACAGATACGTCAACAAAAAGAATACGCTGTGGCGGAAATCGTATCCAAGGTAAGTGGATTCCCTCGTCGAATGATCCATGGTTCTACAGACCTCGAAGTCATCGGTTTAGGTGCAGGAAAAATTTCGCAAATACATCAAGAGATTCAATCCCAGTATCGGGTCAAAGGAAAAACTGATGCCAAGACCCTCCCCGAATTGGTAGAATGGATTGATCAAGTTCCGGTTTCCCACTCCATTGATTCACCAACTAGAAAAATCCCGAGTTCTCATTCCCAATCCAACATCGATTCTCGATTTTCCAATCCATTTGTGTTCTCGGGAATCAGTCTTGGTCTCCCCGGTATGGACGATGTTTTTGCACCAGATGCTTTTGATCGAATTGTACGTGGTGATAATTTCATCTCAGAGGTTTCTGATGAAATCAAAAAGCGTTTATTAGATCGAAATTTGGTTCGAATCATAAAGCATAATGACGGTTCTGCAGAATTCGTTCCTTGCAATGATTTCAGTTTGATTCCTCAATTGGCAGGAAAGAAAGGGCACTTTGATTTAGCTCATCAATATGGTATTGACCCAAAGATTGTCGAAGCAATGGACATCACAACCTCGTTAGCGATTGCAGCGGGACTAGAGGCACTGAAGGATGCTGGACTACCA
>MDTG01337981.1_pt1 | contig 10861 bp, 9 predicted proteins | sample 811421 | NCBI WGS metagenome assembly MDTG01 (sample SAMN05326645, study PRJNA326480) | marine metagenome | isolation source: seawater | place: Pacific Ocean: South East | collected 2011 | reverse complement strand
TTGTTCTGGGACTGGGGGTTTTGGGAAAGCTGGGAATTGATACCCAACTGAAGTGTAGAATGACTTGGTTGCTGCTTTAACTTGCTCACACATTTGTTCTATAGAATCAGATTGCCACAAGTCGAATAGTAGCGTGTTATGATAACCGCTTGGCTTGGTAGCATAGTTAATAGCAGACCCACATACTCTATGTAATATAAATATGTAGAGCCATTCTGGTAGGCCAAATACATCTTGCTTTCCAGTCCAATTATTAGCGACTTCCTTGCGCTGTGTAGTAATTAAACCTTCTTGCATTCTTGACCAATACGGATGTGCTTCAGTCCAACCATAAAAAGCGTCATTCATGATTTGACTAAACCCAGCATACTTCCTTTCGACCACATCATACAGCTCGATATGTTCCATCAACGGATCGTCCATTCTTGACTCGGCATGTGGAATGTGGCCCAGGTTACTCTTTTTCTGCTGGTCTAAAGCTAACTCATAATACCTGATAAACTCATCATAGTATCTAGTAGTTTTAATTTTACACTTCGTATTCATTCACTTCTATTATTTCCCAATCGAAAGCTTCTCTGTTCCTTTGGTATTGTTCCATCGACCATTTAATATCATCGGTCGTTAGTTCTAAAAAATAAGGGGCATCACCCCTACCTCCTGTTGTTATTAATGGTGTTATTTCTATCTTATATGTTTTCATATATTAAAATAAAGCTTGCGTTACTTTTATTAGTTTCTTATTTGATTCATCTTTTATTAAATCCCATCTGTAGAACTCACGTGCAATATGTACAGACTTTGGTTTTTCCATTACATCAAATGTTAATTCACCAAAAGAATTGTAATAAACTTCTGGATGCTTCCATACATTCCAGTCATTTCTGTCACACATTTCGTCTATTCTCTTATTGAATTCTTTAACCAATTCTGTTCTTTCTGCCCAACTACCAAAGAAAGGTGTATCTTTATAGTAACCTGTTTTTGGTAAAGGTCTAGATTCATTCTCAATAGGAAGAACATGAACTATTTCAATTTCTGTTCCCCTATCACTAATCTCTTTTAATTGATTCTCATACATAATCATCATATCTTTTAAAGATTTTGATGGATTATCCTGTCTCATTAAGTGATGTCTAATATCTATGTTACCTAAATATACTCTTAAACTTTTAATATCTTCAGACACATAAGTTTGAATACCTCTTCGTAGTGTTCCAAAAAGAGTTAAACCATCATGACGATCTGTCATATATCCTGGTGTATATTGACTAAAAGAGTGACTATCGCCAAAACATAGTTTTTCAGTCTTATCGATTCTATCAACTCTTGGAATTTGGGAAGAAATAGTTTTAGCCTCTTTTACTTTATCTTCTAAAGTTTTAAAAAGCTCAGTACCATTTTTAAGTCTTTGTTCTAAAAGTTTACCGATACAAGGCATATCATGGTGGAGCGAGTACATACGTACACCGGGAGCGAACATTCTAGTTAATTGGTGGTATAAGTTGTCGTCCGCCCCACCGAAGATATTAAATGTGCCTTTAAATTCCATACCATGTTCAATTAGAATTACATCAAATTGAGATTCCCATGGTGAAGTATCAGTAACTACTTGAACATTTTCATATCCTGCATGTTTTAGTTGATTTGCAAGATGAAATGCCCAACCTGATTTATGTGAACTTATTTTTGGACTTAGCTTACCTACAAGTGCAGATATTCCTATCTTTACTGATTTATCTTTTTCTAAGTCTGTAAAAAATGTTAGATTACTCGTTTCCATCGTCAGACTTTTTAGATTCATTATGTATTGGTGTTTCTGTTTCTTTGTAACCATGTTGCTTTACATAGTTATCTAGTGCACCTAAATATGCAACTGCATCGAGTAGATTATCTTCTTTGTAATTGTAAGAATGTCTACTTAGTTTAAGTGCAACTAATGCTGCATACATGTCTGAACCTGACCAGTCTTTACCTGTCATGCCTTTACAAATCATAGCAGCTCTGCGCATGCCTTCATCGAAAGGACCATATTGTCTTTCTTTTTCTTCTGAACGTTGATTAACGATTTTGTTTGCTGTTTCTAGAATATTGCTCATAATAATTAGATTTAACTATTATATGAAAAAAGCCGTGAATGTTTCACGGCTTTCTTAAATTACTCAGTGACTTGAGTAAACGTTTTCAATAATGAACTCGTTGTCTTCTAGAATAAGATACTCTCTAGGTAAAGTATCGATGAAATAGTGATTATCATCATAGTCAATAAGTTCCCTCTGAGTATGTCCAACGATTTGCACCAGATCTGGATCGATGGGGTCAGAGCGAAGTGCTTGAGGACGAATCCAAAGAGGACTATTATCTTTAGAGTTACCATCTCTAGTAGGACCAGAAAAATTAAACTCCCATGGAGCATCCTTCCAAAGTTGATTAACTTTATCTGCAATCTGAGTAAAGTTACCAGGCTCTGGAAAATGTTGACCATACCAAGTATCACTTACTCCAGCATGAGTAACTAGTAGATTGGCATGCTGCCATGCAGCTTGAAGATTATGTGCGTTTGCTTTCAACAGCTCTCCAATCTCTGCAGCAAACCAATGAGAGTAACCTCCATACTGACCTTTACAATGAGGCATATAGTGGAAATCATGATTACCGACTAGCAGAGTTACATTGTCTGGCTTAGACTCCTTGAACTCAATAATCTCCTTAAAGTTTTCAATTTGAACCGCAGGTGTAATCAAGTAGGCATCAAAGTAGTCACCAACAAACACGAAGTGGTCAGCATCTTTATGCTTACTAACAATACGCTTCCATGTGTCGTGTCCATGAATATCTCCGATAAAAACTACTTTATTCATCGTCTTTGTTTTTATGCTTCTTCTTTCTTGTATAAGACTTCTTGGATTTTACAGTTTGTTGGGTCATCTTTTTACCAATATGATGAGCAGCCTCACCAGGAGTCCAACCTCCATTGAAGTCTAACATTTTATCGATATTTTTACCTTTGTTTCCCATTTCTATCCTGAATATACAAAAAAAATCCCAAACTAAAAAATTTGGGATGCTTTTTTTTTAAAAAATTTTAGTTTAGATAGGCCATATCATTACAGTACCTGCATCATGCCATTCACTATACCAACCTCTTTTATTAAGTTCTTTTTCCCAACTTTTAAGTACACCAAATTCTCTATTCTTGTAATCTTCTGAGTAGTAGTCATATATTGTTTGACCTTTAAACTCATCGTTGTAATCTTCACCTGAAACCCAAATACCACCTTCATTACCATTGAACTCTTCAGTAGTACTTACAAACGACATGTGTTTTTTAACAAACTTCATCACACCGTCTCTATCTTCTTTCTTTTCATTGACTGGTCCTACATCATAACCTTCAACTATTTCTTCCATAGCAAGCTTATTATATTCTTTGGCCCATTTTTTCCATTCACGTGGTAAAGCATAACCTTCTAAGACATCGATAATATCATCAGCGCCTGAATCATAAAATGAATCTGCAATGTGTCTACCATTTTTGGAATTTAAGTAGAATAGTGCTCCAGCTTCTGAGAAATCAAAAGCTCCACATAACCACTCATAAGCTGATAACCATGCATCTTCAATTTGTTTAGTCTTATATCCAATAGTTTCTAATGTACCCCAAAATCCATACATATCGTTAACATCATCTATTGTATATTGAAATTTAGTACCAAACTTAAAAGCTTCAGTAACAGTAGACTCTCCAACATAGTTCATTGCCCATTGGTCTAAAGCATCAATTAGCTTAGCTGCTTTTCTTTGTTCTGGTGTGCCATATACCATTGAGTTATAGTCATACTCATCTTGTAGTTTTCTAATTTCATCTTGTCCGAAATTTTCATAGCCACCTTTTTTAGCCCATTTCTTTTTTAGAGCAGTTTGTGTTTTTCCAATTTTACTTCTTACTCGACCAAGCAAACTTTCAGTAACTACTGATTCTGCATAAGATTCAATATCCCATTGAATTCTCTGCATTACATCTTCACCTCTAAATTCTTTCTTAGCCCAATCAATTAAACCTGGTTCAAATTTAGCATTTTGTGCCATATCAAATGCATTCTTCCACCCATCATTAGAAGCTACGTCTTCTATCCATTGGTCATATTTCTTTCTGTTAAATCTTACTTTCTTAACCTTTTTAGCATGTGGACCATCTCCTAATTTAGAAGTAGCGGCAGCATAAGAACCTGGGAGAAATACTCCTAAGTCTTTACCATCAGCATATTTAATCTCTTTTCTAAATCTTCTTAAAGAATAATCACCACCTTCAATTTGCTTTCTTGTTGTAACCTCTCCTTGTCTTCTACCTAATTCGATTTTCATCTCCTCGGCTTTTTCAGGGTCAATCTCAAAATGTAAAGCTTTAGTTAAATCTCTAATTTCTTCGAATGCTTCGTTTAAGAAATCACCAAAGTTTGTATGTATGTTAAAATTTTCCATCTCAAGATTTTTGACGTATTTTTTCTTTTTCTTTTTCTTTTCTAAATCATCATCAATATCTGCAACTTGAACAACAGTGTGTGGCATATCACCCGAACCAAGTTCACCGTTAGCTGGTAACATTATATCACCCATACCTCCGATAGTCATACCTGGATTTAAAGAAACTGCACCTTGATTCATTTCATCTACTGAAACTCCTCTCTTCTTTAAAATCTTTTCAATTTCTTGATAAGCTTTTTTGTAATCAGATTTAGAATAGTGCATTCCTTTAGTATAATTAGAGTAACCATCTAATGCTCCATTGTACATTCCTAGTAATTCTTCATCTGACATACTATCATTAAATACAAACGGTCCAATAAATGCTTCATCTACCGTTTCTGGTAATTTATCATGCTTTGTTGAAGCGTATTTCTTTAAATCTTTCTCAGTCATTCCGTCTACTAGTGATTTTACTTTGTCTCTGTACTCTGCATCAACATCTTTAAGTTTCATACTACCAGATTTAACTGCGTATGCAACTCCCATTAGTCTTTGCTGTGATTTACTTACAGATGGCATAGTGTTATTACCAAGCGTAATCGAATGTATCGATCTTGGCTATTCTTTCTTTTATACTTTTTGCATAGTTCTTAGATTCTCTTTCGTAGAAAGATTCTCTTTCACCATATCTAGCTTCAGATTCTTCAGCTTGTCTAATATAGTCACAATATCTTGAATAGTCATCTAAGATACTTGACATGTGTGAAGATGCGTCTTTAGCTTTTACTTCTCTACCTTTTGGAGATACACCAATCTTAATTTCATTATATTGAGTCCTCTCACCGGCTTTTAAACCGTCAGAGATTTGCTTAGCTAACTTTTCGATTGCTTCTTCAACCATCTTATCTAATGGTAAAGCCGCTGCTTTAGTAGCTAATATCTGGTGGTATCTGTTCCTGTTCTCATCTCTAAAGTCTTTATCAGATTTGAATGCAGTTGCACCCTTTCTAGCTTCTTCTCTAGATGCTCTAATTTCAGCAGTAGAGTATTTTTGCTTTAGAAGTGCAATGTTTAAAACTACAGCTCTATCGGCCACTTCAGCAATTCTCTTTACATTGTAAAGTCCAGTTGCATCCCAACCTTTATATTTCTTGCTGATACCTACAGAATCACTTGGATTATTGTCTCTCTTAGATAGAGTTCTACCTCCACTATATCTAGACCATTCTACTCCATAAAATTCATTTTTACCAGTGGCCATTGCTAAAAGGTAACCTCCACCCGGTATCTCTTTATTACTTGAGTATGCATCATAAGGTGCATAAGGATTCTCTTTTGGATTGTCAGAGATATAGAATACAATAGTATCTGCTGCTTTGTTTTTGTATGCAGTTTGAGCATCAATAGTTAAGATGTCTTCATCTTCAATTTTTGCTATATTAATTTTAGTACTGTTGTAGAAAGCTTTTATTAACTCTTTGTTTAACTTCTTTTTATCAGCATACCTGCTAGTTTGTGTGAATAGCTCTGCAAATCTCATAGATTTGAACGCCTCATTCAAAAAATTAGCATCTATAAATTTACCAAACGATTCAAATAAAAATGGTTTTTTCATTGGTTTATTTTCTTTATTTTCGTTTACTGTTATTGATTTTAAAATTCTTTTTCCAAACTTAGATAAAGAAATACCTTCTTCTGAAACATTGAAGTATTTTGCATTTCTTCTTGACCATCTACCTTTGTCGTTTGATAGTTCTTTTAGAATGGCGTCAAATTCTTCTTGAGTAATTTGGCCATCGCCAATAGCTTCTAAAATTTTATTTCTAATTTTAGCATGTTGACCAGCTGTAATTGCTGGGTGATTTTCAGTGTAACGTCTTTTAAGAGTTACTTTTTTACCTTCGTTGATTTCCATATTTTCTAATAATCCTATTGCGATATCGCCAACTTCCCTGTCTCCTTTGTCGACATATCTTTTATTTATGATAGCGAATCTAAAACCATCTACTTCAATTGTATATGTTGGTGCCATCGTGTCGCTATAGAAGTATTTCTTCTTGTAGCCACCTTTATCTAATTCTTTACCAATTGCAAAGAAATCTCTGGCTTTACCTACGATAGATTCTAAATTATCTAAGTGGTCACCAGCGTCGTCTTTTTCATTAACTACAGATTCCTTTATACCTCGCTTTTTAATTTCTTTTTCTATTCTTTTAATTAATGTATCAGATACGTCTCTTATATTAGCAGGTCCAGTTTTTAAATGGTCTAGAGTTGCTATTAAATCAATATCTGACATATCTTTAAGATTTTTAGCTTCAGTAACTACAGATTCGTTACACAATGAAAATAATTCTTTTGCAATCTTTTTTGCTTTAGAACCTTTATGTCCGTAAGCTTCAACGGTATCTAAAGCATCTTCCATTTCCATGCCATGTAATTGTCCCATATCTCCACCTCTTTCATCTAAAAGGTCTTGTAAGATTCTTTCAGCTTCTGATTCATTAACCACCGATTCTCCAAGTGCTTCTAAAAACTCGGGAGATAATTCTTCACCATATCTGTCATCAAATATCTCTTCTAAATCTTTTATAGTAACTCTACCTCTATAGTCATTATCAATATCATTTGGAACATCAGCGTGGTCAGAGTTCATAATATCTTCTCCGTATGCATCTTTCCATGCATCTATAATATCTTTTGCTTTATACATTTTTGCTTCGTCTAGTTTAATTACACCTTCTACCATAAAACCACATCTTACCATAGCATCAACAATCCAACCTTTATATGTTTCCATATTATCTCCAGATTGCTTATACTTGTCACCATACTTATCAAATCCTTTTAAGATTTTAGCTTGAAGTCTACCGTCACACTGCGATGCTACACCTGTAAACCATTGCTCAACTTCTATACCTGTCATATTACTAGTCTTAAAGTCTGGCTTTCCAACTTGTCTAGACTTATAGTCATCAAATGGAATAAATCTAAATCTAGAACCTAATTTTTGCCAATTCTTTTGAATGTCATAGGTTTCAGGAGCGATATGCTTCTCTGTTAGTTTTAAAAATTTATTAAATGTTGACATCTTTTACGCTAGTGTGTTTCTTTATATATTCTTTTTTTCAATAAACTGTTCAAACGTCATCAAAGATTCTTTAATATGCTTGGCCTCTGACATTGCCATAGAATCTTCTAACTTTGTTTTAAGTTCATCATACATACCGTGAATGCCTCTAGGTGTTAACTTTTTAAATAGTTTTTCATCACCATCTAACATTGCATTTCTAACTTGTGTCGCCGAAATGTTTTTACCAGTTCTTGGTATTTCAAATAAACCGAAATCTTCTCTACAGTCTAAATCTTGTCTATATTCTGGTTTATCTACTTGATATGAATATGTTTTGAGTCTATCTGTTCCTGTTCCCCATAAAACTGGTTCATAGTCATCAGCTCTCATTGTATTGAACATAAGGTCTATTGCGCCTCTATCAATAACATATACTTTTTCTAAAGGATATGAAGACTTTAAGTTATCTAACATTTCCTTTTGTGTAGCCTCGTCATAAGGTCTCTTAAATGCATCTTCCTTTTTCTTAGTCTTTGACTTTACAAGGAAAATTACTACTGGATAACCATTTTGTTTATTGATAGTTTCCATTACTTTAGCATGACCCAATGTAAATGGTTGAAATCTTCCAACAAACATGTTGACCAATTTCTTACCTTGTTTCTTATACTTCACAGTCAAACCTTCTACAACTGGACTAACTTGAGTAGAAATTTTTTGATTAAGTATGTACTGGTTGTAATTTAATATATCACTTTCATTTGCCTTAGCCATAACCGAGTGTTCTATCTTTTCAACAATATCATTGATTTGATTCATTAAGTCTGCATTAATTAATTCAGTTTCTTTAGTTCTCTTCTTTCTGAAAGAACCTAAAGTAATCTTAAATAATTCAGATAAAATTTTATCCTGTACTAAAGTCAGTGTTTTTTCGTTTTGTAAGAATTTATGATTTAGCTCAAACATCGGAGATTCAGAGAAATCAGCTGAATCAAATTTGGCACCGATATATTTTGTTGCATTATTTTCAATATATTGATTAAATAACTCAGACATTAATTCTAAATATCTTTTATCAGGCTCGTCTTCCTTAAGCTCTATAGAAGAAATATCATTTTGCATTAAATGTTCGACAATATCTAATATAGTAATTTGATACATGTCTGATGGTGTTCTATATTCTTTAGGTTGCTTATCAAATCTTTCTAATTTAAAAGTTTGTAATTTTTTACCATCATGAAAATTAACTACAAATCCTGAAACATCTTTAGATAAATCTTTCATTAAAGCAGATGCTCTCAAGTTCTCATTAAAAATAGAAAAAACTTCTCTAGTAAATGAAGGTTTATCTGGACTATCAAATCTTGATTTAAACTCGTTTTCTGAAACCGATAAAAGTTCTTTAATAGAATCTTTCTGTCTAGAGTCTAACATTCCCTCAAAAATAACAGGTGGTTGGTTAACATCTAACTTTTCTGCCCATTTATTAAGAACCTTAGTGTCTCTAATAACTTTATTTACTTTAGTTGGGTCAGTAGGATTTAAAACTTGAATATGCGTTAATATAAGATTAGATTTTGGAAGCACATCATATTCTACATCAACTGTCTTATTATCTGTTAAATAATCAAATCCAAACTTCCAATCAAATGGCATTTCTTCAACAACGTCCTTTGAAATAGATTTAAAGTGACGAATAGCATTTTCATAATATCTAACGATAGTACGGTCAACTCTGTCCATTTCTTTCTTAGCGTTTGACTTGTAATAAAAGAATCCGTTACCGTTTCTCTTAGCATGAAAAGATGAAGCGTCGATTTTCTCTGTTACAATACACTTATGTGTAAGTAACTTATCAACATCTGAAATGTTAGCTCCTTCAAAATATGCTTTTAAACTTTGTAATGCCATTATCTTCCGTATTTTATGATGCCCATAAGCTGATTGATTGCAGCAAATGCACCTGTTAGTTTAAATAATTTACCATTGTACTTGAATACGATTCCTTCAGCTGGAACTATTGCTTCAATACCTCCCACACCTTCTAGTCTCTGTAATTCTTTTTCAACTTTTTCTATTTGTTTTAAATCACCGTTCTTTTTAATTTTATCAGCCTCTGTTCTAATCTGATTTTGTAATCTAGCCTTCTCTTCATCTGGGCTAGCCGCAACAAAATTAGAGGCATTCTTTAAAATATCTGAACCTAATTCTAAAAATAGATTTTCAAACGGTAAAATATTTTCTTTATATTTCTTGTTTCTTTGAGCGTCATAATCTTTCACAGCCTTAGCTTGTTCTGGATTAATAGCTTTCTTTATATCTCTCATATTTAGAGTTTTCTTATCTAAATATGCCCATCTCAATAGAAGTCCTTCCTTTATTGATGGGTCCAGATCTGAAAAATTCTTTTCAATCTCATTTCTCCACCATGATTCGTGATACATCTTAACCTCATCAGTATCTGCCAAACCATAAGTGTCTCTTAATGTATCTATTTTCTTCTCGTAGTATGCGACTCTCACGTCGAAGTTAACATCTCTTGCTAACTTTAATATTTGAGGGGGAATTATTGTATAAGTACTTTGAATATCAGCTCCTACATCTTTTACTGCTTTAGCTAGTTCAGTTCCAACCTTTTGAGATTCTCCAGTTATATTACCTTGACCATCAGTGTGAACTATACCATGAAATTGAATAAGATTTCCTCTGTCATAGTTAATTACATTTGGATTCTTAGTAAACATAAGTTCCATATTTAAGAAAGATTTACCTTCATTAAACACGGATAAGTCCTTGATTTTAGGGAGAGCTGCTGCTAAGTCTTTAGCTGCAGTGATATATGTTTCTTCGACTAGAGCTGAAGCGTGGTCAGTAAACATGTCAATGATTCCTGACAAGCCTAAAGGTGCAATAAGTTGTCCTTTGTTTCTAGAGAATATAGCTTCACCATCTTTTACACTTGCAAATAAGTTTTGCCCGTCTGTTTTTTCAGCAGGTTGTTGTTCAAAATCTAATCCACCTTGTAAGGCTGAGTTAACTATTTTCTTAAAGTCTCCGAATGTTAGTGAGTGGTCATCGAAAGGGTGCATCATGTGACCAGCTGCACCTCCTTCAAATAGAAAATTCTCCGAACCATTGGCTTGGAGATTTTCTGTTAAAAATTCGCTAAAAGTATAATGTATCTTCATAAGAAGTTTTAGATTGTTTTTATCCTAGTGATGATTGTAATGCGCCAACTGCTGCACCATAGTCATCGCCGTGTTTGTCTAATAAACCGTCTACTACTTCTTGAGCTTTTTCTTCGTCGAATTTATCACCGAA
>MDTG01283269.1_pt1 | contig 10861 bp, 10 predicted proteins | sample 811421 | NCBI WGS metagenome assembly MDTG01 (sample SAMN05326645, study PRJNA326480) | marine metagenome | isolation source: seawater | place: Pacific Ocean: South East | collected 2011 | reverse complement strand
TCCATTGCGTCAGCCATCTGAAAAAATTAAGGTGCTCAGCGTAGCAAATATTTTTGCTGAAGCAATTGAACGGATTCATACCAATGACACCATCAGTGAATTGTTTGATAATTAATAAGTAGAATAGGAAAAAAATGGCAAAGCCAGAATACGTTAAACTTGAGGGTACTCCTAGAGAGACCAATAAAAAAGCGAACCGTGAGCTGCGTGCGGCTAAACGTGTTCCTGCAGTATTATATGGTCCTGAAGTACAGAAAAACACATATTTTTCAATAGATGAATTAGCGCTAGAAAAGATTTTGAGCAGAGCTCAAACTAAAGTTCAAGAGCTGACGATCGACGGGAAAGTGTACAAGACACTACTAAAGAGGACAGAATTTGATCCGGTTACAGATCGTCCCATTCACGCTGATTTTTATGTGTTAAGTGATATACACAAAGTAACGCTCCGAGTGCCTATTGGCATTAAGGGAACTGCGCGCGGTGTTGTAGAGGGAGGTGGGCGTTTATTTCAGCCAATGAAATTTCTTCGCATACGAGTTCTACCAGAGAATATTGTTGCTGAGTTTCAAGTGGATGTGACACCACTTAAAATTGGGCAGTCCTTTCATGTTTCGGATCTAGAGTTAGATGGAATTATCCCATTAGATTCTCTAAACAGGACTATTGTTACCATTAGGCCACCAAAAGGACAGCTATTGAAAGATGTCATTAGTGATGAAGATGGTGAGGAAACTGAAAGAGCTGACGATTCCTTGGAAGAAAGCACTTCTGAGGAATAATTAGAGGGTACCCGTGGCGCTATTAGTTGGACTTGGAAATGTAGGCGCAGAGTACGAGGGTACTAGACATAATATTGGTTTTGATATAGTGGAAAAGCTTGCCAATAAGCTTGGCAGCCCTTTTCAGGCAGGTGATGGTTCCTTTGAATTTGCTCAAACACGATATAAGGGCAAGAACTTGTTTTTAGTAAAACCAACAAATTACATGAATAACAGCGGTTCCTCAGTAATGAAAGCCATGGTACAGTTTAACCAGAAGCCAGAGCACAGTTTAATTATTTATGACGATTTACACTTGACATTGGGAGTCTTAAAGTTACGACCAAAAGGAAGTGATGGAGGTCACAATGGAATCGCAGATGTTCACGACAAAATAAACTCTCAAGCCATACCTCGTTTACGAATAGGCATTGGAAATGATTTTCCTAGGGGTAGGCAAATTGATTTTGTATTGTCATCATTCAGATCCGAGGATGTAGAATTGGTCAAACAAATGATAGATAATGCTGTTCAGGCTTGTTTGGATTTTGTGGGCTTGGGGATAAATAGAGCAATGAATATACATAATTAGTCAACCATTTTTGATACAGGTGCACAGTCACCTTGTTAATTACCATATAAAACATAGAACGCACAATTATGCAAACTATACTATACTTAATACCAATTGCAGGACTTATAGCTCTGCTTTTCACATTTATAAAGTCATCCTGGGTATCCAAACAAGAGGTTGGAACTGAACGAATGGGACGTATAAGCAAAAGCATCGCAGCAGGTGCTATGGCTTTTCTAAAAGCTGAATACCGAGTACTTGCAATTTTTGTTATTGCAGTAGCAATCCTTCTAGGAGTCAGCGCTAACCCCGAAACATCTAGCTGGATGGTGTCTATTTCCTTTATGGTTGGTGCTATTTGTTCCGGTCTTGCTGGATTTATTGGGATGCGCGTTGCAACCAAGGCGAATGTAAGGACTACTAATGCTGCACGCATAAGTCTAGGAAAAGGCTTAGAAGTAGCTTTCGCTGGAGGCTCAGTGATGGGGCTTGGAGTTGTGGGGCTTGGTGTTTTAGGCCTAAGTTTACTATTGATAACATTTGGAAGTATTTTCGGTCTCGAGGGTGCGGATGCTGTTAACAAAGTATTAGCTATTGTGACAGGCTTCTCCTTTGGTGCCTCATCTATTGCTTTATTCGCCCGAGTAGGTGGTGGAATCTATACAAAAGCAGCCGATGTTGGCGCTGATCTAGTTGGTAAGGTGGAGGCAGGTATTCCAGAAGATCACCCATTAAACCCAGCTACCATTGCGGATAATGTTGGAGATAATGTAGGTGACGTTGCAGGTATGGGAGCTGATTTATTTGAATCATATGTGGGTTCCATTATTGGTACTATGGTACTTGGTGCTGCTTTCATAGCAGACGCTACTATAAACGGAGGTGCTTGGATAGACCAATTTAACGGTTTGTCTGCTGTACTATTACCACTTGTACTTGCAGGTACAGGTATTTTAACCTCTATTTTAGGTACCTTCTTTGTTAAAGTTAAAGAGGGAGGAGATCCTCAGAGAGCATTGAATTTAGGTGAGTTACTGGCAGCAGGTATTATGCTAGCAGCATCTTATTTTATTATACAATGGATGTTACCATCTGAATGGAGTTTTGCTGGTGAAATCTATTCAAGTACAGGCGTATTTTGGGCAACAATCTTTGGTCTAGCCTCGGGATTACTTATAGGCTTAATTACAGAGCATTACACAGGTACAGGAACCAAACCAGTATTGTCTATTGTTAAACAATCTATAACAGGTTCTGCTACCAATATCATTGCAGGTTTGGGAGTTGGTATGATTTCTACTGCCATCCCTATTTTAATCATTGCAGCAGCAATCATTGGTGCCTTTCATTTTGCTGGTCTTTATGGTATCGCCATAGCAGCGGTTGGCATGCTTGCAAACACAGGTATTCAACTTGCAGTAGATGCGTATGGTCCTATTTCTGATAATGCTGGCGGTATTGCTGAGATGGCTGAATTAGAACCTGAAGTACGTGAGCGTACGGATAAATTAGATGCGGTTGGTAATACAACGGCTGCTATTGGTAAGGGTTTTGCAATTGGTTCTGCAGCACTTACGGCTTTGGCATTGTTTGCTGCTTTTATTACAGCTTATAACGCAACTCATGATATTCCTTTGAGTGGAATTGATGTAACTCGCCCATCCGTTATGGCGGCTCTTTTTATTGGTGCTATGTTACCTTTCCTTTTCTCAGCTCTTTCCATGCAAGCAGTAGGACGTGCTGCTATGAGTATGATCGAAGAAGTGCGCCGTCAATTCAATGATATACCTGAGTTACGTGCAGCATTAGATGTCATGAATAAGAACGAAGAAACAGATTTTGATCAATGGAGTGATGCCGATAAAGCAACATTTGAAGCCGCTGATGGAAAAGCAGAATATGAGAAGTGTGTTGAGATCTCTACTACAGCTTCTATTAGAGAAATGGTATTACCTGGTTTGTTGGCAGTAATTGTACCCGTATTATTTGGTTTTTTAGGTGGTCCTGAAATGCTTGGTGGACTTTTAGCTGGAGTTACATCGGCAGGTGTATTAATGGCACTTTTCCAATCCAATGCGGGTGGAGCTTGGGATAATGCAAAAAAAATGATAGAAGAAGGAGTGACTATTGACGGTGAGGAATACAAAAAAGGCAGTGAGCCACATAAAGCTGCAGTAGTTGGTGATACGGTAGGCGATCCATTTAAGGATACCTCTGGGCCTTCTCTGAATATCTTATTAAAACTTATGTCTGTAGTGGCATTGGTCATAGCAACGATGATTTAAGGATTATTTTTAATCCGCACTTACTAGGAAAATAATGTCATCAAAACAATTACTTAAACTGGTATTCTTCCATGATCAGCGCATGGAAGAACTAACCAGTTCAAACACTTCTAAGGTTAATGACGATATACTTTCGTTTTTTACCAAGCCGGATCCTACCTATTCTCGATTATTTTTTATGGGAAGTGATCTAGCTAATAATCGCTACGGAATCAATTTCTTAGATTCTTTTCCTTCTGTAGTCAGCATTATTGAACGTCTTTATACTATACCACCCACGCTACAATGGTCAGATGGGCAAGGAATTCGTAATTGGATAGATGATGCGCCAGTGGATGCCTATCTTAGATTAGTCCTAAAATCTATTGACAGAATACAGTCTTCAGGTACCGAAACGGTTATTTCAGTGAAAACCAACAAGCCAGACATTGCTAAAAGCAGTCAGGAGAATGCGTGGGGATACGAAATTGAACCTACTGTGCTTCATAGATTGTTAATGAAAGGCGAATTTATTTTAGTTAAACGGGCTGCATTTGACGGCTACGATATAGATTTATTTAGTAAACAGAATTCATATATTGATTTTTTTTATCCCTTACAGTCTTTATTGCCGGGTGCTTTTAGATTTTTTTCTATTAATGGTAAAAGGATACATAATAAAGAGGCTTTATTTTTTGAACAAACGCGCCTTCACAAACCTCCTCACGGTTTTGAAGAAGTTCATCCCGAGTCCGTGCTATAACTTGTTTATTATTATTGTTTATTGGATATAGTTGAATTCTTTCTGGTCAGTGGAATTTTTAGTATAAAGAGCTATCAAATAATTATCTTATTTAGATCAGGATGATCGTACCACTCACCATTACCAAAATAGGCGAACAAGTTCGAGTCAGTTGTTTAAACTGCGCAAGCGAAGATACATACAGATTACATGAGCTTGGATGTGTAGAGGTTGCGACAGCAACTGTTGTCTCTAATCAAAAAAATATAATCCTGCAGATTGCAGAATGTCGATTAGCTATAACCCGACCTTTGGCAATGAATATTTTAGTTGAGCCAGTCGTTCCATAAAAAGTAAGCTTTAAACTTAAAGAGACTAAGCATATGTTTCTTTCTGACGCAGTTGTTCAGCAAAAATATGAGGTTAAACAGATTCAAGGAGAGGAACTCGTCCGAATTATGGAAATGGGGCTAACGCCAGGTAGTATTTGCAGAGTCATTCGGAGAGCTCCAATGGGCTATCCAGTGGAAATAAAAATTCGTGGATATCTTCTTAGCTTACGAAAAAAAGAAGCTGATATGATTGAGGTAATTCCGGTATGAGTAAGACGAATTTAGCTATTCAGAAGGACCTATTACGCCAACCTAGTACAATTACACTAGTTGGGAACCCGAATACTGGTAAATCAACTATTTTTAATGCCCTCACTGGATTACGTCAGAAAATAGCAAATTACCCAGGGATTACTGTTGAGCGCAAAATGGGATCTACCATTATTAACGGGGTATTGCATAAAGTTATTGATTTACCCGGTGCATATAGTCTAAATCATAAAAAAGCAGATGAGCGTATAACCTATGAAACATTGATAGGGAGCTACGACTATGAAGAAAAACCAGACCTACTTTTGTTAGTTCTAGACGCAAGTAACCTCGAACGCAACTTGTTTTTAGCTTCACAGGTAATGGATTTGCAAATTCCTATACTAATGGTTCTAACAATGAGTGATATCGCTGATGAGAGAGGTATTATAATTAAACCTGAGCAGCTTTCTTCCGCTTGGAGAGTACCTGTAATTTCAGTAAATGCTCGATCCAAAAACTGCGATACTCAAATTAAGGAAGCTCTGATTGAAAAAGGTGTGGCAGTTCCCAAACCTTTCCAATGGAATCCAACTACGCCTCTTAGAAAGGCTGTTGAGCGATTGGATAAGGAATGGCTATCTAAGCATACACAATTGCCAAAGCGAGCTCGACCTATAGAGGCATTACGACTTATTGCAGAAGGCGGTCTTGAAGATAGTTTTTATCAATACTCAGAGGGAGGAAAGGCCAAAAAACTAATAGAGAGTCTGCAAAATTTTTTAGAAGCTGCGGGTGAGAATCCAACAGCTGCCGAAGTAGTTCAGCGATATCGTTTCATTAGCGATATCTCAGAAGGAAGCGTATCAAAGGAACATAGTAATGAGCTGACTTGGACTGATTGCATGGATAATGTACTAACTCATAGAGTAGGTGGGCCCTTTATCTTCGTATTGGTCCTTTTAATAATGTTTCAATCAATTTTTAGTTGGGCCACGCCTTTTATGGATATAATTGATATGATTTTTATCGAGTTTGGTGCCTTTGTAGGTAGTTCACTCCCTAACGGTATGTTAAATAACCTACTTGTCGATGGGGTTATTGCCGGTCTAGGAGGGGTGGTGATTTTCCTACCTCAAATTATTTTCCTGTTTTTGTTTATTTACTTCTTAGAAGGAACTGGATACATGGCTAGGGCTGCTTTTGTGATGGATGGTTTTATGACGATGGTAGGCTTACATGGCCGATCGGTGGTCCCTTTGATGTCGGGTTTTGCTTGTGCTGTGCCTGGAATTATGGCTACAAGAACCATCGAAAACTGGCGAGACCGGCTAATTACCATTATGATTTTACCCTTCATGGCCTGTTCTGCTCGTTTGCCGGTCTATGCGGTAATGATCGCCGCATTTGTCCCTAATAAACAATTCATGGGCTTTTTAACGCTACAAGGTGTGGTGTTTTTTGGGTTGTATTTATTTGGGATAGTGATGGCAATTGGATCTGCAGCAGTGATGAAGCGAATTTTCCCAATGGGTAAACCCACTCCATTCCTAATGGAACTACCCTCATATAAATTGCCGAATATTAGATTGATTGTAATTCAATCCTTAGAACGAGGTAAAATATTTGTTAGCGAAGCTGGAAAAATTATAGTAGCAATTTCTATTATTTTATGGTTTTTGGCTTCTTACCCTATCTATGAACCTACGGTCAGTGATCGAGCCACTACAGATGCAAACGAGCAGCAGTTGAGTGATCAGATGATATCGACTCTTCAGCTAAATCAAAGTTATGCAGGTACTTTTGGCCAACTGATTGAGCCGGTAATCGAGCCACTCGGATTTGATTGGAAAATAGGTATTGGCTTATTGACCTCTTTTGCCGCCCGAGAAGTAATGGTAGGTACTCTTAACATCATCTATAGCATAGAAGAAACAGATCAGCAATTAGGATTAATAGACCGTCTTAAGAGTGAAATAGATCCAAACACCGGACTACCAAAATATACCCTAGCAACAACACTTTCCCTAATGATCTTTTTTGCTATTGCAATGCAGTGTATGAGTACTTTAGCTATTGTTAAGCGAGAAACGAATAGCTGGAAGTGGCCTTTAGTTATGTTCGGTTATATGACTATTTTAGCCTATTTCAGTTCTTGGCTAACTTATGAGTTCGCTAATGCATTTTTACTAGGCTAAGCAGACTTTAAGCTTGATTTTCTATTTTTGATTCGCAATTAATACGGTAAAAAGAGATATTTCATAGATGAATTTTTTAACCAAATTAGCTGATTCAATTCGCGAATCTTCTTCAGTATTGTGTATAGGACTTGATCCAAATCTTGCTCGATTGCCTGAGCAACTTCATACCCTTTCAGAAGATCCAATCGAGCGGATAGTATATTTTTGTCATCAGGTTGTAAAAGCTACTCACAAACATTGTGCAGCATTTAAAACTAATTTAGCCTTTTTCGAAGCCTTAGGTTCCAAGGGTTTAGATGCGTTTCATCGAGTTGTCGCTGCAATTCCTAGTCGTCATATAATTATAGCCGATGCCAAAAGAGGGGATATAAATACTACGGCAGAGCATTATAAGCAGGCATTTTTTGATCAGTTTAAGGTAGATGCTATTACCTTAAATCCTTTAATGGGAATGGAAACCCTGGAACCTTTTAAAGGTGATAGTAGTAAAGCGGTTTATGTAGTCGCCTTGACGTCTAATGCAGGAGCACAAGATTTCCTATTGGTGAGGAGTGGTAACTTTGAGACTCTTTCGGCTCATATTGCAGATAAATTAGCCAATATTCAAAATTACTCCGAGACACATTTAGGCATGGTTATAGGGGCCACACATAGCCAAGTATCACAGCAGGTCCTAGCTCATCATCCAAAGGCTGCTTTATTAATTCCTGGTTTTGGTGCACAAGGAGGAGATATTAAAGCATTGACGGCACTCTTAGCTACTCACCCTGGATTACCCCTAATTAATTCCAGTAGAGCAATACTTTTTGACGTGAACGAGGTCAGTGACAACGAAACGGCGTCAGGTAATTGGCAGGATCGAATTCTAGAACGTACTCTTATGGCGAATCATCAATTACGTCCTATTTTTGAACAAGTTGATTTGAATTAAAAAATGAGTCTAACAGAGGTCATTATTTATACTGATGGAGCCTGTAGTGGCAATCCTGGACCGGGAGGTTGGGGGGCATTGTTACGACACAATGGGAGAGAGAAAGTACTCTCGGGTGGAGAAGCTCACACTACCAATAATCGAATGGAAATGATGGCGGTAATTGAAGCCATCAGAGCTATAAAAAAACCATGTTTATTAAAGATCCACAGCGATAGTGCCTTAATTATTAATGCTATGACTAAGGGTTGGTTAGAGTCATGGCAGTCAAAAGGGTGGAAGAAGGCAGATAAAAAGCCAGTTGAAAATCGGGATTTGTGGGTAGAATTGTTGAATGTAATCGGGGCTCATCAGGTAGAGTGGGTCAAAGTGAGAGGACATTCGGGTATTCCAGATAATGAAAGAGTGGATCAAATAGCGGTACAGGCAGCTAAACAATTTATGTGATTTTTTTTTAGTTTGGCTACACTTTTAATAGTACAAATCTTAAAGTCAAATCTACATGAAAGAAAACAGCGATTTTACTCCTTTTCATCTAGCTTTTCCGGTTAAAGACTTAGCAGAAACATATCAATTTTACACTCAAATCTTGGGCTGTAGTACAGGGAGAAGTTCTGATCACTGGATAGATTTCAATATGTGGGGTCATCAAGTCGTGGCTCATCTAAGTCCCGATGAGACAAAAGAATCATCCATGAATGCAGTAGATGGGCATGGTGTACCTGTTCGCCACTTTGGAGTAATTTTGAGTATGGATGAGTGGGAAGCATTGGCCGAACGACTCAAAAATGCCGAACTTAGTTTTATCATTGAGCCCTATATTCGCTTCAAAGGTGAAGCAGGTGAGCAGGCGACTATGTTCTTTTTAGATCCGAGTGGAAATGCATTGGAGTTCAAAGCTTTTGCCGATAAACGCCAAATATTTGCTAACTAAATTGGCTTGGTTGCCATCTCTTTACAAGTAAGTGTAAAATTAGTTAAGATCACGATTCAAACTCCGCTTCTATTTGCTCATATCGTTCTTGGTACTCCTCCCATTGAAACATGAGTTTGGTTAGTTCTTTTTTGATTTTTTCATACTCGATACTAGTTTCTTTTACTTGAATTGGATCTTCATAAAAATCGACTTCGGCCATGGTAGCCTCTAAAGATGACAAGCTATTTTCAGTGTCCTCTATTGCCGCCTCTAATTGATTAATTTTTTTCTTTAGAGGTCTCAAACGTTTGCTTAAAGCATTTCTTCTTTCTGCCTTTTGCCGTTTTTTTTCTTTTTTAGAAAGGTTATCTGTACCTGAAGGATCCCTTTTTGTACTTTCTTCGTTACGCTCGTGAGCCGATGATATGAGTTCGGCTTCCTCTTTCTTTTTGTCTAAATAATAGCTGACATTGCCAAGAAAAAGCCGAATCGATCCAGGCCGAATTTCCAAAACCTTGTTAACGATCGGGTCTAAGAATGATCTATCATGAGAAACAATCATGCAGGTACCCTCGTATTGTTGCAGAGCTTGTTGTAGGACCGCTTTACTACTTATGTCTAAATGATTTGTTGGTTCATCAAAAATGAGAAAGTTAGCTGGTGATAGAAGCATTTTTGCTAGAGCTAAGCGCGACTTTTCTCCGCCTGATAGTACTTTAACTTTTTTGAATACATCGTCACCAGTGAAAAGAAAACTACCCAATATAGATCGTAAACGACTCTCCTTTTCGCCAGATCCAGCTCTCATCATGATACCAAGCGGATCTTCTGTTTCATCTAGTTCATCCGCCTGATGCTGGGCAAAATAGGCATGTTGTACTTTATGACCTAATATTTGGATTCCACTTTGTATGGGTTCCAGTCCACTCATAATTCGGATTAAAGTGGATTTACCTGCGCCATTTGGTCCGACTATAGCTATTTTATCCTCTCGTTCTATTTCTAAATCTATACCATCGAATACCGTTAGGTCTTTATACCGCTTGACCACTTGGTCTAATTTAACGACAATCTGACCAGTTCGTTCTGGGGTTGGAAAGCTAAAAGATACGCTATCAAGTTCGGATTCGACCTCAATATGCTTTAATTTTTGAAGTTGTTTGACACGACTCTGCACTTGTCTTGCCTTGGTAGCTTTATAGCGGAACCTGTCAATGAATTCCTGAGTATCCTTTATTTGTTTTTCTTGATTACGCTTTGTGTTTATAAGTAATTCTCGCTCTTCGTCCCACTTACGCTCGTAAAAGCTATAATTACCTGCATAATCCTGGAGTTTACCTTGACGTATAGCGAGTGTTCGGTTGGTTAGGCTATCTAAAAAGTATTGATCATGTGAAACGACGATAACAGCTCCCTCATATTGTGCTAAAAATTGTTCTAACCACTGTAGCGACTCAATATCTAAGTGATTGGTAGGCTCATCTAGCAATAGATAGGTTGGGTCTTGTAGCAGAAGCTTAGCTAAGGCCATGCGCATAAGCCAACCACCACTGAATTCACTTGTAGTTCGGCTAAAATCTTTGGAGTTAAAACCAAGACCGGTTAGTACTTTTTCCACTTTAGAGCGTATGCTATAAATGCCGGATTGTTCTAATTCAGTTTGAAGTGAACCAAGTTGGTCTAGATAGTCATTGTAGCTAGCCGAGTGAGGGTCTATATCACCCAGTTTATTCTGGATATGCTGAACATTTTTTTCTAAATCAAAAATAGGCTGGAATATACTCTCTACTTCATCTACAACATTTAGGGAGAAATTAGGTTCTACCCCATCTTGCGGCAGATAACCTAAACTTTCAGTTTTACCTGTACTTACCGATCCTTTGTCCACTTC
>MDTG01263227.1_pt1 | contig 10861 bp, 11 predicted proteins | sample 811421 | NCBI WGS metagenome assembly MDTG01 (sample SAMN05326645, study PRJNA326480) | marine metagenome | isolation source: seawater | place: Pacific Ocean: South East | collected 2011 | reverse complement strand
CTTTTTTTAAGGTTAATTCTGGATTGAATTTATTAAGTTTTAAAACTTTTATTTTATTTTCACTTAATATTTTTATTAATTCTTTTAATATTGCAGCATCTCCAAATTTTGCTGCATTAATTAATCTTGGTAAATAATAAATTCCTTTTAAATCAAGTTTTAATGATGAAATTTTTGGTTTTTGTATATTACCAGCAAATATTACCCTTTTGCAATTTTTGCTTTTAATTAAATTTAAAATTGTTCCAAATTTTCCTATGCCAATGTGAAAACTATTAGCATATTTCTTAAAGATATTTTTTTTTGTTAAGTCAATAATAAAAAAATTTATTTTTTTTCTTTTTATACTTTTAACAATTAATCTTGGTAAATTTCTATTTCCGAGGAATAAACAAATCATTAATCGTTTATAGGTACAGATATTGGTCTTTTCTTATCTGAATTAATAAATTTTACTATATTATTCACATATTTATTTTCTTTTAATTCATTACTTAAATTTTCAATATTTTTTCTAAATGTCTCATCACAAAAAATAACATCATATGCACTTTGAATTATTTTAATATCTTGATTTGAAACACCTGACCTTCTTAAACCAATTAAATTTAATCCTGTTAAAATATTTCTATTTCCAAGAGATAGGCCATAAGGAATAACATCACTTAATACTCCAGTCATTCCTCCTATCATTGCAAATTCACCAATTCTAGAAAATTGATGTATTGCACAACTTCCGCCAACAATGGCGTTTTTATCTATTGAAACGTGACCACCAACTTGAACGTTATTAGCTAGAACTATATTATCATCTATCAAACAATCATGAGCTATATGACAATACACCATAAATAAGTTATTATTTCCAATTTTGGTAATGCTACCACCCTGTTCTGTGCCTGGATTAATATTTACATATTCTCTAAATTTATTATTATTTCCTATCATTAAAGAATTTTTTTCACCTTTATATTTAAGATCCTGTGGAGGTGTCCCAATCGAACAAAATGGATAAATCTCATTTTTTTTTCCTATGTTAGTATTTCCGACAATGTTTACGTGAGAGTGAACTATTGTACCATCACCGATTTTGACATCTGGTCCAATTATAGAATATGAACCTATTTTTACATTAGTACCTATTGATGCTTTATCGTCAATAATTGCTGTTTTGTGGATCACACTAAAATAAATAACAAAATTAATTATTTATAGTTATCAACTATTACTACTGATTATTTCTTTCTATCGACTATTGTAGCTGCCCATTGAGCATCTGCCATTTTTTTTCCATCTACAAATGCTTCGCCTTGATATTTCCAAACTCTCCCATGTGATCTAATTGCCTCAATATTTAATTCAAGTTTACAATCTGGAATTACTGGGCTCCTAAATCGAGCTTTATCAACAGTCATTAAAAAAACAAGTTTATTTTCATAAGTTGACTTATCTATACCTTTGGCTGTAAGAGCGGCTGCTGCTTGACCAAATGCCTCAACAATTAAAACCCCTGGCATTACTGGCTCACCTGGAAAATGACCCTGAACAAAAAAACTGTCTCTTTTTACATTTACAATAGCAGTTGCTGACTTTAATTTTTTGATATTTATAAGTTCATCAATTAAAAGCATTGGTTCCCTATGCGGTAATAAATTTTTAATATCCTCTTTATCTAATTTATCTGTCATCTTTATTTTCTTTAATAAATAACTTTATATTTTTTGCTGGATAACCCATTACTTTTGAATTGTCAGGTATATTTTTTATTACACCACTTCCACCACCAATTTGAACATTATTACCAATTTTAAGATGCCCAGAAATTCCAGCCTGACCGCCTATTAAAACATTATCTCCAATTACTGAGCTGCCAGCAAAACCAACTTGGGCAGTTATGATGCAATTTTTTCCTATTTTAACATTATGGGCTATATGAACTTGATTATCTAAAAAAGTATTATCTCCAATAATCGTATTTCCTAAAGAGCCTCGATCAATTGTATTATTTGAACCAATTTCTACGTTATTTTTAATTATAACCATACCAATATGTGGATATCTTAAATTTCCTCCATTATTAGGGAAAAAACCAAAACCTTTCTTTCCAATTATAGCGCCGTCTAAAATGTTTACATTATTTCCAACAATTGTTTTTTTAATAATTACATTTGATCCTATTGAGCAATTTCTACCAATAATTACATTGTCCTCTATAATTGTATTATGGCCAATAAAAGTATTATTGCCTATTTTTACTTTTTTGCCAATTATGACGTTAGATCCCAAAACAATTTTTTTTGATTTTAAATATTCATTTTTTGTAGACTCATCAGGTATAAATTTTTCATTTAACGCATTAGGATAAAAAAGTTCAGTAATTTTTGCAACACTAGTTAGTATGTTATCAACTATAAACAAATTTTTATTTGAAATATGTTTTTTTAATTTAGAGGATGTTATTATGAAGTCAGATTTAATTTTAGGTATTAAGTCTAAATATTTACTGGAATGTAAAAAAGTCAAATCAGTTTCAGAGGCCTCGTCTAAAGTTTTAATATCCTTTAAATATATTGTTTTTTTTGAAATATTTTTAATATTAAGCTGTTTACATATTTTTTTTACAGAAATTTCGTTAATTTTATCAAAAAAAATATTATTATTCATTGATATTAATTTTTTGCACAGATTTATCTAGCATTTTAAGAATTGGAAGTGTTATATCTAAATCTTTTTTACCAACTATTATCATTTTTTTTGGCAAAACGATGGTAATTGAATTTTTTTCTACATATTCTGATATTATTGGATTAAGTTTCTCTAATAATTTATTTGTATATTTAATTTTATTTTTCTCCATACTTTTATTAAAATTTTGCCTATCGGTTTTATAATTTTTTATTCTTTGTTTTATTTCATCAACTTTTGAGTTGTACATATCTTTATCAATAATATTTTTTTTGGAAATAATTTCGTTTTCATCATTTTTAATTTTTTTTTCTATCTCTGTAAATTCATTTACTTTTTTATTTCTGATATCATTAATAAATTTATTTATTGATTTTCCTGATACAGAATTATTCATAATATAATTTAAATCAATAAATGCTATTTTCTCCTCACTAAATACAAAATTAGACTTAAAAAAAAATAAAACTGCTATAATAAAAATTCTCATTAAAACGACGTCCCTATTTGGAACCTAAAGGACTCAGTTTTATCTGTGCTCGCGTCTGTTATTGGAAGAGCATAAGAAAAAGACAAAGGGCCAATAGCAGTAAACCAATCTACAGCTATGCCTGTTGAAGACCTAATTTCATCAGAATCTAACGATTTATCATAATCAACGTGCCATAAGTTTGCAGCATCTACAAATAGATTGAAATCAATATTTTCAAATTCGTTAAAAAATTTTGGAAATGATGAGGTAACATTTATTGCAGCTCCATAGTTGCCTCCTATATATTGAGATCCGTCTTTAGGACCAATTTTACCTGACTCAAATCCTCTCAATCTACTAGATGGAATATAAACTCTCTTTGAGACTCGTACGTCTCCATCAACTGAGTTAACAGCCTTTAAAAATAGCTTACCAGATAATAAAAAATTATCTGTTATTGAATGATAGTTGGAGGCTAATAAACTATTATCAAATGTATTATCATCAGAATAAATAGGTACAGTTTGACTAAATTTAGTAAAAAAACCATCTGTTGGTTGAAAGTTCTGATTTAATTTATTCAATGTAATGGAATACAAAAATAGATTTTCAAAATAATCTCCTTCCTGTTTTTTTTTAATTTCAGATGCACTGTCAGACGTTATTAATTTTTCATAATAATTTGATATATCAAAGTTTATGAAAATATCTTGAAATTGTTCAAAACCCGTTCCTAAACTTAAACCTGTTCTTGTACTTTTATATCCACTAGAACTCATAAAATCTGATGAAGTACTTTCAATGGTTGTATTTAATGATCTATCAGTATTTCTAAAATTTGGATTTATAACTTGAAATTTTCCTCTAATTTCATCATCTGAAAGTGAAAAATTTGTATCTAAAGTTACACCTTTTCCAAGATAATTTTTTTCTTTAATACCAGCAGAAAATGAGGAACCACCAGTACCAGTGCCTACTCCTGCAAATATCTCACCTGTGGGTTTTTCCTCGACAGTTATGTTAATAATTTTATTATTGTTGGAATCATTTATATATTCGGTATTAACACTTTTAAATATACCTTTTGATTTTACATCAGATATTGATTTATCAAAAAGTATTTTATTATATGGATCACCTTCGTCTACAATCATTGAATTTCTAATAACTTTTTCCTCAGTAATAAAATTTCCAAATATATTTATCCTATCAACATATGATTTTTCCAGTTCATCTAGATTAAATGTAATATTAATTTTATTTTGATCAATAATTTCCTCTGTATATTTTACATCAATAAATACAAACTCTTTTTGAAGGGCAATTTTATCTATTTCATCTTTAATTTTATTAATCGATATTGTTGAATAGTGATCACCTTTAAAAGTTCTAAATAGTTTTTCTAATTCAATAAAATTTTCATATGTATAATTATCTGAAATATTTAATTCAAAATTATTAAAATAAAATTTTTCACCTGCATCTATTGAAAAAATTAAATTAAAGTTTTTATTATCATCTAAAGTAGCATAAGAAGATTTTACTTTAATGTCAAAATATCCCCTGTTTTTATAAAATGCTTTCAGTAGATCTGTATCCGTTGATATCCTGCCAGGATTCAGAAATTTATTTTTGGTTATAAATTTCCATGGTTTTGTTTCTTCTGATAAAATAATTTTTCTAAGTTTTCTAGTTTTAAAAATTTTTTTTCCAACAAAATTAATCTTATTAATTTTTGCTCTTTCACCTAAATTAAAATTATAATTCAAATTCACTGAATTATTATTATTATAGATTATTTCTGTGGTTATATTAGAAAAATAAAAACCATTTAACCTAGCTATGTTATTTAACTGATTTTTTTGATTAATGACGTTTGATTCAATAAAGGGGTATTTTTCAGTTTTTCTTGTAATTTTTTCAAGCTCTTTTAAAATAGATTTATTTTTAACTCCATTAATTTTTATTTCTTGAATAATTGGGTTTTCTTGAACGAAAATTTCTAAAATTCCCGATTTATAATTAATTTTTAAATCTTTAAAATAGTCAGTACTAAATAAGGATTTAAAAGTATTATTTATAATATTCGCATCTATATTATCATTTATACTTAAATTAGAAAATAAGATTATAGTCTCTTTTGCCAATCTTTCATTTCCAATAATTTTTATTTCCTTTAGTTGATCAGTTAACGCACTATTAAATAAAAAAAAATTTATTAAAATTAAAATAATTATAATTTTTATTTTAGTTAAGAAATTTATCATTTTTTTTTAAATATAATTTTACTTTATTAACCATTTTATATATATCATTTATTTTCTTTGGGTATTTATTGTAATATTTTGAAAACACTTTTTTGTTAATCATTTTTAATAGTAATTTTTGCATTTTAATAAAAGAGATTTTTTTATTTAGAAACAACTTAACTAACTCATCATTGATTGTAACTAATATTACTTCAAAAAATGTATCCCTAATTTTATACTTACTGAGAATATTAAGGTATGGAAATTTTTTATTATTTGGTTTTATAAAATTAGTTCCATTAAGGTTTTTAAATTCTATTTCAGTTTTATTATAGTAATTCATATTTTCATTTTTAAAAATAATATTAAATATTGGAATTTCCATACTAGTATCGTGCATAAGAATTTTTATTAATCCATTATTAAAGACAATTATAGCATGAATAAGAGATTTCGGATGTACAATAATTTTAATTTTACTAATATCAATATTGAAAATTTTAGATGCTTCTATTACTTCAAAAACTTTATTCATCATTGTGGCTGAGTCAGTTGATATTTTTTTTCCCATTGACCAGTTAGGATGATTTATTACCTCATTAATTTTCTTTTTTTTTAATTTATCCAGAGGAGAATTTAAAAATGGTCCACCTGATGCGGTCAAATATATTTTTGAAATTTGATCTTTATCATTATTCAAGAGCGACCAAATGGAAAAATGTTCAGAGTCTATCGGAATAAAATTTGTATTATACTTTTTAAGTTTTTTTTCTATAAATTTCCAACCACATATAATTGACTCTTTGTTTGCGCTAGCTAAATTTTTTGAAAAACGTATCAATTTAAGTGTTGGTTCGAGACCTTCTAAACCTGAAATTCCTATAATAGATAAATCAATTTTTTTATTATTTTTTTTTAGGAAATCGGAAATATTTGGAAACAATTTGACTTTTTTATTTCTTAAATACTTTTCAGCTTTTATAAAATATTCTGAATCATTAATGATTAAATTTTTTACATTAAATAACTTGGATTGTTGATATAGACTTTTATAGTTTTTATTTGTAGATAAGCACAAAATTTCTATTTTGTTTTTATAATTTTCTATTACATTTAGTGTTGATTTTCCGATTGATCCAGTTGCGCCTAAAATTAAAATTTTTTTTTTAATTTTCATTTAAAAAATTGTAATAAATTTATACCAATCGGTAATGCGAATATTATCCCATCTACTCTATCAAGAATTCCTCCATGTCCAGGTAATAACTTTCCAGTATCTTTTACTTTTGCCTTTCTCTTTAGTAATGAAATGAATAAATCACCTAATTGAGATATTGTAGAAATTAATAGAGTTAAAAGTAAAAAATTAAATGAAAAATTATAATTAAAATAAAAAAATAAATAACAAATCAAAGAGAACAAGTACGATCCTATTAAACCAGAATATGTTTTGTTTGGGCTTATTTTAATTAATTTCTTACCTTGAAAGATTTTACCACACATAAAACCACCTAGATCTGTAGCAATGCAAATCGATAATAAATATAAAAATAGTAATTTGTTTTTGGAATCAAAAATTATAAAAAGATATAATTGTGTAAAAAAAAATGATATGTATATAATTGTAATTAAATAAAAAATTACAATTAATTTATTTTTATTATAAAAAATTTTTTTCTTTAAATTTAATAACTCTAATAATAATAAATATCCTAATAATACTAAAAGGATAAAAAGTACTGTTTGATTTATAATCGCAGCATATAAGAATATAAATAATGGAACGGATGTAGCAAATCTTTTTGAAAAATTTGACACTATATACCCCCAAAATTTCTTTTTATTTTATTATATTTATTTATTATTTTAAAAAAATCTTCCTGATTAAAGTCTGGCCAAAGTTTTTGTTCAAAAAATATTTCACTATATTGAATTTGCCACAACAGAAAATTACTAAGTCTGTTTGTATTTCCAGTTCTGATTAAAATATCTGGATCAGGTATACCTTTTGTGTACAAGTTGTTATCAATAGATTTTTCATTAATTCTGATTTCTTTTTTTTGTATTTTATTTATAGCGTACAATATTTCTTGTCTTGATCCATAATTAAAAGCAACATTTATCTGTAACTTAGTATTATTTTTTGTAATTTGTTCTACCTTTTTTAGTTTTTTTATTAAATGGAGAGGAATTTTGCTTAGATTGCCTATAATTTTTATTTTTATATTTTTTTTGATTAATTTATTTAATTCATTATCAATATAATTCTCTAAAATTTTAAATAAAAAATTAATTTCCTCTAAAGGTCTTTTCCAATTTTCTGTAGAAAATGTGTAAAGTGTTAAAAATTTTAATTCTTTTTTTATTGATGCCTGTATTATTTTTTTAACAGTTTTAATTCCTTGAAGATGTCCATAATTTCTAGATTTTTTTTTTTTTAATCCCCATCTACCATTACCATCCATTATAACGGCTACATGTAAAGGTGATATCATATTGTCATTATATCTTTTTCTTTAGATACAACTTTTTCATCAATTAATTTAATATATTTATCAGTTTGTTCTTGTATAACTTTTTCATTTTTTTTTACCTCATCCTCTGGTATTTCTTTATTTTTTAAAAGTTTTTTAAGGTCATCATTACCTTCTCTACGAATATTTCTCACAGATATTTTGCATTTTTCACCCATAGATTTTACAATTTTTTTCATTTCGTTTCTTCTCTCCTCACTTAAATCTGGAACTGGTAATCTTATTAATTGACCATCAATTTGTGGATTTAGTCCAAGCTCAGATTTTTTAATTGCAGCATCTATTAAATTAACATTATTTAAATCCCATACTTGTATATTAATAGCTCTAGGTTCCGGTGTAGTGATGCTTGCTAGTTGATTAATTGGCATTTGTTGCCCATAAACATCTATTTTAACTAAATCCAGCATGCTTGCATTCGCTCTACCTATTCTGAGAGATGAAAGTTCCTTAGAGAAAACATCTAATGTTTTTGACATTTTTTCATCGTAATGAGATGAATTGAACATTATTCTCCAATTTTAATTCTTTTAAACTCTATTATTTTTAGGTTTGGAATATTTATTTCATTTAAAATATCTTTAACTTTTTTCTTAGGTTCCATTACCCAGTATTGTGACATTAAACTATTTTCTTCTTTAAATTTGTTGATCTTACCTAAACTAATTTTTTTTGCAATTTCTTCTGGTTTCCCAGAGTTTTTTAACTCCTCTGCAATTAATTCTTGCTCTTTTTTAATTAAATCCTCAGCTATCTCTTCAGAGTTTAAGGCAATAGGATTTGATGCAGCAATATGCATAGAGAGTTGTTTGCCAAAAGTATTAACCTCATCGCTGTTTTCATTTGTTTCTATTGATACAATAACTCCTAATTTAGATACATTATCCTTTATAACAGAGTGTTGGTATATAAAGTTTTTACTGTTAGAATTTTCTAAGGTTGATGCTTTTCCAATAGTTATCTTTTCACCAATTTTTGCGATTAAAGTAACTAAGTTATCTTTGACTGTTTTACCATTTGACATATTTGTTTCATTTAATTTGGTAAGATCAGAGGAGCACAAATTATTTATATCACTAAGTTCCTTTACAAAATTTATAAATTCATCGTTTTTAGCGACAAAATCAGTCTCACAGTTTACTTCGATTAATGATGTTTTTTTTTCATCACCACTTACAACAATTACTCCCTCTTTGGCATCTCTTAACATTTTTTTTGAGGCTTTAGCAATTCCTTTAACTCTTAATATTTCTGCAGCTTTTTCGATGTCTCCATTTGACTCTTTTAAAGCTGTATTACAATCTTTAAATCCTGCACCAGTAGTTTGTCTTAATTTTTTTATATTTTCAATATCACTCATAAGTAATTTGCAATTATACTATATTTAAAGATTAATTTATTTTTTTTTTATCTTCTGGTTGTTCACCTGAGATATCCAATGGTTTAAGTTCAGATTTATTTTCATTCTTAATATCATCAATAATTGGAATATCTTTTTTAGCGTTCTTAATTGTTTCTTTTAATAAATTACAATACAGATCTATCGAACGTCTAGCATCATCATTTCCAGGAATTGGATAATCGATACCATCGGGATTAGAATTAGTATCTAAAATTGCAACGATTGGTATATTCAATTTAATAGATTCTTTGATTGCAAGTGACTCGTAATTTGTATCAATAATAAAAACAAGGTCTGGAACTTTTTTCATTTCTGCAATTCCACCTAAAGATCTTTGCAATTTATCTCTCTGTGCACTCATTTTAAGAAGTTCTTTTTTTGTAAAACCTCTGTTTTCGGAAGATAAATCATTATTTATTTTATTTAATTTTTTTATAGAATTAGAGATTGTGCCCCAATTGGTTAACATTCCACCGAGCCATCTATAATTTACATAATACTGATCAGTTTCTTTTGCAAGCTCGGCTATAGCTTCTGATGCTTGTTTTTTGGTTGATATAAATAGAATTTTACCATTATTAGAGATTGTTGTATAAACTTTTTCTAGCGCAACACTTGTTAATTCTAATGTTTGTGTAAGATCAATAATGTGAATTGAGTCTCTTTTACCAAAAATGTATTTTCTCATTTTTGGATTCCATCTTAAAGTTTTATGGCCTAAATGTACGCCTGCCTCTAAGAGTTGTTCAATTGTAAGATTAGGTATTTTCATTTTTTATTCCCGGTTGTGCCACCACAATTACTGCCCCAAAGGGACCGGAGGTTTAAAACCACAAATTGTGTGCGTTTTAGTTTAGCTAACTAATTACTATTATATTATTTTATTTCAAGGGTTTTTTTCAATTATTGAATTAAATTTTCGTTGATTTTTAATGTATTTAGAAGCTTGTAATCTATTTTTCTTTTGTCTTTAAGTTCAAAAGATAGCTTATTATTTCCATCAAAAATTTCAAAAAACATTGAAGTTTTTCCATCTTGACTTTGAAGTTTTGATAAAATTACTAATTCTGAAAGATTTTTGATACTAAGTTTTAATTGATCGATCGGTTTATTAATAACATCTTTTAAAGAAACAATTTTTTTTACATTAATCTTTTTTTGTGTCTTACCTTCATCAGTAAAATTTTTTATTAAAGTTAACATTAAAGAATTCCCTTCAAATAATAACTCTCTATTTATCTCAAAAATATCAGAAAATATAAATAATTCAAAAACTGTATTAAGATCAGAAAATTTTATTATTGCATACGATGTTCCTTTTTGTGTTTTTTTTTCTTGCGTTTTTAAAACTGTACAAGCAATATTAGAACTTAACAAATTTTCATCATTTTGAAATTTATCATAACTTACAATATTGTATTGATCAAATATGGATTTGTATTGATTTAATGGATGATCAGAAATGTAAAAACCTAATGTCTCAAACTCATTTGTAAGTCTAATGTCAACATTCCAATCT
>MDTG01229552.1_pt1 | contig 10861 bp, 9 predicted proteins | sample 811421 | NCBI WGS metagenome assembly MDTG01 (sample SAMN05326645, study PRJNA326480) | marine metagenome | isolation source: seawater | place: Pacific Ocean: South East | collected 2011 | reverse complement strand
CCGCCTGCCTCAGCTCTCGCTCGCGCTGGCCGGCCTCGCGCTGGCCGCGGTGGCCTTCCTCGCCCTGCGCGTCGCCTTGCGCGCCCTGCGCGGCATGCCGGACGTGGGCGTGCAGGGCGGGAGCGTCGTGCCGGCCGGCCCGCCGCGAGGCGGGTTCGCTGGCCTCTGGCTCGCCCCCTTCGCGGTCGTCCTGTGGGGCGTCCACTTCCCCAGCCTGCCGGCGCCGGTGTGGCGCGGCGAGGCGCCCCTGGTCGGGGCCGGGCTGCTGCTGGTCGTGGCCCTGATCGCCGGACCTGCCTTCTTCTCGGCCGGCTGGGGCGCCCTGACCGAGGCGACCAGCCCCTGGCGCGGGCTGCTGCGCCTCGAGGTCCGCGCCGAGCCCTATCACCCGCAGCGCCGCCTGGTGCAGCCCCTGCTCTCGCTCGCCCGCCGCTGCGCGGCCCTGGAGGAGCGCCTCTTCGAGCGCGGCCTGGGGCGCGTCCTCGACGGCGCGGTCGCTGTCCTGACTCCCCTGACGCGCGCGCCGAGCTTCCTGACTCACGCACCCGCCGCGCCGAGCGAGACCCTCGAGGTCGACGAGGCCAGCCTCAGCGAGCACCCGCGCAGCGGGCCGCCGGAATTCGGCTCCGCCCTCAGCGCACTGACCCACCCCGAGCTCCTGATCCTGGTCGCGCTCCTGGGCCTCGCTGCCCTGGTCCTCGCCGCGTCCTGAGGAGGCCCCGTGCCCGAGCCCATCGTCCCGCCGATCGTCGCTAGCTCGACCTTCCGCTTCCGCGACAACGAAGAGGTCCTGCGCGCCGTCCGCGGCGAGGGGCACCTCTACTCGCGCTGGGACAACCCGACCGTCCAGGCGGTCGAGGCCGAGCTGGCGCGCCTCTGCGGCGCCGAGCGGGCGCTCTGCTTCGGCTCGGGCATGGCCGCGATCAGCAGCGCCCTGCTGACCTTGCTGCGCGATCGCCCGCGCCTCCTCTGCCAGGAGCAGGTCTATGGGGGCACCTACGAGCTGGCGCGCGACTTCCTGCCCCGCCACGGGATCTCGACGGACTTCTTCTCGATCGACGCCTGGGAGGAGGCCCTCGAGCGCGAGGTCGGCCAGCCGGGGGTCGTCTACGTCGAGACGCCGACCAACCCGGCCCTGCGCCTGATCGACCTGAGGCGCCTGGCGGCGGCGGTCCACGAGCGCGGCGCGCTGCTCGTGGTCGACAACACCTTCGCGACCCCCGCCCTCCAGCGCCCCCTCGACCTGGGCGCCGACGTCGAGCTCCACTCGGCCACCAAGGGCCTGGGCGGGCACCACGACCTCCTGGCGGGCGTGGTGTGCGGTCGAGCCGAGACGATCCAGGCGATCTGGCAGACCCGCAAGCTGCTGGGCGGCGTGCTCGACCCCTTCCAGGCCTTCCTGCTCCACCGCGGGCTCAAGACCCTGGACCTGCGCCTCGAGCGCCAGAGCGCGACCGCGCTCGAGCTGGCCCGCTTCCTCGCCGAGCAGCCCGAGGTGAGCGAGGTCCACTACCCAGGGCTCGAGAGTCACCCCGAGCACGCGCTCGCCCAGCGGCAAATGAAGGCCGGGGGCGGAATGCTCGCCTGCGCGATCCGCGGCGGGGAGGCCGCCGCGCGCGCCTTCAGCGAGGCGCTACGCGTGGTCACCCTCGCGCCTAGCCTCGGCGGCACCGAGACCCTGATCACGCTCCCCTCCACGACGACGCACGTGAACCTCAGCGAGGAGGAGCGCGCTCAGAGCGGCCTCCCGCCTGGCCTGGTGCGGATCTCGGTCGGCCTCGAGCCCGCCGAGGAGCTGCGCGCGGACTTCGCCCTCGGGCTCGCGGCAGCGCGCGCCGCCGCTCCCGCATAAGATCTCGGCCCTTCGGCTCGAACCGCCAGGAGAGGAGGAGCCCATGGAGCATCTCGAGGACTTCATGACCCGTGAGGTCGAGACCCTCAAGGTCGATCAGTCGCTGATGGACGCGCTGCGCTTCCTGCGCGAGCACAGCGTCCGCCACATTCCGATCCTCGACGACGCCGGCGCCCTGGTCGGAATCCTGACCGACCGCGACATCAAGCGCGCGACGCCCAGCGCGCTGGCGCCCGGCCAGCGGGACGTGTGGGAGAAGGTCGTCGCCGAGACGACCCTGGCCAAGGTCATGACCAAGGACCCCATGACCGCGACGCCCAAGACCACCCTCCGCGAGGCCCTCAAGACCTTCGTCGAGGATCGGATCGGCTGCCTGCCGATCATGGACGGAGGCAAGCTGGTCGGGATCGTGACCGCCCGCGACCTGTTCCGGGCCTCCCTCGCCGCGCTCGGCTAGGCGAGCTCCGAGCCCGCGGTGCAGCGCTACGGCCCCTATGACGTCGCGCGACGCATCGGGGCCGGCGGCTTCGGCGCGGTCTACGAGGTCCGCCACCGCGAGACCGGCGCCGCCTATGCGCTCAAGGCGCTGCACCCGCTCCACGACCCCGACGCGCGGCTCCGCTTCGAGCGCGAGGCCGAGGCCATGGGCCGCTTGGACCACCCCCACGTGGCCCGCGTTCACGCGGCCGCGCTCGAGGGTCCGACGCCCTACCTCGTCCAGGAGCTGCTGGGCGGGGGGGACCTCGAGCGCGCGCTCGAGGCGGGCCCCCTGCCGCTCGAGCGCGCGCTCGAGCTGACCCGCCAGGTGGCCGAGGGCCTGGCGCACGCCCACGCGGCGGGCGTGCTGCACCGCGACCTCAAGCCGAGCAACGTGCTCCTCGACGACGAGGGGCGCGCGAAGCTGGTGGACTTCGGCCTGGCCCGCCTGAGCGACCGCAGCCGCCTGACCGAGAGCCACGCGGTCATGGGCAGCCCCGCCTACATGTCGCCCGAGCAGGCGCAGGGCCAGCCGGCGGACGAGCGGAGCGACGTCTACGCGCTCGGCGGCTTGCTCTACGCCCTGCTCTGCGGGCGGCCGCCCTTTCGCGGGCAGGGCAACGTGCTCCTCCTGCTCCAGGCGATCGCCCGTGAGCCCCCGCCGCCCCTGCGCGCGAGTCGCCCCGAGGTGCCCGCCTGGGTCGAGCGGCTCTGCCTCGACGCCCTGGCCAAGGACCCCGACCTGCGCCCGGCCAGCGCAGCCGCCTTCGCCGAGCGTCTGCGGAGCGGCCCCAGCTCCACCGCGCAGCGCCGGCCCCTGGTCGCGCTCGGGGCCCTGGCCCTGGCCTCCGCGGCCTGCGTCGCGCTCCTCGCCCGCGGCCCCGCGCCTCCGCCCTCTCCGACCCCCGCGCCGAGCGCGGCTCCTCTCCGCGCAGCGGCCCAGGCCAGCCCCAGTCCCAGCCCGAGCGCGAGCGGGCGCACTGGACACCGGCGCTGGGACCGTCGCCTCAAGCTCAGCGACAAGCCCTGCGCGGCGTGGATCCGCGGCGACCGGCTCCTGGCCCTCGACTTCCTCGGGCGAGCGTGCGCCTGGCCGCTCGACCCCGATCGACCCGGCGAGGCGGAGCTGCTCTTCGACCTCGGGCTGGAGCGGCACGCCGACGCTGGCGCGATCCCGGTCAACCTCTTCCTGCACCGGGGCGCCTGGTACGTCGTGCACCGCTACCGCCTGCTCCGTCGGGTCGAAGGGCCGCGGCTGACCTGCTCCGCGCACGAGGTCCGCTTCTGCGAGCCCGCGGGCGACGACCTCCTCCTGCCCGACATCGACGAGTCGACCCTCAGCCGCTGGCAGCCCCCCCGAGGTCGGCCTAGCGCGTTGGCGCGCGCGCCCCAGGCGCGCGAGGGCGACGAGTCGCGCATCCTCGGCGGCGCACAGCGGCTCTCCTCCGGGCAGACCTTCTGCTGGACCCTGAGCCACCTCCTGCTGCTCGAGCCCGGGAGCAGCGCCTTCACCCACCTGCCGAACCACTGGCGAGGTCCGCTGGAGCACAAGCAGGTGACCCTCGCGGCGGACGAGGACCGCTTCGCCAGCTACGGGGACGGCAGCCAGATCCTCCTCGGTCGCCTCTCCAGCGACGACCAGTGGCAGCGGCTGCCGATCCCCTCCGCGCTGATTCACGTGTTCGGACCGCGCGGCATGGCCTTCATGGGCGATCGCTTCTACGCCGTGGGCAAGGTCGGCCTGGGAGCCGTGATCCTGGCCTGGGACCTGCGCGAGCGGCGGCTGATCCACCGCCACCGCGTCTCCCCCGATTCCCAGCCGCTCAACCTCTCGGTCTCACCCGCGGGGGACCTGCTCGCGGTCGGGCTCTCCAACGGTCAGGTGCGGCTGCTCGGCGTCGACGCGCTCGACCCGGCTCATTGACGCGAAGGGCGCCGGAGCCCCAGCGAGCGCATCCGCGAGGAGAGCGTGTTGGGGTTCATGTCCAGGAGCTCGGCGGCGCCGCCCGCGCCGGAGACCTTCCAGCCCGTCCGCTCCAGCGCGCGGACCAGGTTGGCTCGCACGAAGGCCGAGACCTCGGCGTCGCTCAGGATCTCGCCCTCTCCGGCCTCGGCCGCCAGCTCGGGCGGGTGCCCGCTCCTCGGCTCCGCGCTGGGCTCGAGCTCGATCCGCAGCCGGCCGCCGCGGGCCAGGATCAGCGCGCGCTCGATCACGTTCTCGAGCTCGCGCACGTTGCCGGGCCAGGCGTAGCGGGTCAGCGCCCGCACGTCGGCCCGCCGCAGGCGCGCGCAGGGCACCCCCAGTCGGCGGCAAGCGCGCGCGAGGAAGTGGCCGGCCAGGGCCGGCACGTCCTCGAGTCGCTCGCGCAGCGGCGGGACGCGCAGCGGGAACACCGAGAGGCGGTAGTAGAGGTCCTCGCGAAAGCGCCCCGCGGCGGCCTCCGCGGCCAGGTCGCGGTTGGTGGCCGCCACGATCCGCACGTCGACCCGCTGAGTGCGGTCCTCGCCGACGCGCGAGAACTCTCCCTCCTGAAGCGCGCGCAGGAGCTTGCCCTGCAGCTCGAGCGGGATCTCACCGACCTCGTCCAGGAAGAGCGTCCCCCCGTCGGCGATCTGAAAGCGCCCCGCCCGCTCGCGCAGGGCGCCGGTGAAGGCTCCCCGCGCGTGCCCGAAGAACTCGCTCTCGAAGAGCTCGCGCGGGATCGAGGCGCAGTTGACCCGCACCAGCGGCCGCCCGGCCCGCCGGCTGTGTTCGTGCAGCGCGTTGGCGACCAGCTCCTTGCCCGTGCCCGACTCCCCTTCGATCAGGACCGTGGCGTCGCTCTGGGCGACCACCTCGAGCTGGCGCAGGACGCGCTGGATCGCGGGCGAGTCACCCACGATCCCGCCCAGCGAGCGCCCCTCGCTGACCTCGTCCCGCAGGTAGTCGCGCTCGAGCTCGAGCTGGGCGCGCAGGCGCTCGACCTCGGCGAAGGCCCGCGCGTTGGCGAGCGAGACCGCGGCCTGGTCGGCGAAGATCCGTAGCCAAGCGTGCTGCTCGGGCTCGATCACCTCGCGGCTGAAGAGCCCCAGCACGCCGAGGATCTCGCCGCGGAACACGAGGGGCTGGCCGGCGAAGGTCTGGATCTGCTCACGCTCCGACCAGGGCAGGTCGGCGATCCAGCCCGTGCCCGACTCGCGCAGGCAGAGCCGCTCGGCCTTCCCAGTGGCCCCGATCCGCCCGACCTTGCGGACCCCGAGCGGGAAGCGCTGGAAGCGACCCCCGAGCCCGGTGTAGCGCTCGCCGCTCAGGCTGTGGCCAGCGCTCGCGACGAGGTGCAGACAGCGCTCGCGCTCCGAGCACTCGGAGGCGAAGTGGCAGCTGGCGCAGAGGTCACCCGGCTCGATCAGCCAGATCCGCGCCAGGGCGACGTGCGGCTCCCCCGCCAGGCGAGCGACGAGGTTGCGCAGCACCTCGTCGGGCGAGCGGAGCTCGGCCACCTCGAGGGCCAGGCGCTGAAGGGTCAGGAGATCCACTTCGCGAGATTAGACGACATTGCCGTTGAATCCAACGAATCGTTGAATCAAACGAAGGGCGGCGCGAATGTAAGTCGTTGGTGGGGAAGGGTTTGGCGGCTGATGCCCTCGCGGCACTCGGCCTGCACTGGGTGGATCGTTCGTCACCTACCACAAGGAGATCCACCATGTCCCGTCTCTCTCACGTCGACCCCGCCCGCGCCGAAGGCGAAGCCAAGACCCTCTATGCCCGGATCGAGCGCCAGCTCGGCGGAGTGCCCAACTTCATGCAGGTCCTCGCCAACTCGCCGCCGACCCTGGCGGCCTTCCTGGGCCTGAGCGGCAACCTCTCGCGGGGCGCCCTCGACCCGCAGCTGCGCGAGCGGCTCGCCCTGGAGGCCGCCGAGGTCAACGCCTGCCAGTACTGCGTCTCGGCCCACACGGCGCTGGGCGCCCAGAGCGGGCTGAGCGAGGCCGAGATCGTCGGCGCCCGCCAGGCCAGCTCGGCCGACGCCCGCGCTCAGGCGGCGCTGACCTTCGCCCAGGCCGTGCTGACCAACCGCGGCGAGGTCACGAGCGCCGAGCTGAACGCGGTGCGCGAGGCCGGCTTCAGCGAGGGCGAGGTCGTCGAGATCGTCGCGCACATCGCGCTCAACGTGCTGACCAACTACCTGGGCAAGGTCGGCCAGATCGACATCGACTTCCCCCAGGTCGAGCTGCTCGGCCGCGCCTGCGCAGCCTCCTAGGCCCAGTCCCAGCTTCCTCCCTTGATCTCGCGTCGCCTCCCCCTTCCCCGTCCCCCTGGGTCTGGGGGAGGCGGCGCCCCCCCGACGTCCTTCCCTCCGACCCGGAGCCGCCCATGCCCCGCCGCTTCCCCCAGCTGATGTTCACCGACGGCGTCCGACGCGCGCAGGAGCGCAACGGCTCGCGCCAGAGCGCCGCTCGCATGGAGGTCCAGGAGCGCGACGACTGGACCCTCGGTTCGGCCGAGCGCGAGTTCATCGCCTCACGCGACTCCTTCTACCTGGCCACCGTCAACGAGGAGGGCTGGCCCTACGTCCAGTTCCGCGGCGGCCCCGCCGGCTTCCTGCGCGTGCTGGACGAGCGCACCCTGGCCTACGCCGACTTCCGCGGCAACCGCCAGCTGATCAGCACCGGCAACCTGGGCAGCTCGGGCAAGGCCGCCCTGATCCTGCTCGACTACCCCACTCGGACGCGGCTCAAGGTGCTGGCCCGCGCCGTGGTCGTCCCGGCCGAGGAGGAGCCCCAGCTGATCGCCGCCCTCGAGGACCCGAGCTACCGCGCCCGCGTCGAGCGCGCCGTCGTGCTCCGCGTCGAGGCCTTCGACTGGAACTGCCCCCAGCACATCACGCCGCGCTACACCCTGGCCGAGATCCAAGCGGGCCTCGCCGAGGGGAGGGCCTCGTGAGCGCCCCGAGCCTGGCGCCGCCCTTCAGCCGCGCGACGGCGATCGCCAAGATCCGCGCCGCCGAGGACGCCTGGAACAGCCGCGACCCCGCGCGCGTCGCGCTGGCCTACTCGCCCGAGAGCGAATGGCGCAACCGCTCCGAGTTCCTGCGCGGGCGCGACGAGATCCGCGCCTTCCTGACCCGCAAGTGGGCCGGCGAAGGCGACTACCGCCTGATCAAGGAGCTGTGGGCCTTCGACCGCGAGCGGATCGCGGTCCGCTTCGCCTACGAGTGGCGCTCGGCCGAGGGCCAGTGGTACCGCGCCTACGGGAACGAGAACTGGGAGTTCGACCCGCAGGGGCTGATGCGCCGCCGCCACGCGAGCATCAACGACGTCGCGATCCAGCCGGGCGCACGCCTCTTCCACTGGTCCGCGCCAGGCCCTCGCCCTGCCGACCACCCGGGCCTGAGCGAGCTCGGGCTCTAGGTCCGACACCGCGCTCCCTCCCCGACGTCCTTAGCAGGCGAGACCTCGGCAGGGAGCGGAGCGGTGACCGACCAGCGAACGAGAGCCCTCGAGCGCCGCTACGCGCTCACCCAAGCGCGCGAACTCGCCGAGGCCTGGCTGCGCGCCCTGAGCCGCGGCGGCGGCGACCCCGACCAGGTCCTGCGCGCGCGCCACGCCCTCGGCCTGATCGACCACGACCGGATCCTGCGCCTGGCCCTGCTCGGCTACGCGCCCGCCCGTCGCTTCCTCGACTGGAAGCCTCAGCTCTGGGGGGCGATCGCGGCCGAGCTGCTGCCCCGCGTGCTCGGGGAGTCCGCCACCCCGAGCGAAGCCTGAGCGATACTCGTCCCCATGAAGTTCGTGATCGGCTCCGGGCTCTACGGCGCGGTCGAGGACGTCGACGGCGACCCGATCGTGACCGAGTTCTTTCAGCTGCTCTTCGTGCCGCTGCTTCCGATCTCGAGCTACTACGGCCGAGGCGAGGGGCGCTCGCTCCTCAACAAGCTGCCGGGCGTCTCGCTCGCCGTGCCCGAGGGGCTGCCGCGTCGCCTCCACGGCCCCTCGATCCTGCACGGCTACCTGCGCGGGATCGGCGGGGGCGGCGCCGCCCTCGCCGCCGTGTTCTCGCTCAGCCTGCTCGGAGATCACCCGATCGCGCCGGCGGGCCCGCTGCTCGGACTGCTGGGCGCCTTCCTCGGCCTGGCGCTCGTCAGCTATCTGGTCGCGCCCGCCGCGAGCGAGCGGGACGCCAGGATCCGCCGCGCCGGCTCGCGGGTCCTCGGCCTCTGCGCCGACTTCGCGACGCTGCGCCCCGCCGAGACCCAGCGCTGGCTCAACCGCCTGAGCGACCACCTCGGCCGCGTGGGCGTCCAGGACTGGCGCGCGGCGCTCGAGCGCGCCGCCGAGCGCGGCCCCGAGTCCGAGCTGATCCGCTACCTGCTGATCGCGCGAGCCCGCCTGGAGCAGGCCCTCCCCGAGGGCGACCCCGCCGGGCTCGATCCCCTCGTGGACGCCCTCCTCGCGAGCGCGCCCGAGCTGGGGCCCGTGGCCTTGGAGCCCGAGCCCTCCGCCGCGCCCCGCCCCGCCCGCAGCGAGACCAGCCAGAGCGAGCTCGGCGAGGAGTGGCGCGAGGCCGCCCGCGAGGAGCGCCGCGAGCTGGCTCGCGAGCACGCCGACTCGGCGCCCTTCGAGGACCTGGCCGAGGCCCTCGCCTCCGACCCCGAGTCGGCCGGGACCCTGGTCGAGCGTTGGCTGCGTGAAGAGGAGCTCGACGTGTTCGACCTGACCTACCCCTACGAGGAGGGCCCGCCCGAGGCGCGCGCCGCGGCGGCCCGGGAGCTGCACGAGCGCCTGCGCGGCAGGTCCGCGGCGGAGCTCTCCGAGCGCGCCGTGGAGGCCCTGGCCGAGCTCGACCCCGCGCGCTGGACCGAGCTCGCGATCGAGCGCTTCGCGCAGGAGGAGACCTGGGAGGGCTGCTTCGACTTCCTCGGCTACGCGCTCTACGACGAGCGCTCGCCCGCGCTCCTCGACGCGGTCGTGGCGCGCGTGTGGCGCCAGCCCGAGCCGACCGGGCTCTCGCTCGACTTCGCCCTCGGCTCCCGCAAGGCGGACTACGCCGCCGACCTCGCGGCGCGCTTGATCGCGACCTACCCCGCCGCCCCGACCGCCGACCAGAGCGAGAAGGTCTGCATGGAGCTGCTCGAGCTCGACCCGGCCCGCGGGCTGGCCTGGATCGCCGAGCAGCTGGCGGGCGCGGACCGCGAGCCCTCCGACGACGACGAGGGGGTCGAGTTCAAGGGCGTCCAGGGGGTGTTCGCCAACCACGTCCAGCTCGAAGCCGTCAACAAGGACGCCTGCCCCGCCTACCTCGACTTCGTGCGGGACGAGGCGGTCGACCCCGACCTGCGCGCCTATGCCCTGCGCGGCCTGTGCTCCTTCCAGCAGGACCAGCCCGAGGTGCAGGCCCTCCTCGTCGAGCTGCGCGAGGGACAGGGGCCCCTGCGCGAGACGGCCCGCGCCGTCTCGCCTGGCAGCTGACCTCCCTTCTGCCGGGCTAGCGCTCCGGCGCCGCGACCGCGCTGACCAGCTCCTGCAGGGCGCGGTCGTGACGCGCGAGGCCCTGGGCCGGTCCGCTCACGACCAGGTCCAGCCGGCGGCGGACGCCGAGGTCGACGCGGTGCAGGATCCAGGCGTCCTCGCCCTGACGCAGCTCGACCCGGCGCAGGACGCGCTGGCCCCAGCGAACCAGGCGGTCGCTGACGACGTGGAAGCCAGCGCGCGTCCGGCGGAGCTGGTTCGGGAGCGAGACGTCGCGCATGCCCGCGCCCTCGGGTCCGAGCTGAACGACCACCCGCTCGTCGGCCCGCGCGCCGGGCGGCCAGAGCAGGAGCGCCTGGCCCTGGCGTCGCCAGATCCACTCTTGCGGCAGGTAGACGCTGACCTCGCCCAGGTCTTCGGACTCCCAGATCCAGGAGCGCCGGGTCGGGAGGCGCCGGAAGGGGATCGGCCTGCCCTGGCCCAGCGCCGCCTTGGCGGCGGGCAGCTCGCGCGCGGCGAGGCATAGCAGCTGACTCGCCTCCGCCTCGCCGCTGCGCGCGAGGAGGCGCGCCAGCTCGAAGCGCCCCCGCGCGCTGCGGCGTCGGCAGGCCTCGCGCAGCCAGCCGCGCGCCAGGCCGACGTCCGCGCGCGTCCCGTGGCCGCCCAGGTGGAGGCGGCCCAGGTCGACCATGGCGGGGGTGAAGCCGGTCGTGGCCAGCGAGGTGATCGGCGCGAACTGGGCGGCGGGCGGCTGCTCGCGCACGAGCAGGTAGCGCGCCGAGCGGTGCTTCGCAGACAGCCCCGCCAGCTCCTCGCGCGGCAGCTGCGCCAGCCGCTCCAGCGCGGGGCGCGAGCCGCGGTCGGCCGCCAGCGCCAGGTAGCGCTGCGCGTCCACGCTCGCCCCCAGCTCGCGGGCTCGCTCCGAGAGCAGGAGCGCCGCGCGGGGCGAGCGCCGCTGCGCCGCCTGGCGCAGGTGCTGGCCCGAGAGCTCGCGGTCGCCGCTCTCGGCCCACAGCTCGGCCAGGAGCAGCTCGGCCTCGGGCTCGTTGCGCGCCGCCTGCTGGGCGAGGGCGAAGGCCTGCT
>MDTG01199227.1_pt1 | contig 10861 bp, 7 predicted proteins | sample 811421 | NCBI WGS metagenome assembly MDTG01 (sample SAMN05326645, study PRJNA326480) | marine metagenome | isolation source: seawater | place: Pacific Ocean: South East | collected 2011 | reverse complement strand
TATTTCAGCAAAAAACTCTAAGCCTATGTCCGCTACATCTTGCTCTTGACCTGCCACAGCCCTGCCTACAGATTCGCCTACCGCCCCACCTGTACCTTCTATACCAACTTGTGCTGCTGCGGATTTCAAACGGGCTCCCTTGGCTACACCTCTAGCTAATTTACCGCCCACTTTATTTGATAATCCAAACGTCAACGCCTCTATTAGCCCTACCGCAACCCCTCGTTTTAAAGCTCGATTTTTAATATTGGAAATTGCCTCCTCGCTTTCAAGTACAGTTCTAATACCCTCTGGAGTAAAGTTTAATCCTTGCTCTGCTAATTCTTCTTGTAAAAACTCAGTAAAAGCCAGCGTACCTTCTAAAACCGCAGTTCCACCAGCTACTGCGCCTCCTACGCCGCCCGCAACTGATCCAAACAAAGCTAAAGGTCCGCCAATTGCTGTCAGCCCCGCTCCCGTTGCTGCACCCCCTGCTGCACCGATTCCAGCTCCTATAGCTACATCTGGTGCTATCATCGAAGCAATGGAGGAAGCCACCACCTCTGGTATTACATCTAAGTTTTTGCCTAAAGCTAATATAAAAGAACCTACGTCTTTACCACCCTCTTCGTATTCTTTTTGAAACTGCTGCATGCCTTCGGTAGTTCCAATAGCTTGCATTTCCTGTACAGCTTTTATGTAATTATTAAGCTCTGTATCTGATACTTCTCTTCCTTGTGTAACTATATTTAACACATCATCAATGGATTGCGCTTGAGCTCTGCCTTGATTCCACGATTTTATTAAGTCTGAGCCAAAGCTGGTCTCTTCCTGAGGCGGTTGTATTGAAGACTCAACAGTTTCTTGTTGCTCCGATATGCCAACCTCCGATACAGAATCCGTACCGTCTTTTTTTTTTACAGCCCAGGCTGATTTAAATGTATCTAAGTCAGTTTGCTGGCTGAGTAGACGGGCAGATAAACCTTGATTATAAAGATTTTCAAGTTGAGAATCATCAGCAGCAGAAAATTGTTCAAAGGTAGTAGCTTGACCTAAGATTCCATTTTGCATGTAAACTTCATAAAGGGCTTGCAATTCATCCATGATTTATAAAATAACATTACCAAATGCATCTAACCTTACATTTGAAGATTGAATTATTTCATTAAGCAATGCAGCAAAAGATTTACCTTCTGATTCAGATTCATAGTCTATTTCAATCTTATTAAGATTACCATCTCTGCCTTTTGTTCTTTTTGGGTCTTGAATACCCAAAGTTTTTAATTTTTCTTCGGTTAGTAAAGAAAATATATTATCGGGTATGTTTGATATAATTAAGTTGTCTCCTCCTAAAGGCCCTGGATCATTAGAAATAAAAGTAAGACTTTGAAGCACTTGCTTTTCTTTTCCATCGGGCATGGAGTCAATAACCTTTTTTATGTCTGGCTCTCTTCCTTCGTCTGGCTCAATATTTTCAAGTTTTTTTAGTATACTATCTCTGTTTTTATTAGTCTTATTAGCGTCTTGAACAGAGTAAATGTCAGATAAAGATTTGACTTTCAATTCGCCAAAGCCTTCTCCTGGAGTTACATTTCTTTTTTTGTTGCTTTTAAAATATCTATCTTTGGCGTTTTCAGCTTCACCTAAATCTATCCTAGAATCTATAGCTCTAGTTAGTGCTACAGCACTTTCTTCTGCATCAAATACATCATCGGTAAAAATTTTAGGTATAATTTTATTGTTTGGTATTACTCCTGTTTTCGGGTCTCTTTTAAATTGTATTATATATTCCTGCTCCCCATCTACAATTTGGTCTATATCGTCTCTTAACCCTGCTATTTTTTTAAGAGTTGTGTCAGTTTCAAAACCTGTGGTTAAATTATATGCAAGACGATAGACAGAATCTGCTTGTCTTTCTGTTCCTGTTAAATTACGGGTTGTACTAGTTTTAGACTGAGGTTCTTTGATGGTTCGATCAAAACTGTTTAGTAATTTATTTTTAACAATTTCTTTTGCTTTATTTAATTGGTCTTCAGTTAGCTGAACATTTCCATTTGGATCGTAAATAATTTTGTTTTTATCGGTGTTGTTAATATCAAATGTTAAAGAATAATCCTCTCCACTATGGTCTGCTAATATACTAGCAGCTACTTTAGAATTTATACCACCAACAATAGAGTCAACTTCATTTTTTAATGCAGCGTCTATTTCGTCGTTAAAAATTTGCCTGTCTTCTTTATCTAAGCTTGACAATGTGGTAAGCCTTCCTCTAGAGTCTTGTAAAGTTACTTTACCCAGAGAATCAGATATACTTTTAATTTTTTCATCTAGCTTATAATTATCAAATGTTTCACTGGATAATTTAACTAGCTCAGAGGCATCCATAAAGTCACCTCTTCGAGATGATACATTTCCATTTTCATCTAAAACACTAACATTAACAGTTCCTGTAAGAGGATTTATGTATGCACCACTTTTAGCAAAGTTTATATATCCTTCCATTTTGGCTTTTAGGTCTGCTTCCAAAACACTAGCGCTACCGTCCTGTATTCTTTTCATAGCCTGACTATAATTTTCGTTGAATAATTTACCAGCTTTAAACATTAAGTCAGTGCCGCTTTTAAGATTGGCTCTTCGTTGATAGTATTCTTGCTCTGATAAGTTACCTGATTTAAGAGCCTGTAAATCTCTTAGCGCTTGTTGTGATGCTTGTTGTGAAAAATCAGAAATAAATCTATTAGCCTCTGCATACGCACCTTGCGGTTGGTCTAAAAGTTGACTAGAAAATTTACCTAAATTGGCGTTTATATCATCTTTACGCTTTTGCCTGTCTTTAATTTCTAACTCCAAAGAGTCTGACATTTTCTTACCAATGTCAGCCCAATTTATTATATTGGGTTTACTATCTCTAACATATCCAAATCCTGTTGACATATCTTACTTAGTTAGTAAATTTCCTGATGCATCAAGGGAATAATCGGCGCTAATTTCAGGTAGCGCACTTACACCAGGTAAGGTATCTTGAAAAATATTTGTATCTGGAATCCTATTTAAAGTCATATTGCCTTTAAATTTTTCTGATAAATCTACTACCTCGCCTGAGTTCATTCTAAAAAATCTAGAGTTAGGGTCGTCGACTAGTTTAGAGGAAACTCTGAGCGGTTTTCCATCATCCGTAAAACTATTTGCTACCGTTTCAGTTTCTAGACCACTTCCTTTTCCTCCATACAGTCCAGGTAATCCTGCTAATTGTTTTCCAAATCCAACTAAGCCTTGAGCGCCTGCTTGATTTAACTCTCTCTGTCTGTCTCTTGCGTCGGCAGCCATAGATTGAAAACCTCTAGCTTCAGCTAAGTCTAAATTAGATAATTGACTTTGCAAACGTCTGTCTTCCAGAGCTGCTGCTCTTTGTAAACCTTGAAGCTCTTGACCCATGGCCATTCTATTTCTGTTTTCTAGATTTTGTTGTGCTAACGCAGCTCTTGTAGCGCCTGCAGCCACACCTCTCTGATCTCCCTCTTGAGCAGCTTGAACAATTTGTGCCGCTGTAGATACCCCTGCCTCTCTAGCTAATTCGTATGGTTCTTTTTGTATAGAAAGCCCTTTTAAATAGTTTACTTGTAATTTATCTCTTGCTGCCTCGAGTGCTTTTGCAGCTTCATCAGCAGCTCTATCAGCAGCTCTTCTTTCTTTTCCTGCTTGAATAAAGTTTGAAGCTGTTCCAGCGGCTTGCGATGCAATACCTGCTACGGTTAGTGCGGTTCCTATTGCCATACTATAATATTTTTATCATTTCTTGATTATATTTATCTCCTTGTTTATATCCTAATTGTTTGTAGTGTTTTTGTAATCCTGTGTGCTTAAGTAGTGCGTAAGCATATTTAGCTCCGCTTTTTTGACAGCTTAATGTAAGAACATCAATTAACATAAGCAAGGCTTTTTTTCTTTTAGTTTTGTCTTTATACTCTTTATTAGAAATTATCCAATCTACCCAGGCTACTTTTGAATTTGTCATATATATAAAACCAGCGCAAATAGGTATATCTCCTTCTAATATCATCATACCGCCAGCGCCATCTTCTGGTAAAAAATCAATTTCAGGCGCTTGCCAATTCCAGTCTTTCCACCACTTGACTAATATATTTTTATAGTCAGCGATTTCTAACTGTCTAATATTAAATTCCATTCTAGAGCAAAGATACTAAAAATTAAGGATAGCTTTTCTGTAGTTCAGAAGCAACCGCAAACAGTTCAGCTCTTTGAGGACCTAAATTTTCTAAATTTAAAATAGCGTAGTGCCCCAATATGCCGTGAGATTCGGCAATATTGTTTTTTACTGCAATCATTAAAGGTGTGTTTGTAGTAGGATCTGTAGCTCCAGGTATAGTTGAGTCAACAGTGATGCTGTCGGTTGCTAATGTTGTTATAACACCAGCTAGAGCAGGAGAATTACTAAACTCGTTTAGGTAATATAAATAGTCTCCTATACTTATTATTGAATCAATGGGCACGCTAAAACTAAAGACCCTTGGATTTGTCATAGTAAATCCGGTTGTGTTCCCTATACCATTTACTGACCTCATGTTAAAATTAGAAAGAGACCCTGGTATTTGAGAAGTGTTTTTTATAGCTGCATAATAAACACCTTCTTTGAGTTCAAACCACGTAGAGTTTATAAACGCTTCATTGTTCATGTTGGTGTTAAATGTTACATTCCAACTAGAATCAGCTTCTAAGCTTATTGTTCTAAAAAGTTTTTGCTCAAGCGGACTTTCGTTAATTACAGTTGTCATTGAACAATTGTACTGTTCACCATAAAAATAATTTCTTCTTTGATTGGTGTTATGCCTGTATAGATTACCGCCTTTGTAAGTGTAAAAATAGTTGTTCATACCTATCATATAATCAGGGTTATAGGAATAAAAAGAAGGCCAACCCTTTACGCCTTCACTATAACTAAGGGTATATTGTTCCCCCGCCGGAACAGTAGGATCTGGAGCTGGATTAGGTGAAACAGGTGTGTAAGCCACTATACATAATTTAATTACAAATATACGACAAAATTAAATTAAGGTAGGTACAGGTGTCGCCGTAGGTGTTGGTGTGGGGGGCACTGGTGTTGGAGTAGGTGTGAGTGTAGGAGCAAAAGTAGGCGTAGGTGTCGGAGTTACCTCATGACCTGCTATGCATATTCTTCCAGTTCCGCTTGTTCTTCCATCAGGATTTAGTATGGTAAGTTGAAAATTTAATATTGTATAATCACCAGCGGGAAATGGATTTATTGGATTAGGTGGATAGTAAACAGTAGTGGGGGCACTTGAGAAAGCAGGCTGCATTATCGTGTGTGGATAAAATTTTATAACCTCTTGCCCCATACTGTCTAAAATTACGCCTGTCGCAATTACACTTCCGCTTCCGCTTATCCATGTGCTTGTAATATTTGGAGCATAACCAGCATCAAGGGTTAAAGAATTAGACACAATAACATCTTGCCTTGACACTACATTGTATGCAATATTATCAATGCCTATGTATTGTTGAATTATGGGACTAGTAGTGTGACCTCTGTTAACTATACCGCAAGCAGTAAAACTCATTTGTATATTATTTATACAAATTTACAATTTATTTTCTATGCCTTTAGAATAATTATTTTAGCTAAGGCATAGCTGGCGAAATATCCCTTTCTATTTTATCAGTCCACTTATTTTTTTTGGTGTAGGGCCAGATAATACATTTGCTAGGGAAATTACCTATAAACTCAGAACTTATTTGTATTATTTTTAGGTTTTTATACTTGTCAAATTCATGAGTTAATATATCTTTTCTATATATCTGATTATTATTTTTATCCTCATAAATTATTGCAATAAATTTATAATTATCAAAATCTAATTGATTGGGCAAAAGGGTTATTGTATGGTTAACTTTTTTTAAAAATTTATCATCTCTTGCTTCAGGTGGCCAATTAGAAATAGCTGCTTGCTGAACCGAACGGTCAACAAATTTTATACCAGCAAAGCGTTCATATTGTTTTATAATTCTTATATCACCCATCATGCCCTTGAATTGTTTTTCCATGCACGGAGTACAGATTGCATCATCAATACCAAGTAGGTTTTTTACTCTAGTTTGTGATTGTTCATTGGCAATATTCCAAGTATTATGATCGTCCCAGTGTTTTTTTCTATTAGCCCTAGTGTACTCATGCCAAGCTACAACTTTGTGTGGATAAAATATATCATAACCATAAGTATATGCGCGAACAGCTATTGATATCTCCTCCCCATGAAAGTAAAGAAGCGGGTCGTGTGGAACTTCCTTACAAAACAAACCCAAAGTAAAGGCGAAATGGCCAGAATAAAATCTACCTAAAACGGGTTTGGCAGGTTTGTCCTCCATGTAAAAAGGTTTGAACATTGGAATCCCTGAGTTGTTAAATTGATGAAAAGACATCCCCCAGGGAATATTTACTCGAGACTTTGGATCATCAGTTGGATCGTATGAAGGAAGGTATGTGGTTATCAAGGGTTTTATATGTCCCTTTTGTTGGAGCTTTAAAAGCATTTTAATAAGGGTTTTATCCCAGTTCTTTGCGAATCTATGGTGTGAGTCCAGCTGAAGAGTAAAATGCTCGTTATTGTAATGTTTTTGGATTTCTGCTCTAGCCCAACACGTGCCCCCTGATTCTTCGTGAGGTATGTCTATAATAATAAACCGACCATCGTTTTTGTATTCATTAAGATTGTCCCATTTATCCTCATCGCTATATTGATGAGCGATACATATTGTTATATTATCTGGATAAGCAGCATTTTTTAATAAGCTTTTGATAGTAGGTTTTAGCTCCGGATCTCTATAACTAGCTATTTGTACAAATATAGAATACATTAAATTTAAGTAAAATGTATTACAAATATAAAATATATTTAATACCTACTCCCATATTTGTTTTACACTTTTTACCACTTACCTACACTATGTTCCTCCATAGAAATTACCATAAAATGGCTGAGAGCTACCAGGTCCTTGACTACACGACGAGCAGTCGCCAGAAACTAGACCATAACCTATACCAACCACTGGAGGTGATGTAGAGGCCGCATATTGATTAGGGTTTGTTGTTTCTCCACTTATGTAGTAACATTGACCATTATCTGGATTTACATAAACCATTCCAACGCAAGCACCGCTAAACTGAGGATCTGTAGTAGGAGACGCCGCTACAATATTAGTTAAAGGTGCTTGACCTGGATTCCCAGGGTTTGGAGAGCAAGGAGAAAATGTATAATAACTAGAACTAGTAGGACATCCTCTACCTGGAGTTGTAAAATTAGGCTGTCCCTCGAGAACCCCATTACCATCTATATACTTCCATCCAGTTAGTTCAGTGTGTCCAGCCGGTATGTTTTGAAGTTCTTGCCCTATTTCATATATGGTAGTTCCTCCATCATTAGTTACTGTGTCGTAAACCATAAGCTGATTGGCTGAAACCAAATATTTATCCCTGGTCAAATCTGGACATTTTACCAATTCATAATTATATGTTTGAGTTAAATTAAATACTGGACACCCAACTTCATTTGGTACATTATTAATAACTAAACCTGCTCCTCCAGATTCTAGTAAATTAGAAGAAGGACGAGTTGTTAAAACTACTGACGCCGCGTCGTAATAATAGTACTGCTCAGGTGTAGTGTTGGTTGTTATAAATCTTTCATTGGCAGAAGGTTTCAATGCATCTGTCCTTTCTATGTAACCTCCACTCGGCACTGAGCCATCCGCAGAAGTGCAGGGCGTTAGATAATAAAACTTAGTTGCATTAGCGGTTGGGCGATGTAATGTACCTGTAAGAACATTTGTGACACTATTACCGCTAGTTGATATTGTGCCATCTGGATTAGTTGCATTAAATTTTGCGGTACTTAAAAATTCATTATTACCTAATGCCGTAGCCGTTATTGTAAATTGAAAAGGACTGCCTGCTTGGCCGGTTATTGACACAGGACCGGCAACCGGGGTTCCTCCATCATACCCGTTTCCTGCCAATTGGTAGTCTACCCCCAAGACCGGACTATATCCTGTGCCCGCTATTCTGTTGTCTACCGTTTGAGTAGCGACATATAAACTAGGAGTAGGAGGCGTTGGTGACGCACAGCTAATACAAGTTTCTACCGCTTGAAGTATTCCGTTTACCTGTTGACGCGAAACGCTTTCATCAGAATAATACCCGTCACTAGCCAAAATTGTTAAATTTACATCTGTAAAAACAGAATTTGCTGTTGATAATGTTGGGCCGTCTAAGTAAAAAAGTTGTGCTGACATATTTTTAAATTTTAAGATGGACAAGTAATTGAAGCCCTCCAAATAGTTTGTTGATGTGGGCCGTAAATTTTTAAGGTTGCCTCCGATGTTGCTGTTGTTTTTGTAAAAGTAAATTTCGCATACCCAAGTCCTTGATTAGGCCAACGCCCATTAGCGTATGGCGGTATATCTGCTAGTGGGTTTGTAAATTCTCGCATATTAGTCCACAAACCGTTTCTTTGAGATGGAAAAGGTTGATATCCGGCTCCTGTTCCATAAGGCAACCCACTAATAGGGTCAGTTAATCCTGTTAAAGCTGATTTTAATTCATCATATCCATACTGAGACGAATCTCCATAATACCCAGTGTCTATTACTACCGCTCCGTCAAATTCTAAAATAAATCTATCTGGAAGAATTCGAGCATCAATAGTAAGGGTTACATCCCCTGTAGCAGATCCTAAAGTAACTAAAGCTGTTGCGGGGTATGTTTGTGTTCCTTCATAAGATTGTTCTGAATCACATGGTATTGGTTCAGTAAATGTACAATTACAACACGCCGCAAAAGCAGTAGAGTCTTGACATAATATATGAGCTGTTGGATTTCTATAATCCCAAAGTAAATACAAGTTGTTATCAGCTAAAGTCATAGTAGGCATAGTAAAAGTGGCGTAATTTTGATTTCCGTCTTCCACTATAGGTGTTGCTTCAGCCGAAGCACTTACTAAAGATAAAATATCAGTAGCAGTATTAGCATAGGTAGTAGAGCTTCGTAAGTACCTAAGCTTATTAGTTATTGAGTTAAACACAAAAGTGTCAGTCGGGAACCTATTGCTAATTATGCTTACAATTGAGCCCTCCGCTGGAACTGTATTAGAGCCTAAGTTACCACTTAAAACTTGATATTGTGAGATTACAGGATTTGTTCCTGCTTGTAATTCCACAAGGTTAGATTGAACAGGAGAACTAAATATATTATCTGTCCATCTATATTCGTTATGTATTGTTTCTAAAGCATTAACATTGTTGTTTATAGCAATATTATAAACATTTATTGTAGATACAGTAGGACAACTAACTAACACCTCTATTGTGTCATTAGAACCAGATGAAGTAGAAACTTCTATTGTAAGCTCCGTGGTGCTAACTTGATTCTTAGGAATATCAAAACTTCCACTTACATAAACTAGGCCAGATGTATATTCGACATTGTTATAGTATGCGCTAATTGTATACCCGACGCCGGTGTTCGTATCTTCAGTAACCACTGGTGTTAACCCGGACTCAGTTTCAATGGGTTGTAAACTGCCCGCAGGAGTACTGAATTCAGTTATAATATCATCCTCTTCAGCATTTGGTATAGTATAAGTTACAGTTACAGTACCTACATCTTGCCCAATGTTTACACAATACACAGTTGGTCTGCTTGGTATGATAGTTAGATTTTCTGACACATCACAACCTATACATGGCGTTACGTCAAAAGTGTTTTGAACATTCCCTGCTAATACAAATTCATCTGTATAAGGGTCATAACCCCCTAGCTTTTGAGTGCCTAATGAATTAATAAAAAAGTCTCTAAACCAAGATCTCATTCCAGCTGCTGATATAACTGTCAAAGACTCCATACCACTGCTTCCGCCTCTTAATCTAATAACTACTCCTCTTTTTGCATCTACAAAATATTTATCAGGACCCCATACAGCAAAACTTTCTGGATTCGAGCTAATACCATACTCTTCATCTCTAGCTATCTGTACACCTAACACTTGAGGGACACTAGTTAGCGCTCCTCCACCTGCCGCGTCAGTCAACAAATCTTTCCCTACAGGGACATAGGATATTTTATCTTCTTGAAGTGTTAATATATCCGTCCTTCTAGAATACAGTTTTCTAATTGGACCAAATGAATCTTCAAGTGGAGAAAAGTTTGCTAATCCTAAATTAAATTCATTTAGTTTGTTAACATTTGACTCATCATTAAATACACCACTATACGTTAAATCAGCAAACCTGTGCGCCTCTTTATATATCTGAGAAGACGTGGTTGTTGTTCTGTTGCCAAAGTTTAGCGTCTTTCCTGATACTGAATCTCTAATTTTATAACTTTCAACTCCGTTACCAAAAGAAATACAGTTATAAAAACCTGTGTCTATAATTGCGTCTTGCGCAACTACTAGCCCTGAGTTGTCAAAATCTATTATTTGATCTTGCGTATTTCCACTATGCTCTCCATTTGCGTTTATTGAAAAGGACAAATCATTTTCATACCATACATCTGGCAAAGCATCTGATGGTTGTGTTTCAAAAATTACTGTCTCTGCTGCTCTTACCACCTCTATGTTTACCTCTAAATTTGAGGACTTAGTTCCAGAACAACTTTTTTCACCGCTAATGCCTAAAAAAGTTTCACCGGTTGTTGAGCTCTGTAAAAATTTAAAAAAGTAAACCCCAAAACTTCCAGATAAATCATTATCTGAAGGCGATGTTCCACTAAATGTTCCAAGAGTGTTGTCATAACTTATTGTGCCTACATAGTTTCCATCATTACTGCCACAAACAAACGTAGAATTTAACT
>MDTG01152224.1_pt1 | contig 10861 bp, 11 predicted proteins | sample 811421 | NCBI WGS metagenome assembly MDTG01 (sample SAMN05326645, study PRJNA326480) | marine metagenome | isolation source: seawater | place: Pacific Ocean: South East | collected 2011 | reverse complement strand
CCTCCTTCACCAGTGTGGATATGCTTATGATAATTTAAACTAAATCCACCTATATCTCCTAATGTTCCAGTAATTCTGCCATTATTTTCTGACCAGGGAGCTTGTGCAGAATCAGTGATAACTTTTAAGTTATTTTCTTTAGCAATTCTATTAATAGAATCTATATCGCAGGAGTGACCAAAAATATCAATAGCCATGATTGCTTTAGTTTTATTTGTAATTCTCTTTTCTATAGATTCAGCATCAATATTAAAGGTCTCTTCTTCAATATCAGCAAAAATTGGAATTGCGCCCCAGTGAAGAATTGCAGATGCGCAAGCGCTCATTGTCCATGGAGATAAAATAATCTCATCTCCTGGATTTATATCAAGCGCACCCACTGCGCAGATTAGACCAGATGTCCATGAATTAACAGAAATAGCATGCTTTACACCAAATTGTTTTTTACATATATCCTCAAATAATTTAACTTTAGGCCCTCCGTGGAAATCTTCACAAAATGATCCTACAAATTGTGATAGATTCCCAGACTCAATCACTTCAATTGCAGCTTGCTTTTCTTCTTTACCAATAGAATTGTAAGGTTTTAATTTATATTCTATTACTGGGGGACCTCCTTTTATTGCTAGTTTATCCATAAATTGTTTTTTTTAATTCATCAACAGTATTGTGAACCTCTTTAATTATATGTAAGTTATTTAGTAAAGACATTTCATTATTTTTCTCTAGGTATTTTAAAATATCATTATAGACAAGTTTAATAGAATTGTCTAAATTATTTTGTATCTCTTCCTCCTTTGGTGATAAACACATATATCCTGAATAGTTAGGATCTGGTACTACCTTATTTAATTTAGACTGAAACCCATTATTGTCAAGTATATATCTTGATTTATTTGATAGAATCTCTATTTTGTAGTGAGAAAAAAGTTCTTCTTTCCATGATAAAAAATAAATATCTCCCTTTTCATATGAAATTTTAAAATCAGCATCAAAATCATTCCTCAAATCTGTGTATTTATAGTTTAGTTGTAAAAAATCGATTGTTTTAGCTTTACCAAATAGATGGGCCATTAAATCAATAAAATGTATTCCATTATTAAGTAGTCCATTTGAGTACCAAACAGCTCCTTTTATAAATGAAGCTTCTGTTATCTCAGTTTTAATTTTGTTCACTGATTTTTCAAGTCTTCTAGGAAAATTTATAAAAAGTTCAGTCTTGTTTTTTTTACAAAGATTTATAATCTTTTCAGTCTCATCTAACACATAAGATAATGGCTTTTCACAGAGAATTACTGAAGGGTTATAGTGATTAAACACTTCATTCATTATACTTAAATGAGTATGAGTTGGAGTTGAAACAATAAATATATCAACTTCCTTAATTTTATCTTTTAAAACTTTTAATGATTTGTAAGATGTTCTTCCAGTTAACTTATGAAATAAATCTCTATTTTCTTCATTAATGTCAACTCCCCCTATAAGATCAAATTCTTTGAAATTTTGAATAGCCTTAGTATGTGTTAGACAACTTGTTGAGTTATTGAAATTTTCTTTATCATATAAAAGGCCTATATTTCCTAAACCAACAATTACTGCTTTAAATCTCATTATAAAAAGTTTTTATCCCACTATGTGGTAAAGAAGATTTTATACAATCTGGAGGAATAATATTATAAACTAATTTATTTAATCCAAGAGAAACAACTAAAGCCATTGATTCAAAACCAACAACAAATTTAGAATTTAAAATATCTTGCACTAATGAATTCCCTTTTGACAATGACACATTAGGGAATTTTTTTATGATACTATTGTACTTATCTAAATGTTTTTCTGAGGGGTGTAGCCTAATTTTAATTTCTTCTTTTCTATATTTTGACTTCTCTATATATTGTAAGAAAAAGCTAATCCCAGTAAATTCATCATAATCATATTTTTTTTCTGACTTAACATGTGATCTTATTGGCTCATCTATGAATAAAATATATTTACTATTATTATCATATAAATTAGATTCTCTAGTTTGTTCAATAATATAGTAGTTTTTTAATAACAGTATATTTTGATTATTTGGAAAAACTTTTTTTGCTAATTCATAGGCATATTTATCATAAACTACAATATAATCTGGAAGAATTTGTTGGTTTTTATGATTGAACCTCTCAATATAATTTGTCCAGTGATCTAAAAAAGTAATTGTAGTGACTTTACTTTTTGCATTAATTAAAGCCTTAATTTCAAAATTTGACTCCCAACCACTTCCTAAAATTAAAACATCAACTTTAGATATAATTTCATTTATTGATGAACAGAATTGAGCTCCTTTTATTGAATCAAAAATTTTTGATGCAGGCCCCTTTGAGTATACATAAGGTGAAATCAAATGATAATTAATAAAAGATTGAATATAATGAGCTCCTCCTGAATCGTGAGCAACAATTCCAATTTTTGAATTAAGTATCGCCTTTTCGTTTAACATTGACATTAATCTTTTTTAATTCAGGGTTTTCATTATTTAACAAATCTAATATTTGATTTAAGTTAAAGTCATTATTTTCAAAGCTTTGAAAAATTTTTTTTATCAATATATAGTCTTTCATTTCATCTAATGTCAAACCTAAGTCTGGGAAAAACTGATTACTTGGTGCAATTATATCAAATTTTGAATAAGAATCATTTTTTCTAATATGAAGTGTGACGTGCTCTCTATCTAAAGTATCTTGGGTCTTAGTGTAAGAGTCCTCTAGAATTGCTGTAGAAAAAATCTGAACATCCATTCCATCAGGATAACTTCTCACATTAGAATTTCCAACGTAATCATAATCATTATGTATATAACAATTTAATATTTGACTTATTATTTGTGGGTCAATTAAAGGACAGTCTCCTGTTATCTCAACAATTATCTTTACATTATTAGTTTTTGCTGCTTGTAAAACTCTACCCATAACATCATCTTGACTTCCCCTGAAGCAAATTATTTTATTTTTTTTACAATATTCTTCCAGTATATCATCTTTTTTATCTATTGTAGTTGCCACTATAATCTTATCGATTTCAGGAACTTTTTTTATTCTATCAATTAGTAAACTCAATATTGATGACCCTTTAATTTTCATTAGAATTTTACCAGGCAATCGTGAAGATCCCATTCTAGCTTCAATTATAGCGGCAACACCTTTCATTTACTAATAAATTTCAAATCAAACCTCTCGCCTATATCTATATCTTGATTGGATGTCTTCCCTAATATATCTTTTAAATGTTTAGGGTGAAGGCCATAGCCTGGTCTCTTTGATTGGACATTTCGTTCAGAAAAAACGTCTCCTTTTTTAATTTTTTTTGTAACATAAAGACTTCTTGAGAACTGTTTACTTAAGACTTGTCTTTTAGAGAGGTTATAGTTAATAGTTCCCATATAAATTTCTGTTTCACGAATAGCACTTACCATCTTTGAAAATTCATCTTCATCTAAAGAAAAAGTGGAATCTGGACCTCCGACTGACTTATCTATAATAAAATGCTTTTCTATTATTTTTGCTCCTAAACTAGTTGCAATAATTGGGGCTTGAATTCCAAGTGTATGATCTGATAAACCTGTAATCAAATTAAATCTTTCTCTGTAATCTTTTATCATTACAAGATTTGATTCCTCTGCAGGTGCAGGATAACTTGATGTACACTTTAACAAAGCGATCTCATTATTACCAATTCTACGTATTGCATTAATTGCTGCTTCAATATCATTAAGATCTGCAATACCTGTTGATAGTATTATTGGTTTTCCCTTAGAAGCGATATATTCAATTAATGGGATATCTGTTATCTCAAAAGATGCAATTTTATAAATTGGGATATTTAACTCTTCAAGAAAATCAACTGATGTTTTATCAAATGGTGTAGAGAAGCACTCTAATCCTATGTCTTTTGATATTGTAAACAGCTCCTTATGCCAATCCCATGGTGTATATGCTTCACTATATAAATCATAAAGATACTTTCCATCCCATATAGAGTTATTTTTAATCAAAAAATCATCTTTCTGAGATTTTATTGTTATGGTATCGGGTGTATAGGTTTGCAATTTTATAGCATCCGCACCAGCTCTTTTGGCTGCTTTAATAGTTTCTTTTGCTATTTCAAGTGAACCATTATGATTAGCTGATAGTTCTGCAACTATAAACACAGAATCTAATTTTTTAAAAGAAAAGCTCATTTCTATTTATTTTCTGATAATTTTTTTAGTAAATCACTAATCCTTTTATCATCTGAATTAATTTTTGAGACTATAGATCTTGCTTCATCAGGAGCATACTTAAAAGCTAGTCTAAGTATATTCATCCAATTAATATTATTATTTGATCTAATTTTCTCAATTTCATCAATAATTTCTAAATCTGTCATTTTAAATTTCTTTTACTTTAGTATTATAGTCTATTTTATGTAATAAATCATTTTTAGTGTGATAAGTCCCAGTACCTTTTTGTGGCTTAGGCTTTAATTTACCTTTTATGATTTTATCAAAATTATTAAAAAATAGATTTTCAATTGTCTCGCTCAATATATCATAGCTTGATTTAAGTGTATGAGATTGATCAAACATACACAATTTTTGTATTAGAATTGGGCCAGTATCAATTCCTTCATCAATAAAATGTATTGAGACACCTTTAGGGGTCTTTTCTTTAAAGCTCCAATAATTTGGATTTGCTCCTCGATTATAGGGGAGGTAGGAAATATGCAAATTTATAATTCTATTTTTTGTTTTATTAAGCACATTCTTTTTTATAATATGTCTATAACCATATGAGACTATCCAGTCAAAGTCTTGAACATCTTCTTGAGTAATTTTGTTGTTTGTCCAGACTACTTCCCCTTTTTCTTTTAAAAAACTAATTATTTTGTTATTTTTCTTTTCGCTTAGAATCAATAATCTCATTATATAATTAATTTAATCTTTCAAAACCACTATGTGCAACTGGGCCATTAAGCAGTCTATCTATGGACTCTTTTTCATCAATACATTTTTTTATTTTGTATAATATGCCCTCATAAATCTCAAGATATTTAGAAATAATTGAATCGGTGTGTGCTGTTGATGTGTAAAATCCATTAGAGGCTAATATGCTTGAATTTAAGAACTCTTGAGTTAAGAAAGTCTTAAACTTAATTGAATCTTTATGGTTAAAGGTGAAAGTACTTAGTGCAGGAATTCCCAATATTTTAATAGGTACTTTGTTGCGAATAGAGATATCTTTCCAGCCCTTTCTAATGGTTTTTCCTTTAGAGGAAATCTGTTCCCATGACTTTTCTCTTTCCATAATTTCAAGTGTTTTTAGAGCTGCCGTTGGACCTATTCTCTCAGACCAAAATGTACTACTTATAAATGTTTTTTGAGCATATTCCATTATTTCTTTTCTTCCAACAACTGCAGTAATAGCATAACCATTACCCAGGGTCTTACCAAACATGACTATATCAGGGTTAACTTTATATTTTTTGTGAATACCTCCAAAAGTTTCTCTAAATCCTGAGGTACATTCATCAAAAATTAGCACTATATTATTTTTGGTTGCCAGGTCTCTAACTTTTTTCAAAAAGTTATTCTTCGGTTCATAATTCCTAACAACCTCCATCTTAATAACTCCAATATTTTTATTTTTTACTAAATCTTCCAGCTCTTTATAATTATTATAAGAAAAAGGAAATACAGTATTTTTGAGATCTCTAGGGACTCCTGCAGGTTTAAGGCCTGGCAAAAGATGAGAAGCAAGGTCATCCCCTGTTTTATTATGGTTTACCGATAGATACCAATCATGCCAACCATGGTATCCGCATATCGCTATATTATCCTTTCCTGTTGCTGCCCTAGCAATTCTAACTGCAATAGCATTTGCTTCCCCACCTGTCCTAGCAAATCTAACCATATCTGCCCATGGATTAATTTGAATTAATTTTTCAGCTAGTTTAACCTCTTCAGGACAATTTAAAGTGGAAAGATTACCTCTTCTAATATTCTTAATAACTTCATCATCAACTTCTTTATTATTATATCCTAAAGTATTTGTTCCAATTGCCATTACTGTTGCATCTATATATCTATTATCATCTAGGTCCCACACATAACACCCTTTAGTTTTTGAGAAATATGATGGCCATTGTTCTGGGAGAAACATCTCTGGCCGTTTAGACAGAATCATTGTTCCTCCTGGTATTATTCTTTTTGCTTTTTGATATAATTTTTGTCCAGTATTTTTCTTTTTAGTCATCTTAATTATTTTTTAATCCTTCATTTCGCATTATGTTTTGATTGTTAAACAATCTGTTATTATCAATAATAAACTTTGAATATTCCTGCCAGGAAGCATTGAAGCCAAGATTATTAATTAATACTTGAATTGCTTTGAAATCTTCCTCTTCATCGACAGTCATTCTTATACTTCCAAAATCCTGTTTAGAAAAAAAATTATCAGATTTAAATAATTCTCCATTTACAAATGATGAATTTTCTCTTATGTATAAAGTTACATGCTCACGATGAGTCTTTGAGTATGACTTCTGCCATGCATTTATTAGGGCCCTTTTTGTAAATACTTCAACATCCTGTCCATCTGGAAAAGTTTCAACAAGTATGTTGGAACCGTAGTCTAGTTGATTCTCTACAGTAAAATTAATTACGTTATCTACAACTACGGAATCAATCAATGGACAGTCTGATGTGACTCTTACAATATAATCTATTTCTTTGTCATGAACAGATTGGTAGAATCTATCTAAAACATCTTCTGTTGATCCTTGAAAAAAAGAGAAATCATTCTGCTTAGCAATTTCTTCAAGCTGATTGGCATCTTCCTCAAATGTTGTAGCCACAATAAAATCCGAAGCCAATTTCGAGTTCTTTAATCTTTCAAGATGAATCTCAAGTATAGTCTTTGAGTTAATTTTCTTTATTATTTTATTTGGGAATCTAGAACTCCCAAGTCTAGCTTGAGTAATTATAGCAATTTTCATTTACCAATATCTAGGGTCAATTAAATCAGTTTCAAGAATATTAATAGCATCGATTTCATCAAAAATTTTATCGTTATAAACAGGAAGAGTAGAATCTATAATTTCTTTTAGCTGCTTTAGTGAGTCACAACCAATAATTATACCATTTACATTTTGTTTTAAACAATAATTGATTGCGATTTTTTTTGTGTCTACCTCATACTTCTTAATCAATTTTTTAATTTTTTTCAAAGGTTTTTCAAGTGGTTTCAAATTCTCAGGCAAACTCTTTAAGTCCATGAAAAATAATCCTTGAAGAAAGATTGATCTAAGAGAAATATTAAACTTTTTATTTTTTAACTCTTTTATAACTTCCCCTCTATGATTAATGTTATCAAACATGTTAAAGGGCAATTGAACTGCAGTAAAATAGTCTATATCTATTATCTCTCTTATTTCATCGTTTGAGTATAATGATACTCCACATCTAGCAAAAGATAAACTTTTATCCTGAGGACAAGTTTGTATTTGATCTCTATAAAAGTAATAATCGTCTAGAGAATGAAACAATAATTCTTCTATAAATTCAACATTTAAATTATTTAAGCGCTTCTCAATTTCATCATTCAGAGAGTTTGAATCTTTTTTAATCTTAGTGGTTATTTCAAATTTAACTCCTTTATTATGATTTATATACTCACCAATCAGTGTTTCAGCATTTCCATATACGCCAGCAGTATCAATTCTTCGTATTCCATTTTCAAGACAAAAATCAAGTATTTTAAAAACTTCTTTTTTTGGAATTTGACCATTTTTATTATTGATTCCATAATCAAGTCCAAACTGAGCGGTTCCTAAAATAACTTTATCTATCACTTCTAAAATAAATTTTGATAATTCTGTTCACTTTTAAGTGTATTAATTATAAAATTGAACTGTTTTTGTTTTAAACCAGGGAATATCGGAAGTGAAATTGCTTCCGAATAATATTTTTCTGCATTTGGTAGAGACTTGTAATTAAATTTTTGATAATAAGGATGTTTATAAACTGGGATATAGTGAATATTTACATTTATACCATTGTTACGCAACCTTTCAAAAACTATTTTTCTATTTTCGCCTTTTTCTTGATTTATTCTAATGATATAAAGGTGATAAGATGAATATGATTTCGGATTTTGATACGGAGTTTTAATATAATCAAATGATGAAAGTATTTGACTATACTTTTCTGCAATTTCATGTCTTTCTTTAACAAAATTATCTACTCTTTTTAGTTGATTAATTCCAAGAGCTGCTTGTAAATCATTTAATCTATAGTTAAAACCTAGTTCTATTTGCTCATAATACCAAGGTCCATGAGATAAACTTTTCATTTCATCTTGATTTCTAACTATTCCATGGCTACGAAGGTTATAAATTTCAGTATATAATTCTTTATCGTTTGTCATACATACACCTCCCTCACAAGTTGTGATAATTTTTACTGGATGAAAACTAAATACTGTTATGTCAGAGTATTTACAATTACCTATTGGCTCATTATTGTATTTTCCTCCAATACAGTGAGAGGCATCTTCAATAATTCTAAATCCATACTTTAAGGATAGTTTATGGATTTTAATCATGTCACATGATTGACCAGATAAATGAACTACAATTAAAGCCTTTGGTAATTTTCCTGTTTTCTTTGACTTTATTAGTTTCTCTTCTAATTTTTCTGGACATAAGTTATATGTCTTATCATCAATATCAACGAAGTCTACATGTGCACCACAAAATCTAGCAGCATTTGCTGTAGAAACAAATGTAATTGGAGTAGTCCACACAATATCATTTTCCTTGATTTTTAAAGCTAGACATGCTAGGTGTAGAGCACTTGTAGCATTTATAACAGCAACTGCATATTTTGATTTACAATAATTTACTAACTCTTTCTCAAATTTGGGAGTCAGTGGGCCTTGTGTTAAATAGTCAGACTTCATGACTTTAACGACAGACTCAATATCTTTTTTGTTTATATTTTGTTTACCATAAGGTATCATGATTATTTTATTTGCATTATTTTTTTATTTTTTATTTCATATATCTCATCACAGTCATTTAGATTAGACAACCTGTGCGAAACAATAATAGTAGTTACTTTTCCTCTTAGTTTTTTAATAGATTCCATAATTTTAGACTCTGTATTATTATCTAAATTACTTGTTGCCTCGTCTAAGATTAATATTTTTGATTTCCTAAAAAGAGCTCGCGCTATTGCTATTCTTTGTTTTTGACCTCCTGAAAGATTTACTCCATTTTCACCAACCATTGTATGAATTCCGTTCTCTAGATTATTAATCATATCATATAAATCAGCATCTTTTAATGCTTGCAAAACTAATTCTTCATCAGTTGAACTAATTTGAGAGCTATTCATCCTAATATTATCCAATATTGATGAGTCAAATAAAAATACATTTTGAGATATATATCCAAAGAATCTTCTAAGTGACAATGGGATAGCTTTATACTTTTTTTCATCTATAAATATATCACCAATAGTAGGGGTGATAATTCCAAACAATAAATCAATTAAGGTGCTTTTTCCAACGCCAGATTTACCAACTATTCCTATACTTTTTCCAATTTCGATATTTAAATTAATATCTTCTAAAACATTGTTACCATTATCTGAATAAGTAAAAGAAATGTTCTGAAGCTTAATGTTATCATTTGGAAAGTTGATAACATCAGCAGTTGATTTATTATTCTTTTCTAAATTTTTTTCTAGCTCTAATTCTTTAATTAAAATATCCATTGAATTGCTATAAAACTTAACATTCTGTGATGCAATAATTATTTTATTTATAGAGGGTATCATTTTAAAAGATGCTGCAATAAAAACACCCAGCGTAGGAATTAGTGACGATAGATTAATACCTTGATATAGTTTAATCAGAATATACAGAATAAAGATTAGAATAGATATAAACTCTAAATAATGTCTTGGAATTACACTTAGTGTATTCATTTTTGCCTGAATATCAGACAATTTAAATCTGTCTTTACTATATCTGCTTGTAAATATTTTAGACTTTTGAAAAATTAATAATTCTCTAAAACCACTAAACCCTTCTAATGATATATTTGAGATTTTCTCTAATAAATCATTCCTAATCAATCCCCATTGTTTTACTTTTTTCCTTGAGAAGAAGTAAAACACACTAGAGAATGATACAAATAATAATCCAATAGTGATGGCACCAATCGGATCTATAATAATTATACTAAACATTATAGCTAATAAAAGACCTGTCTCCGTAATTAATGATAGAATACCATTTGAGAAAGTATTAAAAAAAGATATATCTGTTGTTAAGTGTTTAATTAGATTTGATTTTTTAAACCTAGTAAATTTAATATACGGTTGGCTTAAATAGATTTGATATAAATGAGATGCAAGTCTAGCATTAATATTTTGAAGAAAAATATTCTGTCTATGGCTAAGGTATACAAGATATAAAGCTTTAAAAAGATATAATCCAAATAATAATACAAGGAAAAAAAGTATTTGACCAAAATAGGAATTAACTGAAAATAAATTGAATACATTCTCTAAAAATGGGTACTTCTCAAGAATATTTTCATTAGAAATAATTTCTAGAAAAGGAAGCAGCAAACCTATACCAAGTATTTCAAGTATCATTCCAAAGAATAAAAGAATTATTAATACTAATCCCTTAATCTTTTGGTTTTTATTAAGGATGGATAAGAGTTTATTAAATAGCGTGAAATCCAATTTTACTATTTTTTATTAGTTCAGATATTTGGTTATCTAATGATTTGATCTCTTTTTCTATCTTAATTGATAATTTTTCATTAT
>MDTG01004194.1_pt1 | contig 10861 bp, 10 predicted proteins | sample 811421 | NCBI WGS metagenome assembly MDTG01 (sample SAMN05326645, study PRJNA326480) | marine metagenome | isolation source: seawater | place: Pacific Ocean: South East | collected 2011 | reverse complement strand
GCCGGATCATTCCCGTCGAGGAATGCCTGTTCGAAATCGATTCGTTTCCGGGACGGGGACCTCATCATGTCCGTTCGGTGTCGTCATTTCCGTTCGCCAAGCGGTCCACGGGGTGGATCGTCCTGGATGAATTCGATGTCGGACGGATCGGCATCGCGCTTTGTTTCGAGGGTGAGGACTACCTCATCCACGGCCCACTGTGGTTCGAGTGCCCGGTATCGCTCTCCCGAGGCACACTTCGAATGGAGTCAACTCCCGGGGCGGGTGCTCTGGAGCTCTTTCCTGTCGTCGATTCGATTCATGAGCTCTTCGGAATCGTGAATGAAGGGACCGATGCGATTTCGACGGAAGGGCTGCCGGATTTTGATCCCTGCGAGCGAGTCGGAGGCTCGACTCGTCGTGCCCTGGCATGGCTGCAGCGACTTCGCACGGTCTTTCCCGAGTGCTTCCCGGAGGGAAGCGCCGGGGAATGAGTGCGTTTTTTAACGGCTCGGGAGATGAAGAATCGTCGCCAGAAGGCTCCACCAGGCGGTTCTCAACACGGCTGCCTGACCGGTGCAGCCGACCACTGCAATGGTTCTTCCACGGACGACCACTCGTGCGCTGAGTCCTTCGAGGCCCGTCATCTGGAGTGGTTTGGGAAGTGGGCCTGGTTTCATCGGGAATGTTCTGCGCAGGCGGCGAAGTGCGGACAGCGAACTGAACTCCGCAACGAGGGAGTGTTCCTCGTTGCGGAGTGAGAGTCCGTGCCCTTCGAATTCAAGGCTGAGGTCGGATTCAATCTCAAGTTGCATGGATCATGAACCGTCGTGTTCGCGTGTGCGGATTCGCAGCGTTCCGTTGAGTCGCCACGGGGCCTTTCGGGATTCGTCTGCGGTGCCACTGGGCACTTCCACGGTCATGTCCTCGAACTGATAGATGATCTCCGCCTTCTGGCCGGTGAGTCGTTCGTAGAGTCCGATGGCAAGATCTGGCCAGTTGTGTGTTTCGTTTCCGCTCATTGTGTCTCCAAGTGTGTTCAGTGGGGTGATGGGGGGCACGGGCGAGTCACGCCTGTGCCTCACGTGCCCAGAACCATAGGCATGGGTCCCGGTGCTTTCCGATGTAGGGTTGAATTTGGATGCACTCGGGAGTTATATGCCTGAAAATCGACTTCAAGACCCAGTCCCTCCAATGGTGCGTAAGCATTTCTTCTTTGGACCAGTCGGTCCTCACTGGCCGATAGCATGGTGTTCTGGAAAAAAGTGGTGGATCCCAATGCGCATTCTTCATGTCATTTCAACGATTGACCCCGACTGGGGCGGCCCACCGGTCGTGGCTACTCGTCTTGCCGCGGCTCAGGCGGCTCAGGGGCACCAGGTCACTTTGATGAGTTACGACGGTGAAGCTGCTCGTCACTCCTGGGCCAATGATCATGGCATGCTCGAAGGTGGCTCGAAGGTCGAGATGGTCTATGTGCCACCTGGAGGTCGTCTCGAAGGGTTTCTTGGAACCAATGGGCGCAGGGCGGCTCGTTCGCTCATGCCGGAACACGATGTGCTCCATGTGCATGGTGTGTGGGAGACCATTCTGCGCGTGACCGCTGAGGAGGCCGCCCGCTCCGGAACGCCGTACATATTCACCGCTCATGGCATGCTCGGTGAGAACCATCTCAAGACCAAGGGATTGAAGAAGCGTCTCGCGATCGCTTTGAAGTATCGCCGACTGTTCAACGGTGCCGCTGCCCTGCACATGGGTAACGAGGTGGAAGCCGAACTTTCGCAAATCCTCGGCCTCACACCGCCGATGCTCGTCTGTCCGAACGGAATCTCCTTCGAAGAGATCGACCCTCTTCCCGAGAAGGGCACGTTTCGGGCGAAGTTCCCTCAGATCGGGGCGCGTCCATTCATCCTCTTCCTCAGCAGGCTTCATGAAGTCAAGGGGCTTGATTTCCTCGCTGACGCCTTCAAGCTCTTCTGCGACTCGGATGACCGGATCGATCTCGTGGTGGCGGGACCGGATGGGGGGATGCAGTCGATATTCGAGGAGGCCGTCCGCGCACACGGGATCGAATCACGCGTGCATGTGGTCGGGCCGCTGTACGGGCGTGACAAGTTCGCGGCTTTCGCCGACGCCGAGTGTTTCTGTCTGCCTTCGCGCCAGGAGGGATTCGCGATCGTTCTCAACGAGACGCTCGCCTGCTCTCTTCCGATGGTGATCACCGAGGGATGCAACCGACCCGACATCATCGAGGCCGATGCCGGCATCGTGGTGCCATTGGAAGCTTCCGCCATCGCGAAGGCTCTGGCGGACCTGATGTCCGATTCTGAACGTAGGGCCCTCATGGGTGCGAACGGCAGGCGCCACGCGGCTGACAAGCTGACCTGGGCGGCAGTCGCCCGGACGATGGTCGGCAGCTACGAAACGTACTAGCTCTTCGCCAGTCGCTCCGCTTCTTCGTTTCAGATGAAGAACGCGTAGCTGATCACGCCGAGAAAGAGCACTGGGAACAGATATCGAGCGACTTGGTCGATCCTTCGGGCCAGAGCCTTGCTGTTCTCTTTTCGTGCAAGCACTCCGGTGACCACCGATTCGTACAGTGCCCCGAAGACCAGCAGCGTGCAACCCACGATGAAGATGTCCGCTCTCGTCAGATAGGAACTCTTCGGAAGCATCGTGCTGAGTGCGAAGTTGTAGGCGATCAGAGTGAAGACCGAGCTCGTCGCAACTGAAATCTGGGCCGGCAGGACTGCCGGATCGAGCCAGAACACCGTGTACGCCATGCACACGATCAGTGAGAGCGGAATGAGCAGTTTCCAGGTGAAGAACGTGAGGTTTCTCGTTCCAGTGAATTCCAGTCGTGCGGTCGGCAGGGTCACGATTCCGTCTCTCGAGCGAATCTCATTGAACAGAAGCTCACCTTCTGAAATGTCCCAGCCCGCCACAGATGGAGCTTTCAGCATCCCACTTCTCCGTGAATCGGAACTCAGCGTTCTGCCCTTCTGGTCGATCATCGTGATTTCGATGAAGAATTCCGGCTTATCCAGCGGAAATGGTCTCAGATCCATGGGTGTGCTGAGACTGCCTTGATATCGCTGGCGGTAGGTCGCCAGGCCCTCTGGAGTGATCATGGCGTTCTTGCTGAATTTTTCGGAGACGTCTCTTCCGTTGAGCACTGTGAACTGAGGCGCATTGATCGAATCAAGGGAAAGGGTGCGAATCTCAGGTGCCTCCTTCGAGGCGAGTTCCGGGTCGTACCAATGAAAGATGACCGCGAAATCCGCGATCACCATCTCCTCGGGCTCGCTGATGCTCGAGATGTCGAGCAGCGTGATTGTCGTGTGGACCTCTCCTTCATCGGGAACCGTCTGAGTGGTGGAGTCCGTTCCTCCGGTTTGAAACAGTTGCGCGAACATGGGGAGCAGGGTGATCAAGGTGGTGTAGAACATTTTCAGACTGTAGCACCCGGCAGGTATTCTGCATGCGCGATGACTCTCCTCTCCACTGGTTCAGATTTGATGCTCGACGGACCAATCCGTCTCGAAATGGTCAGGTCTCCATGCTCTCAGTCAGGTGGCGACGGTGAGCAACTGCGTTTTCATGGTGTGCTTACGGACGACGTCAGTGAACTGGTCATCCTGAGATTCGCAGCGCGAAATCGCTGCGGTGACATCTGGTCGCATCACCAACATCCCGCATCGCTTGCCGGTATCGATGGTGCCATGATCACGACCAGCACCGAGGCAGGGGTGCCGAGGACGGATTTCCAGAACCGCCGTTCTGGCTGAAGAATCCCCGCACATGAAAATGGCTTTAAACGGCTGAGGCCGTCCGGGCATCCGCTTCGGTCTTCGAAACCACGTCAGGAACCGCACCACCCTTCCCGGAAGAGTCCGAGGTGGGGACTTGTTCACTTCCCGCAGAGTCCCCATCTGCCAAGGAGTGCTGCGAGATCCGCCCCATCGACCAGTCCACTGCGATCGATGTCCGCGATGCTTCGTTCAGCACCCCAGTCGGCCAGCATCAGGGCCAGGTCATTGCCGTCGACCACGCCATCGAGATTGAAATCGCCTTGGCAATCAAGCTCCACCGGGAGTTCACTCAGCATCGGATCGGGTGCCTGACTGGGTGGTCCGATCTGTTGTCGTGGATTCCAGTTGTTCTGACTGCGTGACATGACCACTCTGCGCTTGACCGGAAGGTTCGCGAAGATGTGTTCATGGTCCTGCGCCCATCCGAGGTTCTTCAACTGCTTGAATGCGATGGTCTTTTCACCTGTTGAAACGAGGAGTCTGCCACGATCGTCGACATCCACGTCGTCGACCTGGTTCACCCCGGGAAGTTGCATGGGCAGTTCCTCGATCACGCCTTGCTGATTGATGGCGACTCTTCGCAGGTCACCTTCGGTGAGCATAAAGAATGAAGCGGGTGATCCGCCGTACACCATTCGGGTGGTTTCCTTCACAAACTCCGGCAGCGCGAAGCTCGTCAGCACCGGTGGTTTGTCCGTGGGAAACTTCACGATTCCCAGCGTCTGGTCCGCGCCACCGAGAATGGCGGCCATCGGCATTCGCCATTCACCATCCTGTGGTCCGTTCCAGTCGATCCAGGTGAGGTCGGTGCCCTGGAAGCCAAGCGACGGTACCGGAAGCGGTTGGTCCATTCGGCCCAGCCGGTAGAGACGAAGTGCGCCATCGCTGAGCAAGGCGAGCCTTTCGAAGGCATCGATTTCGAACCCTTCGATCGGGCTCTGAAGGTCAGGTGGGATGATCTCGAGCACATCACCATCGACCATGCGCAAGCAGAACAGTTTGCCCTCAGCTGTCCGCAGATAGATGTTTCGTCCCCATGGTCCGGGCACCATCTCTCTGATCTGAAAACCGAGTTCGAACAACTCGTCCGGAAGGCTTCCGTTCCAGATCGGTCCGCTCGGAGTCAGCACTTGCACGCCGTCATCGAACTCGTCCCAGGTGTAGCAGCTTCGAGGTGTGACCGCGATGTATCCGTCAAGCATTCGCATGGAACTTGATGTCGTGGGAGGGGTCCCGTTGTAGAGTTCCTCCACCTGAATGACCGGACCAATGCCACCCCCGAGGTAGCTCTCGTAGACTGAGCGCTGGGTGAAGTCCCAGAAGCGGTTGGCGAACTGATCCTGAATGGTGTTGGTTCTCGGGTCCGCGGGGTCTCTGATTCCCAGCAGGCCCACTTCTCCATCCATCGATGAAAGCAGGGACATCACCACGAAATGGCCGCCGTTTCGCCCGTCCAGTCGACGTGAGTTCGTCATCTGCGTCCAGCTGTAGCGTCCGTAGGCAAGCATCATCACCGCCCCGTCATCACCCATCTGGGCCATGTCGCTGAACCTGACGGATTGAACGTTCTTCAGATCCTGCCGAACACTGGTCACTGTGAACTTGTCACTGATGCGTCCATTGAGGTTGTTGAAAATCTCGTTCTGCGAAGTTCCGCAACCGGTGCCGGTCCCGTCGGAGAACGATCCGAGTTCATTGGTGATGTCGTCGATGATCTCCGTGGCATCGTCGTAGTTGGACTGAGCCTGCCAGTCACGCTGTCCCGGGGCATACTCGGGAAAACCGTGGGTGGCGATCCACGCCAGGAGGTCCGCTTCCGAAGCCGGGCCGCAGTGGCAGCGTCCGTTGTTGGGAAGGTCGCCTTGCCGTTCCTGGTCGAGGTCCGGCATGTAGAGCGTGATGTACCCGTAGGTGTTTTCGTCGTCCCAGTTCGTGGCGATGATGTCGGCCGCCGCCACACTGATCAGAACGCCCAGGGGGCACAGGCACAGAAGACTGTTTGTGAATCGCTTGCTCATCGTGTTCCTCTCGGTTCAGAGATTGCTTGTCTACAAGCGTTTCCACGCTACCTCTGGAGCGTTCTCGGTTCAACGGTTGATGCTAAAATCGGCCCGATCCGATCAAGGCGCACCGCCCGCCCGGAGATTACCGGTGCTGTGGTGCCGGGGATCCGACCTTGGCGATCGCGCTGAAGGCAGTCAGTCCTTGAACCAGACGGTGTCGGGTGCTCCGAGATTCGCGATCCATGCATCGATGTCGCCGTCGCCATCGAGGTCGCCGAGGGCGACCGACACGCTCGGGCCTGTCGCGAGTTTCAGCTCAGAATCGGTGAAGCCCCCCGTGCCGTCATTGAGCCAGATGATGTCGGGTCCGTCGACGTTCGCGACCCACGCATCAAGGTCATCGTCGTCGTCGAGGTCGGCGAGTGCGACCGAACGACTCTTGCGCTTTCCGAGTGTCTGACCGGGATCGGTGAAGGTCCCGGTGCCGTCGTTGATCCAGATGATGTTCGACTGTCCGATGTTCGCGACCCAGGCATCGAGGTCTCCGTCGTCGTCGAGGTCGCCCAGAGCGACGTCGCTGCTGTTGGCGCTGCCGAGTGTCTGGCCCGAATCGGTGAAGGTGCCGGTGCCGTCGTTGACCCAGATCGTGTTGGGCTGGAATGCGTTCGTGACCCACGCATCGAGATCACCATCGCGGTCGAGATCACCAAGCGCGACGGAAAGACTGAACCGGTCACCGAGTACCTGTCCTGAATCGGTGAAGGTGCCGTTGCCGTCGTTGAGCCAGATCGAGTTCCCGGGGTGCTGTGTCCCGGCATAGGGGGCGTTCGCGACCCAGGCGTCGAGGTCGCCGTCGCCGTCGAGGTCGCCGAGTGCGACCGAGCGACTCTGACGTTTTCCAAGTCTCTGTCCGAAGTCGGTGAAGGTTCCGGTGCCGTCGTTGGTCCAGACCTCATCAGGTTGCGGGCCGCTCGTCACCGCCCAGCCGTTCGCGACCCAGGCATCGAGGGTGGTGTCGCCGTCCAGTGTTCCGAGGGCGACGGACAGGCTCATGCTGTTGCCAAGCGCCTGTCCGGAGTCGGTGAAGTTTCCGGTGCTGTCATTGCGCCAGACCGCGTTCGCCTTGTCCTTCGCGACCCAGGCATCGAGGTCGCCGTCACCGTCAAGGTCGCCGAGCGCGACCGAGAAGCTCATGCCATCTCCGAGGGTCTGACCGGAATCGACGAACCGCAGGCCATCGCCTGTATTCACCGCGTCTCCGATCATCGTGAAGCCAAGAAGACAGAAAGCGAGTGTACTGATCATCGGTGCAACCTCCTCGGGGTGAACCTATCAGTTTCCTATCCTGATTTCACGGATGTCGCGGTGATGTCGCCGGTCGTGCTTCAGGTCATGTCCTGAGTCAGCGACAGAAACCCCACGTCCCAAGGGTTGTCAGTTCGGCTCCGTCGGTGTTCCCGTCGTCGTTGATGTCGGCTGCAGGGGTGTTCCATCCAGCCACGAGCACGGTGAGGTCCGCACCATCGACCCGGTCATTCTTCGTCAGGTCGCCGGGGCATGTTCCGACGTTCTCACCCGTCACGTTGAACCACACGGTGTTGCAGGCTCGATCAATGATGTCTTCGATAATGGGGGATGGGGTGCGCTTCAGAGGCAGGCGCCCCAGGCACTCAGGAGAATGGCGAGATCGGAGCCATCGATGATCAGATCTCCGGTGAGATCCGCGTCACATGCCCCATCCCCAGGAACGCATGTCTGACCCCATCTTGAGAGAAGAATGGCAAGGTCCTCTCCTGAAACCGAACCATCTAGGTCCAGGTCGGCCGGACATGCGCTGCTGGTGTACCCCCCGGGGTAGTCGGCGATGTTCCATGCCTTGCAGGCGAAGTAGAGGTCGTAGATCGCGAAGTTCGAGTAGGGCAACGTGGTTGAGGTCGGTCGGACGGCGGGCATCCCCTCGTTCGCTTCGCAGTTGCCCGGGCCGTCGGCACAGGTCACTGTCACGTTGACGTTGTAGAAAGGAAGCGTCGCCGACTGGTTCTGGAACCTGTCCGTGAATGCAAGAAAGTCGGAGTATGACCAGATTCCGAAAAACGGAGTGTTCCCACCGTTTTCATGAAGTCGGCCGTCGCCCTGTTCAGCGCTGAACATGAAGAAGATCCGTTCGTGACTCTCGCTGGTGATCGTCGGAATACGATAGTTCACACCCACTTCATTGAACAGATAGGGGTGCTGAACGACGTTGTTCAAATCGGTGCAATCGTGGGGAGGTGTTCCTCCCGACCCGCTCGAGCATGATGACCCCGGAGCCGTGGTGTCACTCGTGGCCTGTCCGACCTTGAGTGGCAGGCAGTAGGGAAGAAGTTCCGACGTACCCGAAGCCCCCGTGCATGACGTCGATGTTGGTGTCCCCCAGTTGATGCAGCTCGTGATCGGCGAGGGCACGCCCGAAGGTGTGCTCGAAATGTAGATGCTCGATGATGGATTGATGATCGAGAAATCCAGTTTTGCCTGTCCCGGAGGCAGTGTCTGAGGCACATCCAGCGTCATGGTCACGCCGTTTGGTCCGGACTGCGTGGTCGACATCGTGCCGGGGCCATTGATGGTCGGGATGTTGCGAAGCGTGTTCAGGAGATTTCGCGAAGCATCATCAGGTGCCCTCGGCGTGCGATTGTTCACGTCTCCGCAGGCGGCCTCGTTCTGCCAGAGGTAGAGTGAGCCCCGCACCGGGCCCTGTGGATCTTGGGTCACCGGGTCCTTGCCGCAGTCGTTGTAGACCTGGATGTACGCCGAATCGAGAATCGCCGACGTATCCGAAGCGGATCTCCAGTTGGGCAGGCCTTCGTTCGGCGTCAGAAGCGTGTTGAAGAGCGCCCAGTTCGGAGTCTGTGGTGCGATCGTCGCACACTTCAGATCCACTGGCCATGATGATGCGGGAAAATCAGTGGTCAACGCCTTGGCCGTCGTGATCACGCTGTAGCCCGGCATCGATCCGAGCCTCAGCTGCTGGAGTCCCGGGATCTGCGTCTTGAGATTGTCGAATGCCAGGGATGTCGAGATGACTTCCTCTATGTTCAGCCCCTCAGGGTCGAACGTGATGCCCTTGATTGGATTTTCAAAGGCAGGTGACGCACCTGACCCCCGTGCAGTCATGGTTGTGTTCAGCGCATCGAGCCACTGCATGAATGCCGGTGCGGCCTTGAATTTTCCAGATGTGTCGAGGGCCTGTTCGAGTGCGACCGGCAGGCTGGGGGGTGGGGTGATTGGGCATTGCCATGTGGCGTTCGTGATCGGGACGGCACCGCTCTCGATGGTGATGGAGCCGTTTCCGACGAAGAGTTCGATCTCGACACCGGGAAATTGTCTACCCACCGATTCCAGAAAGTCGACGAATCGATAGTCATCCGAGGGTGGCGTGATCATGCATGATCCCGTTGCCGGGACCGTGTCGCGCGGGTCGTAGAAATACTCGAACTCACCACTCAGTCCCGGGTGGGTCACGTAGAGAACGAATCTCTGTGGTGTCATCGGATGTCCGTGTGGGTCGTTCTGGCCAAGATATTTCGTGAGCAGAAAATCCCGGTGGTGTTCGATCAATGCGGCATTCGTTCCGGCACCCTGGCGGTAGTCGACCATGACGAACTGGTTTAGTTTTTCAATCTGGCCGCTTTGTGCATGTCCGATGCCGGTGGTGCTCAAGATTGCAAGAACGGCGAGGCGTGACATGTCTGCGATCGTACGGTGCTTTGACATCAATGACTCCGGGGCGGGATGTGGTCGACAGGCTCTCAGCGTAGTCGGTGCGCCGGTTGGATCAATGGTGTGGGTGGGAATAGTGGACCCAATACGCCGTACCGGAAAAAACACGGGCACAGTGGAGGTATGAGTTTCGAGTCGTCAACCGAATGCCTCGGCCGAATCTGGCGAAGACCGAAGCCAGAAATGTGCTTGTTTGATTCTTGATCTGATTTTTTATTGGTGTTACCGTTCTCCCTTCTCCAATTTGGAAAAGGGAGAAAGAGTTCTGACTCATGTATCGATTTACAGCTTTGTCATTCTCAACGATTCTTGCTGCAGGCGCTTCCCTCGCCCACGCGGATGTTGATTTTCAGTTCGCCAACATGACCTCAGTTGAGCTTGGCGGCAACACCTTCTCGGTCGATGTCCAGGCGACTTGGACCGACCCGGCCGACCAGTCTGAAACAATTAATACCTTTTTGATGGTGCTCGAGACCACAGGTCTCGAGTTGCTCTCGATTGATCCATTGGTGGACTATTGGACAATGGATTCTACGGCAGACACCATTTTTGGCCTCGGCTCATCGCTCACCGGTTTGCCCCCTGTGTACATTTATCCTGAAGCTGAACCGGTCGGCCTGTTCACGATGAACTTGGAAATCACTCAGTTCAGTGGTGAATTGGAAATCAGACTTTTCGATCTGCTGGTTTCCGGCCCCAACACCCTGGACATATCAACCGGATCACCAGAATACAGCCTGGTCATCCCGGCGCCCGCGGGACTTGCATTTCTTGTGGTCGGCCTGGGTGGTTTGCGTCGCCGTCGGACCGGTTGAGAATCGCTCGGTCGTGTTTGAAAAACGGACACAGCCCCGCGCGGTGAGCGCGGGGCTGTGTCCGTTTTGTTCGTCATCTTCAATGGCGACTCCCGGAGGTGAATCGGGGACACCGGCATTTTCAAAACCGGCTGGCACCATGTGACTCCGCCTCCACTGGTCATAAGGCTGTCGCATTGTACGCGTTTGTCGTGTTTGTTATTCAAAACCTCAAACTCCCGAGAGAGGATGTTCGGGGTGATACTGCGGTGGTACTGAGTGGTGGGGGTGGGGTGTCTGTCCAAGGGGGGGCTATTCGCAGATGCCCCATGCCGCGAGAATCACCGCGAGGTCCTGGCCGTCGACTACGCCGTCGCCGTTGAGGTCGGGTGGGCAAGGGGCCGGGCACTCGGTGCATGCTCCGGCCTCGATCCAGGTTCCCCCGAGATTCGTGCAGGAGACCTTCGTGAGCTGTTCACAGCCCGTCGCCACACAGCATGCGCCGATCGCGGCG
>MDTG01368943.1_pt1 | contig 10862 bp, 9 predicted proteins | sample 811421 | NCBI WGS metagenome assembly MDTG01 (sample SAMN05326645, study PRJNA326480) | marine metagenome | isolation source: seawater | place: Pacific Ocean: South East | collected 2011 | reverse complement strand
GATGCACCTATACCAAAATAATATTTTTCTATGATTAAAAAATTCTTAGAAAAATTCCCAAGAAAAAAAATAGTATCTGAATAAACATGAGGATTTAAATAGGTAAAACCCAAAGTTTTACCAATTACACTTTTTAAAGATATTTTGTTTTTTTTGTCATTTATATCAATATTCTCATACTTGAATTTTAATTTTTCGTTTATAAAATAAATTAAAAAAATAAATAATAATATATTAAATATCAATTCAACATTATTAGTAAATAGATCCCTAAAATATTCGAATAAAAAAATTCCTAAAAAAATTAAAATTAAGTCTGATAAAGAACAAATTAGACAAACAAGAAATACGTACTGTTTTTTAAGACCCTGTTCTATTACAAATATATTTTGAGCTCCTATTGCCAAAATTAAACTTAATCCTGTTACGAATCCTAATAATAAATATGTCATTTTAATCTGGTGCGGCTAGAGAGACTCGAACTCTCATTGGGTAATCCCACTTGGCCCTCAACCAAGCCTGTCTACCAATTCCAGCATAGCCGCTAATGCGTCAGAATAAATGAATGACAATTTATCTGCAAGTTGATACATTTTAGATATGGAATTAAGCACTGAAATAAAAACTTCTACGGACCCAATATTTGATAAAATTTCTAAAGTTGTACCAGAAATTGAATGGAAAATTCACGCTCCATTAATTTACAAAATTAATAAACTTAAAAAAGAAAAAAATGCGGTTATACTTGCACATAATTATCAAACACCAGAGATATATCATGGTATCGCCGACTTCTCAGCCGACTCACTGGCACTTGCTGTAGAAGCTTCGAAAACTAAAGCTGATATAATAGTCATGTGTGGAGTTCATTTTATGGCTGAAACAGCAAAATTAATGAACCCGAATAAAAAAGTTTTGTTACCTGATTTAAGTGCTGGTTGCTCTTTATCATCATCAATCACAGGCAAAGACGTTAGATTACTTAAAAAAAAATATCCTGGAGTGCCAGTAGTATCTTATGTAAATACTTCTGCAGATGTTAAAGCTGAAACTGATGTGTGCTGTACATCCGCTAATGCTGTTAAAGTTGTTGAGTCACTAGGAGTCGAAAAAGTAATTTTCTTACCGGATGATTATTTAGCAAAGTATGTAGCATCAAATACAAATGTTCAAATTATTTCCTGGAAAGGCACATGTATAGTTCATGAACAATTTACTGCTAAAGAGATTAATGAAATTAAAAAGCAGAACCCTGGAATAGTTGTTATTGCTCACCCGGAATGTCCACCAGATGTAATTAATGCTTCTGATTTTGCAGGATCTACCAGTGGAATGAGCGAATATGTTAAAAAAAATCAGCCTAAAAAAGTTATGATGGTCACAGAGTGTTCTATGAGTGATAATGTTCAGGTTGAAAATCCAAAAGTGCAATTTATAAAGCCATGCAATCTATGTCCATATATGAAAAAAATAACATTACCAAAAATATTAGATTGTTTAGAAAAAGAAAGTAATGAAATCATAATTCCAAATAATTTAATGGAAAAAGCAAGATTGTCTGTTGAAAGAATGACTTCAATCGGTCGTTAATCATAAAAAGTGATAAAAATAGTAAAACAAGCAATGACAGAAGATTTGAAACCTTCTGGAGACGTAACTACCCAACTAATAAAAAATAATAAGAAAATAAAAGTTAAAATTGTTTCAAATGAAAATTGTATAATTGGTGGATTAAACTTTGCAAAAGAAGTGTTTAAATATTCAGATAAAAAAGTAATTTTTAAAACAAAAACCAAAGATGGAAAAAAGGTAAAAAAGGGCAAAATTATTGCGACAGTATACGGAAAATCTAAATCAATTTTAAAAAGTGAAAGAGTTGCTTTAAATTTCCTAAGTCTTGTTTCTGGAGTAGCAACAATAACAAGAAAATTTGTAGATAAAGTTAAAGGTAAAAACTGCAAGATTTGTTGTACAAGAAAAACATTACCAAATTTAAGATCTATTCAAAAATATGGAGTTAAATTAGGAGGAGGTCTTAATCATAGATTTAACCTAAGTGATGAAATTTTGATAAAAGATAATCATATTTTTATAGATGGAAATATTAAAAAACTAGTAACGAGAGCAATAAAAAATAAAAAAGGAAAAAAAATAACGGTTGAAGTTGATAATTTAAATCAACTTAAAAAGATTTTAGGTTTAAAATTTAACAGAGTGTTATTCGATAACATGAGTATGAAAAATATTAAAAAAGGAATTAAATTAATAAAAAACAAATATGAAACTGAGGCTTCTGGAGGTATTTCTTTAAAAAATGTAAGAAGGATTGCTTCATCAGGAGTTAAAAGAATATCTGTTGGAAAAATTACTCATAGCGCTCCAAGTATTAACTTTAGTTTAGAAGCCTAGATTTAAATAATTTTCTGTGTTTTGTTGATCTGCCCCTTACTCTTTTTCTCCATAAAAGATAACTTTTTCTTTTAAGATTTTGTCTCATTATTTTAATAACTTCCTTTTCATTCAAACCAGTTTTTTTTTTAATTTCTTCAAAAGATATTCTGTCTGACCAAGCCATTCCTATTATTTCATCTATGGACATGAACTATTTATTTTTTTTTAGATAAGCTTGGGCTGCAGATAAGCGCGCTATTGGAACTCTATATGGAGAGCAAGAAACATAATTTAATTTAGCTTTTTCACAAAACTCTACACTAGCCGGATCACCCCCATGTTCCCCACAAATACCTAATTTTAAAGATTTTTTTTGCATTCTACCACGCTCTGTTGCAATTTTAATTAATTCGCCTACTCCTCTCTCATCAATGCTAACGAAAGGATCCTTGTTAAAAATTTTATTTTCAACATAATCATTCAAAAATTTCCCTGAATCATCTCGGCTAATTCCAAACGTAGTTTGTGTCAAATCATTAGTTCCAAAACTAAAAAAATCTGCATGTTTTGCTATATCTTTTGCTCTTAAAGCTGCTCTAGGAAGTTCAATCATAGTTCCAACATAATATTTTATTTTTATAGAGTGCGCCTTTTGAATTTTTTTAGCAGTGTTATCAACTAAATTTCTAAGTATTTGAATTTCAGCTGCCGTAGAAACTAGAGGAATCATAATTTCTGGTATAACTAATTTTATTCTTTTTTTCTTACACTCTGCTAAAGCTTCGAAGATGGCTTGGCATTGCATTTCGTAAATTTCTGGAAAAGAAATACCCAGTCGGCACCCTCTATGGCCGAGCATAGGATTTTGCTCATGCAACTCAATTATTCTGGATTTTATGTCTTGATGACTAATATTTAACTCTTTTGCAATATCATCGATGTCTTTATCTGTTTTGGGTAAAAATTCGTGTAAAGGCGGATCTAAAAGTCTAACAGTCACTGGTAAGCCGTTCATAATTTTAAAAATTTCGAAAAAATCCCCTTTTTGATAAGGAAGAAGTTTTTCTAAAGCTTTTTTTCTATCTTCTATGGTATTAGAAAGTATCATTTCTCTTACTGAAATTATTCTTTTTTCATCAAAAAACATATGTTCTGTTCTACAAAGACCAATTCCTTCGGCTCCAAAGTCTCGAGCAATTTTAGTATCGACGGGTGTTTCTGAATTTGTTCTAACTTTTAATTTTCTACATTTGTCAGCCCATTTCATTAATAATGAAAAATCTCCAGAAATATCAGGTTTAACAGTAGGTACTTTACCGAGCATTACTTTTCCAGTTCCACCATCTATTGTAATTATATCTCCCTCTTTTATTTTATAATCACCTGAACTAAATTGTTTGTTTTCATAATTAATTTTAATTTCACTTGATCCAGAAACGCACGGCTTTCCCATACCTCTTGCTACAACTGCTGCATGACTAGTCATGCCTCCTCTAGCAGTTAAAATTCCATTTGCAGCATGCATTCCATTAATATCTTCTGGTGACGTTTCAATTCTTACTAAAATACTGTTTTGCTGTTGTTCTCTTAATCTTTCTGCCTCATCTGCAGAAAAAGTTACTCTGCCACTAGCAGCCCCGGGTGAAGCAGGAAGTCCTGATGCAATTATTTTTTTCTCCGCTTTTTCATCTAAAGTTGGGTGAAGAAGAGTATTTAAACTATTAGCATCGACTCTTAAAATTGCTTCTTTGTTTGTAATTAATTTTTCCTTTACCATATCGACAGCAATTTTAATAGCAGCTTTTGCTGTTCTTTTGCCAGATCTTGTTTGCAGCATCCACAATTTATTATTTTCAACTGTAAATTCAATATCTTGCATATCTTTATATTTTTTTTCCAATTTATTAAAAATTTTTTTTAACTGTAAAAAAATTTTAGGCATCGATTTATTCATCGTAATTAAATTTTTTGGTGTCCTTGTACCAGCAACAACATCTTCACCTTGTGCATTAATTAGATATTCTCCAAATATTTCATTTTTTCCATTTGAAGGATTTCTAGTAAAAGCCACTCCTGTTGCGCAATCATCTCCCATATTGCCGAAAATCATTGTTTGAATATTTACAGCAGTGCCCCAATGATCTGGTATATAATTAATTTTTCTATAAGTTTTTGCTCTTTTGCTATTCCAAGATAAAAAAACCGCCTTTATAGCTCCCCATAATTGCTCGTTTATATCCTGTGGAAATTCTTTTTTTGTTTTTTCTCTGACTATATCTTTAAAATTTTTTATAAGACCATTCCAATCTTCCTCTTCTAATTCTGTGTCTTGAATCACTCCTTTTGTTAGTTTGTAATTTTCAATTAATTCTTCGAATAAATGAGATTCTATGCCAAGAACAACATTGCTATACATTTGAATAAGTCTCCTATAACTATCTTTTGCAAATCTTCCATTTGAAGTTTTATTTTTTAATGCAATTACAGTTTTATCATTAAGACCTAAATTTAAAATTGTATCCATCATACCAGGCATTGATACTCTGGATCCCGATCTTACAGATACTAATAAAGGATTTGATAAATCTCCAAATTTTTTTTTAGAAATTTTTTCAATTATTTTAATTTCTTTTTTTACTTGCTGAAAAAGATTTTTAGGTATTTTTTTATTATTTTTATAAAAATACTCGCACACCTTAGTTGATATTGTAAATCCTGGTGGAACAGGAAGGCCTAATTTAGCCATTTGCGCTAGGTTTGCACCCTTTCCGCCAAGAATATCTTTAGAATTTAGGCTGCTTTGTGAACCTTGATTATTAAATCTATAAATTAATTTTTCCAATTAAACACCTTCAACCTTTGAGAAATCTATAAAGCTATTATATGTTTTACAGAACATTTGCAATAATTCTAAACGATTTTTTTTTATATCTGAATTTTCATCATTTACAATTACATTATCAAAAAAATTATCAGTAGTAGACTTTGCGTTAGCTAATACTTTTAGTGTTTCATCATAACTTTCTCTCTTTTTAGTGCTTGAAAAATATTCACGAATTTCATTAATTTTATCATACAGATGTTTTTCCTCATCTTTTTTAAATAAAAAAGATTCAGGCTGCCCAATAATATTATCTTTTTTGTTTCTTGCTTCTTGATCAATTATATTTGAAGCTCTTTTATAAGTTCCAATTATATTTTTGCATATATCTTTTGATATATTTTTATTAATTATCGAGCATTTGTTATAAAGCATTAGAAAATCTGTACTTGCGTGAGATGAATCTACTGCTTCAATAATATCATTTCTAATTTTTTTCTCTTTTAAAATATTTTTAAATCTTTCTTTCAGAAAAAATGCAACTTCTTTTAATGTATTTTGATTTTCAAGTTTTAAACTTTGTTCTTCATATAATACAATAGAATAATTTATTAAATCTTTTAGTTGAACAGCTAGTTTATTTTCAATTATTATTCTAAGTAAACCGATTGCTGTTCTTCTTAATGCAAAAGGGTCTTTAGAACTTGTAGGTTTTTCATTAATTCCGAAAAAGCCAACCAATGTATCAATTTTATCTATTGCTGCTACTGCCGAACTAATTGGTTTTTTTGGTACTTCGCTACCTATCCCTATTGGCAAATAATGATCACTAATAGCTGCACAAACATCTTCATCAAATCCTTGTGAGATAGCAAAATATTTTCCCATTGTTCCTTGCAGCTCAGGATATTCACCTACTAAATCTGACACTAAATCTGACTTGCATATCGATGATGATATTTCAACTTTTTCCTTATTTAAATTAAGTTGATCAGAAATTAATCCTGCTAGTTTTTTTAATCTTTGTGTTTTGTTATAAAATGATCCTAAGTTATTAAAAAAAGATAAATTTTTTAATTTACCAACTTGTTTAACTAAACTTTGAGTTTTATTTTTTTCCCAAAAAAACTTGGCATCAGATAACCTTGCTTCTATTACTCTTTCATTACCTATTTTGATTAAACCTTTTTTATCAGGCAAATTAGCTACCAACAAAAAAAAGTTTGTTAATTTATTTTTATTATCGAAAATAGGAAAATATTTCTGATGCTGTTGCATAGTTACAATTATAATTTCTTGTGGCACCTTTAAATAAATTTCATCAAACTTACAAAAAATGACATTTGGTTTTTCAACTAAATTAACTACTTCGTTTAATAATTTTTCATCAAAATAACTTTTAAAATTCTTGGATTTGCAGATACTACTCATTTTTTTTAGTATCATATTTTTTCGTATTTCTTGTTCTAAAATAACTGATTGTGTTTTAAGAACATTTTTATATGACTTAAAACTTTTTACTTTTTTGATTTTTTCTCCATTGATAACATCTACAGTAGTTATATCGCCGCTTTTAATATGAAAAAAATCGTAATGGACTATACGATTATTAAATACTGTAATTATTGATCTTAATGGTCTTGCCCAATTTAATTCGTACGTGGACCATTTCATAGATTTTTTCCATGAATAACTTTTTAGTGCCTCAGGAATAATTAACTGCAATTCCTTTAAAATATCAATAACTTTTGGTTTAATTTCAGCAAAATAAAATTCTCCTTTCTCAAGCTTCTTTTTATAAACATCATTCTTATTTAAATTATTCGATCTAACAAAACCTTCAAAAGCTGCTATAGGGGTATCTACTTTTGGTCCTTTTATAATTTTCTTTTTTTGTTCAATTTTCTCAGGGATACCGTCGATAACAACAACAAGTCTTTTAGGAGTGGAATATGATTGACTGGATTTATAAACGATTTCTTTTTTCTCTAAATTTTTTATAATTTCTTTTTTTATTGTTTCTCTTGCATCAATTTGAAGTTTTGCAGGAATCTCGTCGCTTAATAATTCTATAAACAATTCAGCCATTTTTATTTTTGACTTTCTAACCAACTATTTCCTGAGCCTTTTGCTAACTCTCGAATTCTAGAAATATATTCTGTCCTTTGGGCAACACCAATTACACCTCTTGCATCTAAAAGATTAAAAATATGACTAGCTTTCAGACACTGGTCATAAGCAGGTAATGGAAGTTTTTTCTCTAACAAAGATTTACATTCAGATTCTGCAATATTAAAATTTTTTATTAGATATTCGGTATTCGCAAACTCGAAGTTATAAGCAGAATACTCTTTTTCAGCCTGATAGAATACATCTCTATATTTTACTCCCTCATCATTCCATGCAAGTTCATATACATTTTTTTTTCCCTGTGTAAACATACATATTCTTTCCAAACCGTATGTAAGCTCAACTGATATAGGATTACATTCTATTCCAGCCATTTGTTGAAAATACGTAAATTGAGTAATTTCCATTCCATCACACCATACTTCCCAGCCACGTCCAGCAGCACCAAGCGTTGGACTTTCCCAATCATCTTCAACGAATCTAATATCATGTTCATTATGATTTATTCCTATAGTAGATAAACTTTTTAAAAAAATATTTTTAATTTTATCTGGAGATGGTTTGATTATAACTTGAAATTGATAATAATGCTGTAGTCGATTTGGATTTTTTCCGTATCTACCATCAGTAGGTCTTCGAGAAGGTTGTACATAAGCAGCCTTCCAAGGTGCAGTTCCTAAAGAACGTAAAGTTGTTGCGGGATGAAATGTTCCAGCTCCAACTTCCATATCATATGGTTGTAATATAACACAACCATGATTCCCCCAAAATTTTTGTAAATTTAATATTGTTTGTTGAAAATTTACTGGTGTTGGTTTACCTTTTTTCTTTTTTGAAATTATTTTTTTAGACATCTATAAACCAAATTTTTGCCATTGAGCCCTTTCCTCTAGGACATTTGCAACACTATCGACTTGATTGTTGATTTCTGATGATAGTTTTTTTGCTATAAAGCTTTTTGGTTTTTCTAGATTTTTAATTATAACTTCGTCTCCAAATCTTTCTTTTAAAATTTGATCAGCATTTCCAATTCCATCTATTAATCCTAGCTTCAAAGAGGTAGATCCTGACCAAAACTCTCCAGTAAAAGTATTATTTTTTTCAGTGTCCACCAATTTAGATCCTCTACTTGTTTTAACAACAGTTATAAAATCTCCGTGTAGCTCTAACTGTATTTTTTTTAATCTTTGGATATCTTCTTCTTTTTCCTCTTTGAAAGGATCAAGGGTACTTTTATTTTTACCAGCAGTATAAACTCTTCTTTCAATCCCTATTTTTTTAATTGCATCCTGAAATCCAAAAGATGCTGAAATTACGCCTATGGAACCTACTATTGAACTTGAATTCGCATAAATTTCATCTCCTGCACAAGCAATTAAATATCCTCCTGAAGCGGCTACGTCTTCTGCAAAAACTAATACCTTTTTATTATTTTTCTTTGCTAGTTTTTTTATGTAACTATATATCAAGTGCGATTGGACAGGTGACCCACCAGGTGAGTTTATAGATATTGCAACAGCTAGTGCCTTTTTGTAAGAAAAAGCTTTATCAATAATTTCTTGCTGGCCAGCAAAATTTATACCTTGTTTAAACCTTCCAACTGATCCAATAACTCCTGACAATCTAATATGAGGAACTACTTTCTTTTTTTTAAAAATTTTAAAAATTGAAAACATTTTATGGTTTATATTCTAATTATCATAGTTTTTAGATCCTTTAAAATTTTAAGTAAAGTTTTAAAGCTACCTTAGGTTGTAATTTTTTGGGTGCGTCATTAGTGATCTAAAAGAGTTTTTTTTAATATAAAATAAAAAGCTATAATTATTTACATGGGATCAGTAATTCCTTTAAAAAAAGAAATAGATAATTCCTATTTAAGGCTGAAAAATCTTGTTGGAAATAGATTGGGTGAGGTTACTAGTCGAATAAAATACAAGCTTGCCAGTGAAATAAATCTTATTCACAAAATGACTGAATATCACGTGAAATCAGGTGGAAAAAGAATCAGGCCCTTATTAACTTTAGCTTCAGCAAAATTATGTGGCTACAAAAATGGAAATAGAGATATAAACTTGGCTGCTTGCATAGAGTTAATTCACAATGCAACTTTATTGCACGATGATGTAATAGATAATAGTGATCTTCGAAGAGGTCAAAAAACTACAAACTCAATTTGGGGAAATCAATCTTCAATTCTTGTTGGAGACTATCTCTTTAGTCGTTGTTTTGAAATGATGGTAGAAGATGGGTCTGAAGAAATATTAAAGCTACTTTCGTCAACTTCATCAAGAATAGCCCAAGGAGAAGTTTTGCAACTAGAATACAAAGGTGAAATAGATTTATTAGAAGAAACCTACTTTAATATTATAAATATGAAAACGGCCGCATTGTTTGCTGCCGCAGCAAAGGTAGGTGCTTGTCTTGGTAATAAAAGTAAAAAGGAAAAAGATGCGCTAGAATCATATGGAAAAAATTTAGGTTTAGCATTTCAAATTGCTGATGACGCTTTAGACTATTTTTCTTCAAAAAAGGTTTTCGGAAAAGAAATTGGTAAAGATTTTTATGAGGGAAAAACTACTTTACCTTTAATTATTATTTTTCAAAGAGGAAATAGTGAAGAAAGAAATTTTTTAAAAGAAATATTTAAAAAAAAGAAAAGAAACGAAGATGATTTTAGTGAAACTTTAGCTTTAATAAATAAATATAAGGCTGTTCAAGCAAGTTTTAAAAGAGCTGAATATTTTGTTAATGTTTCTTATGATGCTCTTGGCATATTTCCTTATAGTGAAGAAAAAAAAATTTTACAAAATTTAACTGACTTTAGTCTTAATAGATCTTTTTAAGGATATAGAATATTTTTTTTCCACTTGTTGAGAATTTTATTATATTTTAATCTTTCATGAATTCTGTACTTGTCGCCTAGCCAAAATTCAAATGATAAAGGTTGCAAGCACCAACCTGACCAATTCTTTGGTCTAGGAACATTATTTTTATCATCATATTTTTTTTTCAATTCTTCAATTTTTTTAGAAAATCATCTCTTTTATTTAAAACATTAGACTGATCGGAGGCCCAAGCACCAATTCTACTTTCGTATGGTCTGCTATTAAAATAATTATCTGCTTCATCATCACTAACTTGAATAACGCTACCATAAATTCTTATTTGTCTTTGAAGACTTTTCCAATGAAAACACATTTCTGCTTTAGAATTAGTTTTAAGATCATTGCTTTTTGGACTATTCAAATTTGTATAAAAAACGAATCCTTTTTGATTAAAAGCCTTCAAAAGGACAATTCTTACACTAGGTTCTTTTTTATTATTTGTTGTTGCTAAAGATAGAGCATTTGGATCATTTATCTCCTTTTTCTCGGCCTCATTCATCCATATTTTAAATAATTCTAAAGGATCGTCTAAATCCATAAAGCAAGAGTCCAAACCTAATGAGTTTTTTTGATTCATAAAATAGTCAAAATATTCTATATATTATAATCTAATGTCATTTAATACTTTTGGAAAG
>MDTG01328940.1_pt1 | contig 10862 bp, 10 predicted proteins | sample 811421 | NCBI WGS metagenome assembly MDTG01 (sample SAMN05326645, study PRJNA326480) | marine metagenome | isolation source: seawater | place: Pacific Ocean: South East | collected 2011 | reverse complement strand
AGGCAACCGGTAGATACTATAAAATGTTTGCTAGTAATCACTTCTATTTCCTCTGCTTTTTTGGCTTGAGTGGGGCACGTTAGCGATCAACGGATGAAAGTATATATACACTATATTTTATTTTCGATTTGGACTCCCTCAGCTACTATCGTGTATTCCCTGATTTGCTCTCCTTGAGAAAACAAAGCCTTGCGTCCCGCGTCTTCGGCTAAATGCTCAGCCTCGACGTGTGACAGAACTTGCTCGGAAATCGTGCCGTACAGGACAGCGCGCTGCATACTCGTTTCAGTTGGCACGAAAAACCCATAATCTTCAAAAAAGATCCTCGCATGAGAATCTCCGTCAACCAAAATCATCCAACACCCTTTTGCCTGACATACCTCTGTGATAAGTCCGGAAATTTTGAGCGGAGAACTAGGTGCCGTGGTTGCATCGGCAATGGCTTGCTTGAGGGCTTTCACGGAACCTGACTCTGGTATAGCGCTTCCAAAGCTCTGGTCGGGACTAAAAGGAACCTCTGCGTTCACGGAGATAGCCGCAAGAAAAACTGCCGAATATACGCATGATTTCAATAAATTACGCACCATCATAACAACCTCAGTTCGAATAATTTGAGCTTACAAAGTAGCAGAACTTCAACAAAGATGCGAATGATTATTATTTCCATTATGGTGGATATTTTGATAATTTGGTCCTGCAGGGTAAAAAGACTGTGGAAATCATCTGACAACAAATTTCTCGGAGATTAAAAGTGAGTGAAAAAATAGCAGATTGGGCGCTACACCATGTGAACACATCCTATGAACGTTCAGGGGATAAAGGCTTAAGAGCGGTTTCAAACTGGAAGACTGACGGAGATATAGAACATTATGGTGCTGGTTTTGGCACACTAACCGTCGAGCATGACATGAATAACCCTAATGCGAAGAGTGGAAGTTGTAGTTGGCAAGGAGAAGCGTTTCTTCCAAATGGAGACCGCCTCATGGGTTACTTTGATGGTACTTGGGAAGCATTAGGAGGAAATGTTTGGAAAGTATCTATGGAGGGTTGGGACAGCTTAGACGGGAATCAGCGCTTAGAAGGTGAGATCAGTCTAGCTGAACTCATATTCAGGGGAACAAATTACAGAGTCTAACTCTATTAACATTGGTTAGTACGTGGTGTTTCCAGCGCCACGTCCCTTAAATATTAATTAAAATTCATTGTTAGTCACCTTGTTGTCAGGCAGTTATAGTCCGCTAAATCCTGCCTTATGAACTTTAAAGACAGTATTCATGGGTTCTACTTTTTCTCTAAAGCTGTCAGACGCGCTCCGCGGATGGTGAGCTTTTCTATCGTAAAAACCTCATTGAACTTTACGTTAACTGGAGTACCAATAACTTGGGTAACCAATTCCTTCCAATCATCGGAACTTTTTGACACTTCTACCAAGGTCGCAGTCTTCTCGCCCACAGAGATATACCATTGAAAACTCATCAGGTTTCCTCCATTCAAATCGTAAATGAAAGAGCACTCCTCTTTGACAATGTAGTCCTCAATTACCTGCTGCTCTTCGGTAAATGAAACGTCAAAAATTACTGTTAACTGGCCACTCTCTTTTGAAAAGTTATGCATGATTCACTCTAAAAAATATTTCTAATTAGCTCGCGCATAAGTGGGTCGTAGAGAGACCTGGATCAGATGTATCTGTGTGCCAAAAGGCTAGACGGAAAGCCGCTGGCGTTTCTTGAGGATAGACTCCTTAAAGAAACAACCTCACCCCAAACCGATACGGGGTAACAACAAGATGAAGTGAAATTGCAATAAAGGTACATCAAGCTGAAGGTGTGAGCTAATAGTCAGATTTAAACGAACCACCTATTGATGATAGAGTGTTTCAAGAATCTTACATATTAGCGGTATGAAGGAGATAGAAGAGGTATCTACTACCTCCTTAGATAAAGAAAGGAACTGAGAACCCGATAGGGTAAACAGAAGGAATGATTTTGCGTATGAACTCGTTCCTCTACTCCTTGATGATAGAAACTTCTAGGCGGCATATTCTTTGATGCGGGTTGAAGAGATGCCGCTTTCTTATTTAATACCCCTTTTAAATTCAATCTAGTAATTCCGTAAGGGTACTACTAATAATAGTTGATGTAATAATGCCTCTGCCAATGTTTATTTTGATATGGGTAATCTGTCAGTCTATAGTAGTTAACTTCACTAAGTTAGAGATGCCGAGAAAATGCGATCACTACTATTCATTGGATTACTTGAAAGTTTGTTAATCCTTTTTTGTTTCACCGGCTCGGCAGTAGCATCGCCGCTTGCAAAACAGGTTGTTATTCATCGTGACGAATGGGGTGTGCCTCATATCCGCGGAGAGTCTGATGCTGCCGTTGTGTTTGGCTCCGCTTGGGCGCAGAGTGAAGACCATTTCTGGCAGCTAGAAGACACTTATATTAAGGCGCTTGGGCGCTCCGCCGAATTGGTTGGTGATTCTGGGGTAAGCAGTGATCTCGACGTTGCGCTTTTTGACATTGTTGGAAGTTCACAGCGCGATTTCACTTCACTTCCTCTGGAAATACAAGCGCTTGCTCGTGCGTTTGCAGACGGCTATAACTTTTTCCTCGAGTGTAATCCGGATGTAACTCCCCGTCTCATAACTCGCATGGAGCCATGGCACGTGCTGGCTTTTGAGCGCTACATGATATTACCTCGCTTATTGGGGGCTGCACACGCACCGTCTCGCAAGATGCCCCCATTGGAGGCCGAGGAGCTGGCATCGCTTGGTTCCAACCAATGGGCAATCGGGCCTGACCGCACCCGCAACGGCACCGCAATGCTGTTCATCAATCCTCATCAACCTTGGTATGGATCAGGTATGTTTACCGAGATGCACGTGAAAAGCGATACGGGTTGGGATTTTTCCGGAGCGATGTATCCGGGAGCACCCTTTCCAACTGCCGGCTTTAACAATCACCTCGGCTGGGCCTACACGGTCAATGAGGCAGATATCGCGGACGTGTATCGATTAACCTTTGATCATCCAAATGATCCTGACTTGTACCGATATGGCGACGATTGGAGGCGTGCACACTCTTGGGAGATTGAGCTCACTGTGAAGGGTGAGGCCGAACCTCGGCGCTATCAGCTGCGTAAGACCCATTACGGCCCAATAGCCGAGCAAGAAGATGAAACGCATTTTCTCGCAATAAAAGTACCACGTCTGTATGACGGTTCGCGTATGGTGCAGTCGCTAGCTCAGTCGCGCGCCGAGAATTTCGACGAGTGGTATGCAGCAGCATCTAGCCTTCAGCTGCAGACGTTTAACACAATGTATGCCGACGCTGACGGCAACATCTTTTACCTTTACAACGGAACTGTCGCGAAGCGGAAGCTTGGTGTTGATTGGACAAAGCCGGTGGACGGTTCTGATCCCGAATTAGAGTGGGGCGATTTTCATCCCATTGAGGAGCTACCACAGGTCTTAAATCCAGCTTCTGGATTTATGCAAAACACCAACTCTACCCCATTTACAACGACCGACGATGGGAATCCATCGATGTTAGACTTCCCAGCCTATATGGTTGAAGACGCCACCGATGATAAGCGTCGGGCTAAGATGTCCCGTTGGCTGCTGCGTCGAGCTAAAGATATAACGTTCGAAAAGTGGCAAGAGATGGCATTCGACACAACGCTTTACTGGCCAATGACAGAACTACCGCGCTATGAACGCCGCTTTGAATCGTTGCAACAGACTCATCCCGAGTTGGCCCTCGAAGTGAGACCTTATCTTGAACACCTTTTGGACTGGGATTACCGCAGTACACTTAAATCGACTCAAACATCACTCGCCGTCGCGTGGTATGAAGAGCTTTACGGCAGAGGCTACCCAGTTGAAACCTTAAAAGAGGAATTCGTGGCAAACATTCCCGCACGATTTCGTGCGCTTGCTCGCGCGGCTAGGAAGCTGGAAGGACGCTATGGTAGTTGGCAGATCCCCTACGGCGACGTACATAGACTTCAACGACATGCACCTTATAACAGTTCCAGCAATGTTCCTTTCGATGACCGTGAGCCAAGTCTGGGCATAGCGGGCGTGCGCGGTCCGCTTGGTGTTGCTTTTACTATTTATCATACTCCGCCGACTAACGACCCTGATCGGCAGCTAGAGTATGCAACTACAGGTTCGTCCTACAAGGCAGTCTATGAGTTTCACCCGGACGGAGTTAAGGCTGCGAGCTACTTGCACTATGGACAGAGCCACAGCCCGGAATCACCACACTTTTTCGATCAGGCATTACTCTTGTCGGAAAGGCGCTTCAAACCGGCATGGTTCCATTGGGACGATGTTGTTGCAAATACACAACGCGCCTACAGCCCCGGCGACTGATATGAACAGATACTTGGCTTGGGAAGTTATAGAAACCTAGGTGGGCTCGTGACATGCAGCCGGTGTAAGGTTACCTGCGAGAACCCACCAAGCTACTTACCACTCAAAATCTCAACCGCAAGGAAACTTGCCTATTGTTGGTAAGAAGTCATCTTAGAAGCAGCGTAAGAAAATCTGGTCAAAGCTATATTGCAAAATTTACAGGGAGTGTATTATGGCTGACTACGTTCGATACTTTAAAGTTTGTGCGGCGGCTGGAGCAGGTAGGCGTGCCTTCTGAGCAGGCCGAAGCTCAAGCCGAAGTGTTAACCGAGGCTTTTAATGTGAATCTGGAAGAGATGGTTACCAAAGACTATCTGGCAGCTCGTTGTGCTGAGCAAAAAGCTTAGTTCGATACCAGATTCGTGAAGCTAGATGCGAACTTCAAAATCCTGTACTGGATGATGGGAGTAGTTATTACCCTATCAATCGCACCCTATCTTGAAAGGCTAATAAGTCTTTAAAAACGTTGAAAAGAAATACAATAGAGGATGAATTATGCAAATCCTGTCCGGAAAGAAATCTTATAGTGCGGCACTTCTTTTTTTCTTTATGTTCGCTTCAACAACGCTGAGCGCGCAAACCCGTGAAGCAGTGGATGTGCATTCACTTGGCCCGCAGGTGGGCGATAGCGTTCCTGATTTTCAGCTGCCAGATCAGAACGGCAATACCCATACGCTGGATTCCATCATGGGGCCGAACGGCGCCATGTTGTTGTTTCATCGCTCAGCTGATTGGTGACCATACTGCAAAGCGCAACTCGTGGAGTTGCAAGGCCAACTTGAAGAACTGACCGATGCCGGTATAGGTATCGCTGCTATCAGCTACGATTCTGTAGAAACTCTAAATGAATTTGCGCAGCGCAGAGGCATCACTTTTCCTCTACTCTCTGATAAAGACTCCGCCGTGATCACAGATTTCGGCATTCTTAATACTGTGGTGCAGGAAGCACTAGGCCCTAATGGTAATGACCCGGAAGTAGTGGAAGACGTTTACCGCTACGTTGCGGCAGAAGTGTTTGATTCACCTGCACTGCGGCGCTTGATATATGGCACGCCTTTTCCTGGCACCTTTATGTTGAATGCTAACGGCGAGGTGACTACACGATTTTTTGAAGAGTTTTACCGTGAGCGTGCTTCCACCTCTTCCATCCTGCTGGAAAGCGGCATTGGGCTCTCGCCCATTGAAGCGGTTCGTGGGGAAACAGCGCAGTTAAGTTTTACTGCCTACCCAAGTACCACGATTGTTACCAACGGCACGCGTTTCTCTTTAGTGGTGGACGTTGAGCCAAGCGAAGGTATGCATGTGTACGCACAGGGCGCTGATGAAAATGGCTACCGGGTGATTAGTTTTAACATGGCGCCTTCTCAGTTTGTGCGTTATGAAAGCGTTGAATACTCCGAATCAGAAATCTATCACTTCGCGCCATTGGATGAAGATGTAGATGTTTATCAGGAGCCCTTTACCATTGTGCAGGACGTGGTGATGGCGGCCTCCGCAGAAATTGAAGAAGAATTGGCAGGCATGGACGCGATTACGCTTTCGGGCACGCTTGATTATCAGGCCTGTGATGATGCGATTTGTTACTTGCCAGTGTCGGTGCCGATTTCGTTTACCCTGGAGTTTCAAAACCTGGATTATTTACGCTCGCAAACCCGTTGAGAACAACTAAATGTTATTGGGGTCAGAGTAAAAATACAGTAGTTTCAGCAGAAGTCGCGCCATCTGATCCGGGGCGGAATAATCCAAACAGCCTTTGGGCTGTTTGTCCCCTTCGGGCTTCGCGCTGACGCGCTCGTAGCAAACTGCTGTCGCAGTTTGTCGAACCACATCGATGCCTCTCATCTGCCCAAGGGCGGAATCGAACCACCGACACGAGGATTTTCAGTAGAGGTGTTGACTGATTTCTTAATTAGATCAATATGTTGCAGGGGCGTAAACAGAGTGTGCTAAGAAGTGTGCTAAAAGTTTTAAATTCTTCGGTGGATGTTCTTAACATTTAATTTCGTATGCTGGTAGGTAGTTCTCCTTGCCAACCAATAGCGAGCCTACCCGAGAGTTCCTCTGCCAAGTCTGTATATGCAGAATTATCGATGAGATTAGTGTATTCCATTGAGTCCTGTTCAAGATCATACAACTCCGCAAGCGTGTCTTGTTCAGGGTCCAGGGGCGTCCATTCTGTATAGCGGTAGCGGGCTGTTCTGATGGTGCGGCCGTCATAGCCTTTTTCATTTATGGCGGGATTATTGGTTGAGCCTGAACCTATCATGCGTCTTGACTGGGAAAATGCAGCGGACTTCCATTCTTGCTCTGGTTCATTAAGCAAAGGAGCAAAACTTAAGCCTTCCAGTGTATGTGTTGGCTTGGGTAATGCTGTTAGCTCAATTAGAGTTGGGTAGAGATCGACTAGCTCAACAATTCCTTCCGATACTGTCCCTGCACCCGTGCCGTCGGGTACTCGCACAATGAGAGGTACGCGTATGGACTCGTCGAACTGAAACTGTTTACGCCAAAGCCCGCCGTGTTCATTCAACTGAAAACCATGATCGCTGGTAACAACCACGATGGTGGAGTCGGCGAGACCCAAATCTTCCAGTCCCTGCAGAATGCTGCCTATATGATGATCAGCCATTGTGACCATGGCATGGTAAGCGGCAATAGCTTGTTTCTGTTGTCTATCGCTGTGGGCAGCGTCATCAGCCACAATCCATGATCCTGGCGCAGGGATATCGTCGCTGTCGTTCATTGGTGTGTAAGGCAGAACTATATCGTCAACTGGATGCTCTTCAAAAAATTGCGCTGGACCAACCCAGGGTTGATGGGGCTTATGCAAACCTGCAGCGAGGAAGAATGGCTTATCACGATTCTCTGCCATCAGCTGCACGATTCTTGTGGCAGTGGTGCCATCCGGTGTCATAGGTGGTAGTTCATGTGTTGCACGCCAGGTGAGAGGCAGGCTTAAATTGCGTCCGCCGCCAACGCCAGCAAAAATGCCACTCCGTGACATGCCGTTCTCGGACCCTTCTCGCCAGGTGTTATCTCTCACTTCTGATTCATCATCACCTGGAAGATATCCCGGGGTATGAAAAAGTTGTGAGGGGTCCCGCGACAATGCGAAATTGGAAGAATCCCAGCTCACGGCATGTTCAAAAGAGTTGTGACCCACCTTTCCAACTCTGCCGGTAAAGTAGCCATGGTCCTGAAAGTGTTCGGGCAGCATTCTAAGTTGATCGCCGATCTTGTGCCGTGGCCAGGTGCCTGTTGCATGCACATCGGTAGTATCAGGTCTTAGCCCACTCAAGATAGAAGCACGGGAAGGGTTACACAATGGATTTTGCACGAAGGCATTCTCAAAGCGGATACCTTGCGCAGCTAATCGATCCAGGTTTGGGGTACTGGCCGTGGCATAGTGGGGTCTGTCACCTGAACCAATGTAGGAGCCCAGTGCAGTGTTCAGGTCGTCAACAATGATGAATAGAACATTAGGTGGGTCTTCGTCCTGCAGCGTACGAAGTGGTGCAGCCGCTTCCAGCATAAGCCTTGTGGACCGGTTCTGGGTTTGCGCATTGGTAGCTACCCATAGGCTAGTTGCCAGGAGACATCCAACTAATGCGGTCAGCTTTAAATCCCGATTCATGCGCTGCTTCCTATGACTTTGTTAAGAGTCGTGATTCTAGCGCTAAGAACAAGGTGTTAGTAGCGACTTTTCGCGAATTTGTCTGTCGGTCCTGAGACAGAACTGACATATACTGGGCGCTATCGGCTTAATACGTGATACAGGAAATTCTATGAAAATTCTTCAATCCATTGCTTTGCTATCCCTGCTTATGGTGCTGCCGCTAACTGGCAATGCGCAACCTAGTAGTAGCATTGACGAGCAGCAAGTTATGTCTGTGCTCGATGCTTTTATGACTACGTTCAGCAACAGCGATCCAGCCGGGCATGCGGCAACCTACCGCACACCACATTTTCGTCTCGCCCGCGGCAGCATGTCGAACTGGGCAACAGAAGAAGATGTGGTCTCGGCTCATGTAAGAGTTTTCGAAAGGCTGAGTGACACAGATTGGCATCATTCTGAATGGGTGGAGCGGGATATCATAAGCATCACAGACACGAAAGCCCATGTTGCGACCACAGTTCGGCGCTATCGCGAGGATGGCTCCGAAATAGTTACTTTCGAATCGCTGTATATATTGATTAAGCAGGACGGACGCTGGGGCATAAAGTTCCGATCCAGCTTTTTGTAAAACTATAGAAAATCACGGGAAGAGAGTGGTGCCCAGGGGGGGCGTTAGTCGGAGATTCGCCAGCGCCAAATGAGGAAACTTTCAGTTCTAGCAAGAGATGCTCTTAAGCAGATAAGCTGTCTACGCGTCGAGATCGGTGATTGTAAGATGAAGGAGTTGGTTTCGAACCACAGACATGAGGGTTTTCACTAGACGTGTGATCCGATTCTACAATTAGATCAAAGCGCTGCAATCCAAAAATTACAGTGTGCTAAGAAGTGTGCTAGAGGTTTACACTAAGCTTAGCTGTCCGGTGGGCAGGAACTGGTGGTCCGGAAGATTTTGTGCCAATTGTCTATTATGAACTCGGTGGCCCCGGGCGCCTGACTGACCGCTAAAGTCCGCAACAAACAACCATTGTACAATCATTGGGTCAGATAATGGCTCGGACCGCAGTGGATTTTGTCCAACTGGTTTATTACACGTCAGACGGTGCAGGCAGGCTTCTCGATCGGCAATAATTTGTAATTCAATTGGAAATAATTATGGATAGAACAACAAAATTAGTTTCAGCTTTTTCCCCCAGATTCATCTCGCTGGTTTTTTGTTTAGCAATTACTCCTGTGCAGGGACAGTCCGAGTTGCCTCCTATCGGTGAAAGAGACAGGGCAATGACCATGGCGGGGGATTTCACCTTCGCCAGCGTTGGCGACCTGATGATTAGGCGACCAGCATCTCAATTGGCCGACCCCGAAGTACAGGAAGTTTTCGATCTCATTCGAAATGCAGATTTGGCTATGGGCAACATGGAAGGTGAGTTAGCGAATTTTCGTGAATTCGACGGTCCCCTGAACGGTTTTGTCGGTACTCAAGAGGTAGCGGCGGATCTCAGGCTTATGGGTTTTGACATGGTGAACCGGGCCCAAAACCATTTACTGGATGCTGAGTTCGCTGGCATGTTTTCAACTAATTTCTTGTTGGATGAAGCAGGAATCATCCATGCGGGATCAGGCAAGAACTTACAGGAAGCGGCGGCACCGGCTTTTCTGGAAACCGCCAAGGGACGAGCTGCTCTAATAGGAACTCATGCGCCAATCTGGCCTGAACATAACCGCCTGGCAGCGACACCTCTAATTGGGAATCTGGGTGGTCGTCCAGGGCTTAATATGCTCAATTACCGCGAGACAATCCTGGTGTCACAGGATCAGTTTGATGCACTTAATCGAGTAAGAGATGGGTTTCTGCAACAGCGTGATAACTACGACAATCCCCGACCCTTCGCGAACGCGTCTGCATCTACCGGAATGAATTTCCCAGCATCCAGTTCCGGAAGAAATAATCCAAACTATCGCGTTGCTGCAAACGGCGAGATCCCCGGAACCCTTGTCTATGAGATGAATGAGAATGACCTTGATCGAATCTTAAGAAACATTCGTAACGCGCGGCAACTAGGGGATTTTGTCATTGCCGCAGCACACATCCACCAGAGTCGTTCCATTGTAGAAACCCAACATTTAAGTACACGGCCACCGGCGTTCTATGAAGAGCTTGCGCGCAAAGCCATTGATGCTGGCGCCGATGCTTTTGTTGGAACTGGAGTGCAAACTTTACGCGGCATAGAAATTTATAATGGTAAGCCTATCTTTTATGGGCTGGGTGAGTTTTTTCGAGAAGCCCAGTGGGAGCTGGAAGTAGCGCTGGGCAATTCAGATGCAAATTCCAATCGAAGAGTGCAGCAGTTTGCCAGAAACTTTGGTGGTTCGACCCAATCATTGGAAAGCCTGGTAGCCATTAGTCATTATGAAGATGGAGAGTTAACTGAAGTGCGACTCTATCCAATTGAGTTAGGCTTTGACGGTCCTGATTCTCGTTTAGGAATTCCACGTATGGCTGATGTTCAACATGCGGAACAGATTCTTGAACGAGTAGAGCGGCTTTCAGACGAGTGGGGAACCGAGATTGATATAGAAGGAAGTGTTGGAATTATTCGAATTAAGTGATTGATGTTTATAAAAGGGGTCAGAGTAAAAATACAGTAGTTTCAAGAAGAGCTTAGCTGCTTATTTTTTCTTCGGTTGATTCTAGCAAGAGCTACTCTTGAACACCGAAGCTGTCAACGCGCCAGGGATAGTGCAAGTAAGATTAGGGAATTGGTGCCCAGGGGCGGAATCGAACCACCGACACGAGGATTTTCAGTCCTCTGCTCTACCGACTGAGCT
>MDTG01146590.1_pt1 | contig 10862 bp, 13 predicted proteins | sample 811421 | NCBI WGS metagenome assembly MDTG01 (sample SAMN05326645, study PRJNA326480) | marine metagenome | isolation source: seawater | place: Pacific Ocean: South East | collected 2011 | reverse complement strand
TGCCGCAACTTACGCTGCGCAGTGTGCCAGTTGTCATGGTGGCGACGGAGCTGGAAGTGAAGGTGGCGGGGTAGGGCGACCTTTGTACAACGGCGAAGTATTATTGACGTTCCCAAAGCTAGATGCAGACATGATTCTTTGGCTTACGGTCGGTTCTGAAGGCATCGGCATTGGCAACCCTTATGGTGCAACTGATAGACCCGGAGGGGCCCACATTTCAGGCGAAACTGGCGCAAACATGCCTGGTTTCGGCGGAACACTTAGCGAGTACAAAATCTATTCAGTCGCTCGATACATCCGTGAAGTCTTAAGCGCAGAGTCTTTAAGCGACGAAGAAATCGCAGTTCGTGATGCTGAGTGGGAAGAGCTCGGCGGTGGCAAAGATGTAGGCGGCCACGGGGGCCACGGAGGTCATTAGTTCAAGCAATGCAATAGCAGGCTGAACATAATGTAAACACGTCAAACTAGGGCTGGAGGAAATGCGCTGATGACTATGCGTCTTTCTACAGAGGTACTAGTGATCGGTGCCGGACCTGCTGGTGCGGCAGCAGCCCATTGGGCTGCAGAATCCGGTCGGATGGTTGTATTACTCGAAAAAGAGACGATGCCTCGTGAGCGAGTGTGCGGTGATGCACTAACACCAAAAGCTGTTGGTCATTTAGCTGACATGGGGATTGATGTCACTAACAAGCATTTCCATCAACATCACGGCTTACGCATGACAGCCCATGGCCAAAGTATCGAGCTTCAGTGGCCTACTGACCATGACCATCCAAGTCATGGTTTAGTGATTCGACGTCGGTCTCTCGACAAACTTTTGGTTGAACATGCCGACAAAGCTGGAGCTCAAGTTTGGACAGGTGTCGAAGTTCTTGAGCCAATAATTGAACATGGACATTTACGTGGGTGCCGGGCAATCGGGTCAGGTTATGGGAGTGGTCCCGAAGGCGAGATAGAGGTACGAGCTCGGTTTGTGATCATTGCCGATGGTCCACTATCACCATTTGGCAGGTCTCTAGGGACTGCCCGGACCAGAACTTACGCGCAAGGAGTCGCGATACGAGGGTATTTCCCTAGCCCTCGCCATAGTGACAACATCATCGAGTCGGTCTTCGATCTCCGCGATAGCTCAGGCCGTCAATTACCGGGTTACGGCTGGATATTCCCGGTCGGTGATGGGACCGTAAATACTGGCGTCGGATTATTGAGTCACCATCACGGAAACGATCCTCAGTCAATTCGCGAGCTATTTGACAAGTGGTTAAGTCAGATACCTGAAACTTGGGCAGTTGATACCGACAGCGGGGAGGGTGAGCCTGAAGGTGGACGTTTACCAATGGGGGCATCTGTTCGTCCAAGGTCGGGACCTAACTGGGTCGTGGTAGGTGACGCAGCGGGAAGCGTGAATCCGTTTAATGGGGATGGTGTCGAACCTGCATTGAGTAATGGACGATTAGCTGCTTCTGTAATTAATGACGCAATTAGAACGGGTGATGGCCTTGAACTTCGCCGGTATGAAAAACAACTTGCTTCAAGCTACGACCACTATTACCGACTCGGCCGATTAGTTACTAAAGCCTTAGGCAAGCCAGGTTTGATGAGGCGGTTCACTCTGCTTGGTATCCAATCAAGAGTCCTTACTGAGCTTGTGATGAGAATTTCAACCAACTTGGTTAACAACGATGCAGGCGGGACAGAATCTGTGTACGAAATCGGGAAGGTAATAGCACGACTAATTCCTGATCGCGATTAGCCAATTGTCGTGAAGCTTCTAGCTTCATTAGGTTCTCAATAAGCTGCTTCGGTTAGGGCTTTTTCAACGTGGGTCATGAAACACCAAGTCAAGCAATTGGTCGGCAGGCAATTCGTTGAGTGACTTATATCGAGCATAAGCACCAGAAAAATTTAGAGATTCCACTAAAGGGTTCGGCACAACAATGGTGCGGAGTCCCGCAGCCAAAGCAGCTTTTAAGCCATTGGGACTATCTTCAACTACCACTGCAGAGCCTGCTGCTACGCCAAGAAGTTGCAGCGCACGAAAGAAAACATCCGGAGCAGGTTTGGAAACTCCGCCCACATCATCTCGACAGACGACATAGGAAAACCTTTCAAATAGGCCCACTCGCTTCAGATGGCGATCAACCCAACTGTGAGGTGAGCTGGAAGCTACGGCTGTTGCAATTCCCCGTTTTTCTGCAGCTTCAAGTAGTTCTATTACCCCCGGCAACAACGGCTGGTCTTCGGTTAATCCGTCTTTAATTCGCTGACGTTCCTTCATCACCGAATCATGGTCTAATTGTCGTCCAAGCCGATTCTCTAGTTCTTCTACCCAAGCGGATTTACGGTCGGTTCCCATTCCGGCAAGCCACCAGTCCATTGGAAAATCAATCCCATTATCCGCCCAAATTTGAGCTGTGGATTCATAGGCGGGACTCTCGGTATCAATGATTGTCCCGTCGAAATCCATGATTAAGGCTTGGCTTTCGATAGTCAACCTAGAACTCCGATGACTGCTTGGACTAGTCCTTCCGTCGTCTGAGATTCAGCAACGTCTGCCACTTCTAATCCTTGGACTCGACATTCTTCGGCTGTCGTTTGTCCAATCGCAACAACCTTGGGGGCCGCGCGACCTCCAGTTTGTTCCATATGACCTTTGACAGCGGAGGGCGAGGCAAAGGTCACGGCATCTGCTTCGATGGCTCGTGCAACTAGTTCATCTTCTATTGATGGACATACCGTTCTATACGCAGCGACTCGGTCTACTTTCCAACCTTTGCTTTCGAGAATGTCGCCAAGTTCAGGTCTCCCATCTGAGGCCATCGGTATTAAGACATGATCATCGCAGGCAGGTACGGGGAATGCTTCCGCTAATGAAAGACCGTCGTTCTTGCTCGGAACAAGATCCGGCTCACGTTTAAGTTCAGCTATCACTTTGGATGCCGTGGATGGCCCGATCGCTGCTACTCGCAATCCACTGAATTTCTTTAGAACACCGCGACGCGCTGCGCGGGCCATAAGTGCGGAAACGGCATTCGAGGAGGTGAAGGCGATCCACGAAAATCGCTCGAGCCTAAGAAGAGCATCGTCTAAGGGCTGCCCTCCATCCAAAGGCGGGACTACCGCGATGGCAGGAGCCGGGACAACTTCAGCACCTTTCTCCTGCAGGGCTGCGATGAGATCCCCACTCTGGTGAGAGGCCCTAGTAACTACAACAGACTTCCCTGTAAGCAAATCTGAACTCAAGAGATGTCTCCGTCTTTTGCAAGCAAGTTATAACCTCCGCTCGCCAACAATTCCTGTGCTGTTTGGGCCCCCAACGTAACTGGGTCGTTACCTTGGTGCTTTGCTCGCAGCACCGTGCCCCCGTCAAGGGACGCTAGAAGCGTTTCTAGATAAAGATTATCTCCACTTGTATATGCGTAGGCGCCGACTGGGAGTTCACATCCGCCACCAAGTTCAGCTAGGTAGGAACGTTCTGCCATGACGCACGTACCAGTTGACTCATCAACGATTTCTGCTAGCAAAGCAAACGTGTCGAGGTCACCTTCTCTGCATTCAATAGCGATCGCTCCCTGGCCTACTTGCGGAACCATTTGATCTGATTCGAACACATAGTCCGCTAGCTCTGATATCCCAAGCCGATCGAGAGCAGCTTTGGCCACTACTACAGCGTCAACATCTGCACTTTGAGCTATTTCAATCCGAGTTTTAATGTTTCCGCGTAAGCCAACAAATTCGAGGTCTGGTCGCAAGTCACCTAGTTGCACTCGACGACGGGCAGATCCGCTTGCAACTACTCCTCCTTCTGGGATTTCATCGAGCGATTTGCCTATAAGAGCATCTCGTGGGTCACCCCGCTCCAGAAATCCGACAAGATTCAGTCCGTCCGTCGGTCTTGATCTCAAATCTTTCGCGCTATGTACGGCGATGTCTGCTCTACCTTCAAGAACCGCTATTTGGACTTCTTTTACGAAGACTCCTTCACCCGCCATGTCCTGAATCTGTCGTGCGCGATCCTTATCGCCTTCAGTGGAGACCAGCAAAAAATCGGCATCGGCCCCTTTCGATTTCAAACGCGATGCAACCGCTTCTGCCTGCCAGCGAGCTAGGGGACTTGAACGTGTAGCAATAATCACTGAAGCTCTCGCTTGAAGGTCAACGGAGTTCTAGACCGAGTATGCAAGATAACAACCTTTTGTTCAGGGGAAGGCTTGCTTCGGTGCAGCATTCTCGCAGTGTCACGGATTTGTTTCCACTTCAGAGGCAAGGTGGGTGGAAATTTTTTGCCATCTCAAGTTATAAAGATATGAACAGAAGTTGAATGGTTGCTGCCACGATAATGACTAGCAGCAAACCGGCCAAGACCAGTGTCGTACCAGGCCTCATGTGGCTTCTCGCAAGGTCACTTCTGCCCCAACCGAAAGTTCGTTGGGCACTATCCCTTCTTGTTGACCGGTAGCAATTGTCAACAATCCGTACTCATCGTCCACCAGCGCCAGTTGTCCAGGGTTGACATCATCCGGGTGCTGGAGCCGAACTACGCGCCTATCTTCACCAAATTCTAAAATTATGACGTCTCCTAGACCCGACAATGTTTCTCGGTCAACATTGAGTTGCGCTGCTCCTTGTCGTGTGCGACGAATTACCTCCGCCGAGATTGCGCCATCATCTTCTGTTCTTGGCATGGGTATCAAAGAAGGGAGCAGGAGGCTGGGGTCTACTTGTTGACCTAAATCTAAAAGTGCACCACCAGCTGCAAGGTGACCTATTGCCGGAGCGATGATGTCGCGGGCTGGATGTGTGACTCCCGGTGACGCATTATGAATGTCTTCGTTTGTGAGCTGTACAGCTTGGCTAGCTCCCCCGACGATCGCCACAGCAGCGCCAAGTAGTCCATTGTCCGGTCCGACAAGGATCGATTGGCCTTCACCAACGGAGACAGCTATAGCGGGCCGCCCGACAAGATCCCCTACTGACGCCAATACGAGTCCTGGTGACAGATAAGGGACGCTTCTAGCCAGCATCAGAGCACCTGCACGAATGTCGTTCGGTGCTATGTGGTGGCAGAGATCTATCACGCTTGTAGAAGGACTCAGTTCATGCAATATGGAGCGCAACAGTCCGACGTTTTCGTCGTCTGTGCCTAAATCTGTTACGCAAGTAATCGTTCCGAACTGTGACATGTCTCAGTCTTGACCTAATTCCTGAGAGCGTCGACTAGCTGCTTCGATTGCTGCTGCGAAAGCAGCTCGCAATCCATGGCTCTCCAGCTCTCTTAGCCCAGCAGCCGTGGTACCTCCTGGGGACGTGACATCAGCTCTTAGCTCAGCAGGCGGTTTCCCTTGCGCTAAGAGAGTCGAAGCGCCAAGCAGTGTTTGAATGGCAAGGTCTGTCGACACTGATCGGCTAAGACCTGTCATCACTCCGGCGTCAATCATCGCTTCAGCGACCAGGAAAATATACGCAGGTCCGGAACCCGATAAACCGGTCACTGCGTCAAGAAGTTTTTCCTCAGTTCGGACAACAGTCCCTACAGCTCCCAAGATTTCTTCTGCCCAAGCTAGGTCTTCAACCCCAGCACTGTCGTTACCAGAAATCGCTGCAGCGCCTTTTCCGACCAATGCAGGAGTATTCGGCATGGCCCTGATGACAGGAATCGTGCCGCCGGTTGCCTCATCAATAGTGCTTAGAGTCACTCCGGCAGCTACCGATAAGAGTCGTTTGGTCCCCAATTCTGCAACCTGAGAAGCAACTGTCGGTACAACATCGGGCTTCGTGGCAATAATCGCACCTTCAGATGGTTCTATTTCGTTAGACACCTTCACGCCGTACATGTCGGTCAGTTCTTGGCCGCGGCTGGCCGATGGTTCAATGACCAGTACATTCTCAGCTTTATGGCCATTACTTAGTAATCCACCAAGTAACGCCGCTCCCATTTTGCCGCCGCCGACTATCAGCAGTTCAACCATGAGGACCACGGTAGCGGTCGGTCCTGCCGGCCACTCGACTCTATTTATTCTGATGTCTTTTCGTTCTCATTTTTCAGGCGATTTGCGAAACCCATTTTCAGTGCTGCGCGCCAATAACGTTCGACATACTCCCATATGGAACCAAGGATTCTGTCCAGCTCAGTTTCGTCTACGGCATGAAACGGCAGCTCTCCGGTAAGAAAAATTGCTTCTTCGGGACCAATCCCAAATTGAGCTCCAACTAGGTCATAATTCCGCCGAAGTAAGAGTTCAAACAATTCTTCTTGATTGTCCTCTGGGTAGGGCAAGAAATAGGTTTCATACTTCAGCGTTCGTTGACCGAGGGTGAGCCACACAGTTGTGACATCTCGTTCCTCCCCTTCGAGTCGCGCGTACCAGCGTCTTTCGATATCTTCGTCGCGGCTCACATCTAAGAGGATTGGAAGCTCTTCTTTTTGTCGCTGGAACCAGTCGTCAATTATTTGCTCGAGGGCTGAAAGTTCTTCTGGTGTTGCGACATCGCGTGTCACGCGCAGGAGACCAGTTCTTTAGAAGTCAAGCGGCCAAAGACTTCTATCGCGTTAGCTGCTCCAAGGTCCCAACTATTCAAGGAGGCTCGGAGCGCTCCTTGACGGCCCATTTCGCAACGCATTTCTGAGTCATCCAGCAGTTGATCCACGGCTGCCGCGAATAGCTCCGGGTCCCGTTCGTTAACTAAAAGCCCAGTGATGCCATCTGCGACATTGTCTCTAAGACCACCAACATTGCTAGCCACTACCGCTGTACCGCACGCAGCAGCTTCCAGCGCTACAAGGCCAAATGATTCAGATCGACTTGGCACTAAACAGACATCGGCCGCTCGGTAATAAGTAGGCAAAGCCTGATGAGGCTGCGGGTCAACGAAGATGACACGGTCATCAAGCCCATCAATTTTTATTCGCCTCTTTAGGTCTTTATAGGTTTGTGGACCTTCATCACCCGAAAGCCCTCCAACAACAACCAGTCGCGCATCGTCGCTTTTAGTCAAAGCAAGGGCTCCGATTGCTACATCTAAACCTTTAAGCGCTTGGATTCGTCCAACAAAGAGCAACACAGGATAATCTCCCAGGCCAATCGCTGCCCGAGCAGAGCCCAAAGGACCAGGATTAAAAAGTTTGCTGTCTACGCCAGGAGTCAATATTTCAATTCGATTCCTAGGAATTCCATAAAGAGACGTCAGTTGATCGGCTTCGACATTTCCCGATGCGAATACAGCGTCTGCGCAACCTATAACCGATTCCTCCGCCCGAATTCGATCTTCGGGCTCCGAATCACCGGCAATGCTTTTGATCCGGCCCAAGGTATGGAAAGTAACGGCCAGCGGTAAATCAAATTGATGCTTTAGGTGATGTCCCGCTACGCCAGACAGCCAGTAGTGAGCGTGGAAAGCGTTGACCGGTCGTTTATCTAAATATGCAGCAACCCCTTGCGTCCATACATCGAGAACAGCTGGGAGATCACCTTTTTCAAGTCCGTAAGGGCCGGCTTCAATCTGTATGACATTAACCCCTACTTCAAGTTCCACTATCTCTGGGACATCTGGACTCGTCCGACGAACGTAGACATCACACTCGGTTCCTTTGGCCGCCATTGAGGCAGCCAACTCACGCACGTAGACATTTAAACCACCACTATCACCCGCGCCTGGCTGGTCGAGGGGAGAGGTGTGCATGGACAGAACGCCTATTCTGCGGATAGGTCCATCAGACATATGGGGAAACTCTGCTTCTGTCACAAGTGACCAAGGTATGTCACTAGCTGCAGTTACTCCACTCGATTCTAAATAGAAAGGAATTTAAAGATTTAATGACACAACCGCAGCGGTCCAGAAAGGCGCAGCTAAGGCATGTGAGGCGTGCAGCAAGGCCTTTCGTTCCTCCCGAGATATTAATAGTTGCATTACCGACCGCCCGAGCGGAATAGCGACACCTAGCAAACCCGCAAATAGCCAATATTGCTGGGGGGATATTGGTGATACAGCGATCTGGACGGAAGTCCATAGCAGCACGAGAACGCCACCAAGAGCAGCTAGGGCGGCAAAGCGGCGCTGCGATCCCTCGCGATCACACAACTTCAAACCCAAATCATGAAAATAGATGAGGACCAAAAACAAGCCGACAGATGAAGCGTCACGGAGGGCCAGAGTAGTAAGGCTGGATGCCGCGATACCTGCCGGTAACCACGCTTTTATGATCTCCACTGTTTGAAGCAATAGCGAACTTGATCCTCTGCTGTCTATAGCTGCTATCAACGGAGTGAAGACAATCGCTGCTGCTACAACTAGGGCAGATAAACGAAAATCGTTGAAAAGCCCGCCGTAGCCGACAACTAAAATCAATGCCGAGGACGGGAGCCGTTCAAAAACGGAAGGGCCAGCCAAGCTGGCTGAAACCAGAACGGCAACTAGCCCTATCCCAAGCCCAAAGGCAACGGCCCCAACTAGCAGAAGAATTATTAGTCCGCATAGTCCAGCAAAGTGATAGAGCAAAAAGCGGTTACCTATGCCATAAAAAGCAAAGAAATCATCCCGCGAGGTGTGCATTAACCACCCGAGACTGGCGGAAGGACCGCCACCTCATCTCCATCAGAGATCGGCAAGTCTTCCTCTGCTGGCTCTCCATTGATCCATACCCGGCTTATGGACAAAATTCGGGTGAACTCATCACCTAGATCATTTTGCGCTTGGGTGAGTAAATCTTGGACTGTGTTGGCCTGATAGCTCATCGTTCCGGCTCCTGCAATTTCTCGAGCACCTGCGAAAAGTCGAAGAGTTACCTTGGCCATCCTCGGATCCTATCTTTGGTTGACATAGTGCTTGCCGTTGAAACCACTACGTTCTTGAAGGTACTTACGAAAGAGATCAAAATCTGGTGGATTTACTTATTCTTAGACACGGTCAATCTGAGTGGAATGCCGAAGGAAAATGGCAAGGTCAAGCTGATCCACCCTTAACCAAACTTGGAGCAAAACAAGCAAAGGCGGCGGCCCACAAGCTTCTGGCCATCGGTGGTGCTTTCGACAAAATAGCGTCCAGCGACCTAAGGCGAGCCCGACGTACTGCTGAAATCATCGCTCAACTCAATGGCGGAGGAGATGTCAGCGTTCATAAGGAATTTCGCGAACGCGATGCTGGGGTTTGGCAAGGGCTAACGCGCTCGGAAATTGAAGCCTCATGGCCTAATGCAATTGCTAATCAACTTTGGCCAAAGGGTTACGAATCTGATGACTCAGTACTCCAGAGGGTGATGCCCTGTCTGGAACGATTGGGTCAAGACAATAAAAATATTTTAGTAATTGGTCACGCTGGTTTAATTAGAGCGTTAGATCGATTTACGAATGCGGAAGAGGCATCAATTACAAATCACCTTTCTGGAAGGTGGTATGAGCTAGGAGATCAACTAGTTCCGAAACAAACCGTAGATTTCTCGGAAGAAATATTGGACCATGATCTCGAGTAGCGAATCTTCGTATTTAGAGAATTTATGTTTTGCTAATCCATGACGCTGCCGCTGTGGGGTCCATGCCATCGGCAAGCGCTCCCAAGGTTGACTCAACCTTTGAAAACTCGACCTCATATTCGTTAAGTCTTGACTCACTTATGGGAGTGCTTGGCTCAACTGCAATGTCCTCATTGTCTTCCACATCGCCAGTTTAGATTCGAGTTGAGGTTCTAACAGTGAATCGGGAAGATAATGCTGAGATCCTGTTGGTGCTCCAAAATTATTATTTTAACTGCGTCTGATTCGCTGCAATAAATCTTTGGTTGCATTGACATCGTCCTGGCTGAGTCCGATAAGCACTACCGACTTAGGGGCATCCCCCAACCATCGTTCAATCTGCCAACGTCTCCCCACCATCTGAAGATGGAAAAGGTTCCCTACCAGATCTTCGAACCAGCCTTTTGCCCGCAGAATCCGCGGGGTTGAGGAATCTAACAATTTTCCAAGTTCAGCGAGATGCCATGGCCCAGCTGGTTCCACAGTGACAGAAGCCACCATCAAGCCACCCTCTCCGCCAACGCCAACCATAGAAACGCCCTTCAAGGCTGCTCCCACTATTAATCGAACATCAATTTCACCGTGATTGGCTTCGAGTATCTGCCCCCCTGGAGCGACACCTGCGACGAGGTCGCGCGCGCGTTGCCGGTCAGCATTTCCTGACAAGTCTCCTTTGGACATAACGACCAAATGAGCAGCTTGGAGTTGTCGAATCACTGAAGGTGCAATTTGTTGATTACTCAGCTGCCTGTCTATACAAGTCAAGTCAGCTACGGCAACAATGCCGTCTAGACGACAGTGCTTGGCGTTATGAATTACTTGAGCAATGGCAACTGGATCAGCTACACCGCTTGCCTCAATCACCACGGCGTCATAGGCGCCGGTGGAAGCCAATGATTCGAGTTGGTCAAACAGGTCATCAGCAAGCGCGCAGCATGCGCACCCATTGGCCAGAGAAATCTGCTGGGAGGTCACCTCGTTTACTAAGTGCGCATCGACTCCTACAGCGCCGACATCATTGACGACCGCCGCAATTCTTAAACCTTCAGGATTTTGAAGGAGCCGCCGCAGGATTGTGGTCTTGCCACTACCTAGGAATCCGGTCAGCAATGTCACATCTATTTGAGTGCAGTCACTTTCATTTTCCTGAGCACGTTCGCGCGACGCATACAAAGTTGACACAACGCTGCCCCAGGCGCTGTCAACTTCGTTGAGCGTCATTTCAACTGGTCGATTCACCAGCAAGGACCGTGTCGTGGACCTCTATATTTTTAAGACTTTGCGGGTCAACCTGATACGGGTCATCAGCCAGAACTGTGAAATCCGCATGTTTGCCGACTTCAATGGACCCAAGTCG
>MDTG01411883.1_pt1 | contig 10863 bp, 9 predicted proteins | sample 811421 | NCBI WGS metagenome assembly MDTG01 (sample SAMN05326645, study PRJNA326480) | marine metagenome | isolation source: seawater | place: Pacific Ocean: South East | collected 2011 | reverse complement strand
TAGCAGCCTACCCAAAAGTAGCGCGAGTAACGCTATAACTTTTCTATTTGGCCTTGCTCCGAGTGGGGTTTGCCTTGCCAGCTGTATTACTACATCTGCGGTGCGCTTTTACCGCACCATTTCACCCTTACAATAAGATTGCGGTATATTTTCTGTTGCACTTTCCGTAAGTTCACACTTCCCAGGAGTTACCTGGCACTCTACTCTATGGAGCCCAGACTTTCCTCTTCGCATAAGCAAAGCGATTACATAGCTGACTCAATGAGTAATTTAATCTGAATCATACTCTTTTGCAAGGTGAATGTATTTTTTATAAATTACGTTCTTCTTTAATTTATATTTACTACATGTTGCTTTTATGGCATTTACATATGATATATTATTATTTAGTAATAATATCAAAAAATTTTCAATATCATTGAATGATTCTTTATCTTTTAAATGATCTTGGGCTGGTAATATTATTACAAGCTCTCCTTTTAATTTTTCGGGATTTTTCGATCCGTACAATGAAATACATTCCATAATGTTTAGCTCAAGAATTTCTTCATGCACCTTTGAAATTTCTCTGGCTACCACTAACATGCATTCTTCTGAGTAATTTTTTTTTATATTTTTTAGTGTTTCAATTAATCTATTTGGTGATTCAAAAAATACAAGAGAGTAATTATTTTCTAATATGTGTTTCTTAAAAATCTTTTCTTTTTTTGTAGCTTGTTTCGGTAAAAAACCAATAAATTGAAAGTTTTCAGATCCATACCCACTAGCAGATATAGCGGAGGTTATTGAGCACGCCCCAGGAATTGGAGAAACATTAATTCCCTTTTGTTTAGCTTTTTTAATTAAAATATCACCGGGGTCTGATATTGCAGGAGTACCTGCATCCGATATTAAAGCAATATTTTTACCATCCAGGAGATTATTAAGTAGAATATTACTAATTTTTTGTTCATTATATTTATGATAACTTATTTGTCTGACCTTAATATTAAAATGGTTTAAAAGCTTTTTACTATGTCTAGTATCTTCTGACGCAATGAGATTTACTTTAGACAGAGTTTCAATTGCTCTACGTGAAATATCATTAAAATTACCAATTGGAGTCGCAACAACATATAATATGCCATATATAGATTGCTTCTTTTTATTAGGACTATGCAAAATAAATTACCTTTAAAAATAAAAAATTTTTATAAATATATTATCCTCTTGCTTGGTAGTATATTCCTTCTAAGCTGTGACACAACATATATAGATATCACACCGGATGATGTATCAGAAAAAGTCAGATCAGAGTCAAATGAGAATAGTGATCAACAAATAAACATAGATGAGCTTTTAGTAGAAAAAGAAACTTTAGAGCTTGTCGACTTAATTCCTGTAAAAAGAATTGCAGTACTTTTACCTGTTACTGGACGATACTCAAAGGTTGGCAAAGCTATAAAAGAAGGTATTGAGATGGAGCTCCAAACTTTTCCGAATGATGTTCGGCCAAGATTAATTATTTTTGATACTGGTGATAATGATATTAATATTAGAAAAATTTACGAGGAGCTGATCTTGGGTGATTTTGATTTTGTTATTGGGCCTTTAAAAAAAGAATTAATTAATAAACTAATGTTATATAGTTCTGAGTCATTGCCAATACTTACACTTAATTACACATCTAATCTTAATAGATTTAAAAAGAAGATGTACCAATTTGGATTACTTCCTGAAGACGAAGCCATTTGTATTGCAGAGAAATCAATTATTGATGGAAATAATAAAGCATCTTTGATTTATCCACAAAACAGCTGGGGCAAGAGAATAGCAGAATCATTCTCTCTTAGATATGAAGAACTAGGCGGAAAAATTATTGACGAGGTTATTTATAGTGAAGATATGAACAAGATTAATGATTCTGTTAAGGATTTGCTAAAAATAGAAGAAAGCATTAAAAGAAAAAACAAGATTCAAAATTTATTAAATATAAAGTTACAGTACAAACCATATATTCCGAATGACCTTAATACAATATTTGCAGTTGGCACCTCAAAGGATATGCGGTTGATCAAGCCACAATTTAATTTTAACTTTGCTGAAAATATTCCTTTCTATTCGACATCACATATTTATAACGGAGTCCCTGACAAAGAAAATAATAAAGATCTTAATGACATAAAATTTTGCGACATACCTTGGATATATAATGATAAAAATTTATCTAAAAAAAATATATTTTTGGAGAATCTAGAACGAAGAGAATTATTAAGATTTGTTGCACTTGGAATAGATTCTGTAAAAGTTATTCATAATATTGAAAGAATGCAGCTAGATAAAAGTAAATATTTAGATGGGAACACGGGATATCTACGACTGGATGATTTTAATAAAATTAGAAGAAATTTAAGGATTATCAAATTTAGAAATGGAGAGGCGAGAGAAATTCCCTTTTAGTATGCTTAATAAAAAACATATAAAATCTTTCCAAAAAATCTTGCCAGATGGTTTTGTTCTCAGCGAACCAGGTGACTGTTGGGCATACGGTTATGATAATAGCAAAATGCATGTCATGCCCGAATGTGTTCTATTTGCAGAATCGAAAGAACAAATCAAAAATATTCTTACATATTGTTACAACAATGATATTCCCATAACCACAAGAGGTCGTGGAACAGGTAATACAGGAGGCTCAGTTCCTATAGAGAACTCGATTGTATTATCCCTTGAAAAGATGAATAAGATTATAAAAATAGATACAGAAAATCGTCTTGCCGTAGTTCAGCCCGGAGTAATAAATAAAGTTTTGCAGGATGCTTTAGAGAGGGAAAATTTTTTTTGGGGGCCTGATCCTTCGAGTCAGGAATATTCAACTGTCGGTGGTAATATAGCAAATAATTCAGCAGGGCCGAGAGCTGTAAAGTATGGAACCCCCAGAGACAATATTTTAGGTCTTGAATTTGTATCAGGAACCGGTGAAACACATAAAACTGGAGTGAAGACTTCAAAAGGAGTTGTTGGTTTAGATTTAACTCGACTCTTCGTCGGCTCTGAGGGAATACTTGGGGTTCTTACAGAGGCAACTTTAAAAATTCTACCTCTTAACAACACAGTGAAAACTTTTGAATTAACTTTTTCTTCTTTAAAAAGTGCATCTGACATGATAATTAGTCTTATGAGTCAGCCTATTACTCCTTATAAGTTAGAATTTATAGATGAACAGTCTGTAGGATTGATAAATTCTATTAAAAAAAATCATTATGAAGAAAATACTAAGGCGGCGATTCTTTTAGAGATTGATGCAGATAAAGACTATATTAATGCTCAGTCTGAGAAACTTTACGAAATTATGAAACAAAAAAAACATATAAAAATTCAAATTGCTGAGAATAAATCTGAAGTTGAAGAATTATGGAAAGCTAGAAAATCTCTATCTCCAGCTCTTCGAGCATTAGGTGGATATAAAATAAATGAGGATATTGCGGTGCCAATTTCAAATTTAACTATTTTATTAGAAAGCTTGAATGAAATTTCTCAGAGACACGAAATAAGAATTGTTAACTTTGGACACGCTGGAAACGGAAACATACATGTTAATTTACTATTCAATACCGATGAAGAAAAAAATTCAGAAAATGCAAAAAAATGCTTGGAAGAAATTTTTGATTTGGTTCTTACTTTAGAAGGAACTATTTCTGGAGAACATGGAATTGGTATAATAAAGAAGAAATTTTTAGAAAAAGAAATAAAAAAAAGTACTTTAAAACTAATGAGTGAAATAAAAAAACAGTTTGATCCAAAAAAAATCTTGAACCCAAATAAATCTATTTAGAAGGTATTTCTTATTTCTTCTTCTTGTTCTGACAGATTTTCTAAAAAAGAGTTTCTTTGGAATAGTCTGTCAGCATATTTTAAGATTGGTTTCGCACTTTTTGGTAAATCGATGCCATATTCTGGTAATCTCCACAAAATAGGTGCCATACTACAATCAATAATACTAAATTCATCGCTTAGGAAGAATTTTTTACCTTGAATAAAATCCAAAGACAGTAAAAGGTTTTCTTTGAGTTTTTGTTTTGCGGCTTTCGACTTTTTCTCACCACTAGATTTAACATCATCAAGTAGTCCGTATAAATCTTTTTCAATATAGTGGAGGACCATTCTAGTTTTTGCCCGGATGACTGGATCTACTGGCATTAAAGGAGGATGCGGGAATCTCTCATCTAGATACTCCATTATTACTCTAGACTCATATAAAACTAAATTTCTGTCTACAAATGTTGGAGTTGTGTTATTTGGGTTAAGAGCGAGCAGATCCTCGTTGTTTTGACCGCTCAAAACCTCCTCGACTTTGAAAACTAAGTCTTTTTCACCTAAAACTATCCTTACCCTATGTGATTGCGCGCTATTTGGGTCAGAATAAAGCGTCATGGTATGCATAATTTTTTACCTATGAATTTCTAATGAATATCTTTCCAGAATTCTTTTTTTGTATAATACGCTAAAATTGTAAAAATAAATAGAAATAGTAACACCCAAAAACCCATTGAGTATCTTTTTAATTTGGCAGGTTCTGAAACATATACTAGAAAATTAGTTATATCATTAGTAAGTTGTTTATATTCTTTATCACTGAAAGAGCCTTCAGAAGTTTTGTCGAAGCTTATCGGGTTGTTGTTGGAGTCTAGAACAATTTTTTGGCCGCCCTGTAGCTCAGCCAAAATATGAGGCATCGAAGTATTTGGGTATGCAACATTATTATAGCCAGTAACAGAATTATCATCTTCGTAATAGGTATTTAATTTAGCATAAATATAATCCGCTCCTTTTGATCTCGCAGTTAGACTCAAATCAGGGGGGAGTGCTCCAAACCATTGAATTGCGTCAGCTTCCTTCATAGGTATTGTCATGGTTTCTCCGATTTTTTTGTTAGCAAAAATTAAATTTTTTGAAAATATTGCTTCGTCAATTCCAAGGTCTTTTGCTAAAGTATTCATCCTCATATATTTTAGGGAGTGGCAGCCACTACAGTAGTTGACATAATATTTTGCTCCCCGTTGAAGAGAAGCTTTATTACTTATGCTATTTGATGCTTTATATTTTTGAGCAAGTTCACTTTTTTGGCTTGCAGCAAGTGAAATATTCATACTCAAAGCGAAAAAGATAAAAAAAATAAAAAGATTTTTCATTATCCAGTCACCCTTTCCGGGACTTCTTTTTCTTTATTTAAATTTGTATACAGGGGCGAAATTGTCATAAACAATATAAATGCACAAACAAGAAATAAACCGGTTAGTATTAAAATATAATTATCGAGGCTGATTCTAGTTAAATCATAAATTGTAATTAAAGATATCATTGAACCTGCAAATATGTAGCTGAAAAAATTTCCGCGGGATTTGCTATAAAAGAATAATAAAGCAAAAAATATAAAATACATTTCACTAAATCTCAGTGCTAAAGCACTGTAAAGCGGTGTAGGGGCTTTAACGCCAAGATAGCCCAGAATTAAAAAACCAGCAACGAATACAAAAAGATTTATTCTGAACAACATGCTCCTATATCTAATAGATTTTATTGGATTGTTATCAATCCAAGGTAGAAAAAACAGGACTACGATCGATAATGCCATCGCAAGCGCTCCAAAAGCAGGGTCTGGGATTGCTCTCAGAATAGAATAAAATGGAGTGAAGTACCAAACAGGTGCGATGTGTTCCGGGGTGACTAATGGATTGGCTGGTATAAAATTTGCATGTTCCAAAAAGTAGCCTCCCATTTCTGGCATAAAGAAAACAGTTGTAGAGAAGAGAAATAGAAATACACCAATTCCAACAAAGTCTTTCACTGTGTAATACGGATGAAATGGGACTCCATCCAAAGGGACTCCGTTTTCATCCTTATGCTTTTTTATTTCAACACCATCTGGATTATTTGACCCAACTGTATGAAGGGCGGCTAAATGCAAAATAACTAATAGCAAAATTACCATTGGTACTGCAACAATGTGAAGTGCAAAAAAACGAGTAAGTGTTGGGTCTGAAATTGCGAAATCACCTCTAATCCATACGCCCAATTCTGGGCCAATAAACGGTATTGTTGTAAAAAGATTAATAATTACTTGTGCTCCCCAATAAGACATCTGACCCCATGGAAGTAAATACCCCATGAAAGCCTCCGCCATTAGAGCTAGATATATAAAAACACCAAAAAGCCATATTAGCTCTCTTGGTTTTTTAAATGAACCATACATCAAAGCTCTAAACATGTGCAGATAAACGACAACGAAGAAGGCCGAGGCACCTGTGGAATGCATGTATCTAATAAGCCATCCCAAATTTACATCCCGCATGATAAACTCGACTGAATCAAAAGCAAGTTTTGCGTCTGGCTTATAATGCATTGCCAAAAAAATTCCTGTAAAAATTTGCAAAAAAAGAATCACGAAAGCAAGTGAGCCAAAAAAATACCAAAAATTAAAATTTTTCGGGGCGTAATAATTAGTTAGATGGTCTCTTACGAAACTTAAAATAGGTAGTCTTTCGTCAACCCAGCCAATAACACCACTGGCGCTGTTCGATGCAGAATTAGCTTTTGACTTCAGTTGATCGTAATACTTTGTTGCAATTTGAGCAGCATCATCTAAGTTAGCTGTTCCAGTACTTTTTCTCACGAAAACATCAGTGCCTTTGATGTTAATGTACATTTGCCACTTATTACTTCGCTCACGAGTATGGAGAGTAATTTCACCATCTCTCAAAAGTACTTTTTCCAAAATGTTCTCCCTTAAAAGTGTGTAAATAGTGTGAAAATAAAATAAAAACAAATTAAAAACAACTATTTATATATCAATTTTGCCTTTCTTTAATGAGGCAATTTTCACTTAAAAATAAATAAGTAATTACTTATATTTAGTGTGTAAATACTGTGTAATCAGATATTACTAAATTTTACACTAATTGCAACATAAAAATGCTATATTTAACCTATATTGCAAAATTATTTAAACATTATCTTTACTTACTGGCGCAGGCATTTCGCCAACTACAATTGTATTATCATCTTCAAATCTGTACGGCGGGACTTTTAAGTTCGCCCCCGCGGGGCTTCCATTTGAAACTTTACCAGCCATGTCGAATTTTGACCCATGGCAGGCACAAAAGAAATTATTTTCGTCTGGATTGTAAGCAGGGTTGCAACCTAAGTGAGTACATACTCCCTCTAGTACTAAAACCTCTGGTTTTAATGATCTAAACTTATTCTTTGCAAAATCTGGCTGTTGCTCAGTATTGTCAGATAATGGATCTTTATGCTTTGCCTCATTTGTATTTATACTATCTAGCATTGCTTTTGTTCTTTTTACAACCCAAATCGGTTTTTTTCTCCAAATTAGATCAATTTTTTCACCATCTTTTAACTCACTAATATCAACTTTAACTGGTGCTCCCGCAGCTTTTGCTTTCGCGCTTGGAGCCATAGATGAAAGAAATGGCCATAAAGTGGCCGCAGCACCAGTTCCACCAACTAGTGTTAAACTACCGGACAAGAATTTTCTTCTACTATTATCAGGATTGTCACTAGACATTGATAAATTTCCTTTTACAGATTCCTAATATTTATACTAAATATTCTAACATATTGAAAAAATTTTTTGTGGGAAAAAACTTAATTAAGAGCATTTTTTAAAGATTGTATAAATATATTATTATCTTTTTCAGTTCCAACTGTGACTCTTAAACAATCTTTCAAGCTTTCTGTCTTTGACATATTTTTAATAAGTATTTTATCTTTTAAAAGTTTATTAAAAATCTCATCAGCAGAACCATTTTTTATTTTAAAAAGAATAAAATTTGTACTGCTGTTGTACACCTCAATTTCTTTAACGTTTAGCATTTGTTTTAGCAGGCTTTCTCTTAAACCTATTATCTCCTTAGACTGCTTATTTAAATAATCTTTGTTGTCTAATGCTATTTCAGCGATTTTTTGTGATATAGAGTTCACATTAAAAGGTAGCCTAATTTTATTTAGCTCCTCTATTAGAGAGTTTTCCGCCATCAAATACCCTAGCCTTAATCCTGCTAAACCAACTTTCGAAAAAGTTTTCATTACAGCTAAATTTTCATATTTATCAATATCATTTAAAAATGATTCCCCTGAAAAAGCACCGTATGCCTCGTCAATCACAACTAGGCCGTTCGTATTTTCAATAACTTTTTCAATATTATTTCTATCCCATAGATTTGCTGTTGGATTATTAGGATATGCAAGAAAAATTAAAGCGGGATCAGTCTGCTTAATATCATTGATCATTTTATTTATATTTAATGAAAAATCATTTTCTAGGGGAACGGCCTTAAAATTTAGTCCTACTAGATCAGCTATACTCTTATACATACTGAAAGTTGGCTGCGGACAAAGAAGAGTATTACCCTTCTTAGAGAATGCCATACATAGTATTTGAATTAACTCATCAGACCCGTTACCTACTAAAATATTAAAATTGCTCTTTAAATTATGACTATCCCGCAATTTCTTAGTTAGATTTTTACAAGCCCCGTCAGGATATCTATTAATATTAACTTTATTTGCTAATATTGATTCACTTTCAAATTTCAAATCTACATCAAAAGGATTTTCCATCGCATCCAATTTGATCATACCTTTGGGGTCAAGAACTTCATATTCTTTAATATTAGAAATATCTTCTCTCAAAAAATTTTTTAATTTATTTTTCATTAGTTTTAGCCTTTGCTTTTCTTAAAGAAGCTGAATCTTTATGAGAATATAAGCCCTCAGCATTTGCTATTACTGAGGAATGCTCAGCTAAAATCTTGGAAGCATCTTCTGAACATTTTATAACATTTGATCTTTTCTGGAAGTCATGTACGCCCAGTGGCGACGAAAATTTAGCAGTTCCAACGGTTGGTAAAACATGATTTGAGCCAGCACAATAGTCCCCGAAAACTTCTGGAGTATATTCACCCAAAAAAATTGCTCCGGCATTTATTATTTTATCCAAATATTCGTCACTTTTTTGAAGTGATAATTGTAAGTGCTCAGGAGCTAGTTCATTTGATATTTTAATTGCATCATCAATACTTTTTGACTTAATAAATAATCCAAAATTCTCTAGGGAAGATTTAATAATATCTTTTCTGACTTGTGAAGAGATTTTTTCATTAATAATTTTTTCAACGTTATCTAGCAAATTTTGATCTGGTGAAATTAATATTGATTGAGCAAGCTCATCATGTTCAGCTTGAGAAAATAAATCAGCTGCAATCCAATCTGGATTTGCTTCTGCATCTGCTATTACTAATATTTCAGATGGCCCGGCGAAACTGTCAATTCCTACCTCGCCATATAGTTCTTTCTTTGCCTCAGCAACATATTGATTTCCTGGGCCTACAATCATATTCACTTTTGGTATTGTCTTTGTACCAATTGCTAAAGCTGCTATTGCTTGTGCACCGCCAATCCTAAATAATCTATCAACACCACCAAGGTGTGCAGCAGCTAATACTAAATTATTAACCTCACCTTTGGGTGAGGGTACCACCATAATAATTTCTTTAACTCCAGCAACCTTTGCTGGTACAGAGTTCATCAGAACGCTTGAAGGGTATACAGCTGATCCGCCAGGAACATAGATACCAACTTTTTCAATAGCTGTTATTTTTTCTCCTAACTGAATACCATCGCTTGTATAAGACCATGATTTTGATTTTTGACGAATTGAAAAGTCTTCTATTCTATTTTTTGCATAAACCAATGCATCAATTTCTTTTTTTGAGATGTATTGAGAAGCACTAGATATTTCTTCTTTTTTAACTTCAAAATCTTTTGCATCTTTTACGTGGAAGCTGTCAAAATCTTCAGAAAACTTTAAGAGAGCAATGTCTCCATATTTCCTAACATCTGAAATTATATTTTTTACTGTCTCTTTAACGTCCGAAGTATCAGAACGTCTATTTGATATATGATTTTCTAAAATTTTATTAAAATCTTTATTATCGGAACTTATTTTTTTTAAATTAAGCATTAGATTAGACTTATCTTTTTTCAATAGCTTCAGACAAAGTATATAGAGCTTTTTCCGTGTCTTCCCATCCGATACATGCATCTGTGACACTTTTACCATACACAAGATCTGGGCTATTGATATTTTGATTTCCCTCTTCAATATTACTTTCTATCATTAAACCTTTAATTCTTTTTTCGCCAAGTCTGAGTTGTTTTGCAAGATCATCAACAACAGTAATTTGTTTTTTATGATCTTTCATGCTGTTGGCGTGGCTGCAATCAACAATTATTTGCTGGGGTAAATTGGCTTTGTCCAGCCTTGCAGATACATCATCAATGCTTTTAGAATCATAATTTATACCCTTGCTACCACCTCGCAGGATTGTGTGACAATAAGGATTACCGCTAGTAGAAAAAATAGCTGAATTACCCTCTTTTGTTACGGATAAAAAATGGTGAGCTCCTGATGCAGCCTTAATTGCATCGAAAGTAATTTGCAAGTTACCATCGGTACCATTCTTAAAACCTATAGGGCATGATAATCCCGAAGCAAGCTCTCTATGGCATTGACTTTCAGTTGTCCTTGCTCCAATTGCACCCCAACTAATTATATCAGCTATATATTGAGGACTAATTAAATCCAAATATTCTGTTCCGGTAGGTAATTCCAAATCAACAATATCTAATAAAAGTTTTCTGCCGATTCTGATTCCTTCATTTATTTTAAAGCTTCCATCAAGCATAGGGTCGTTAATTAAACCTTTCCAACCAATAGTTGTTCTTGGTTTTTCAAAATAAACTCTCATTATTACAAAAAGATTTTTTGAGACTTCATCAGATATTTTTCTTAATCTATTTGCG
>MDTG01317921.1_pt1 | contig 10863 bp, 8 predicted proteins | sample 811421 | NCBI WGS metagenome assembly MDTG01 (sample SAMN05326645, study PRJNA326480) | marine metagenome | isolation source: seawater | place: Pacific Ocean: South East | collected 2011 | reverse complement strand
GGAATAACTGATAAAGAGAAAGAACAACTATTGGCTAGTATTCAAGAAGTATCAAATGAGGTTCAAGATTATAGTGATAAGATTATATCAGATAGAGATGAATAATGGCTTATAGAATTAAAACAGGTAGTAAAGGTTCACCGACAACATCTACAAGTGATAGTCTTATAACTAAAAGTGATATTCTTAGTATGATTAGTTCTGGTATGAAAGGAACTGATTTTTATGAATTAGAACCTGTTGAAGTTTTAGAAGTTTTACAAGGTGATAATATACCAGATAATTATAAAGTTGAATTATCTGATGGTAAAAAGGTAGAAGATTATGCTTATGTAGGTGCTATAAAAGGTAGATATTGTTATTCAAGACAAGGTGAGGAAAAAGGTTTTGATTATTTTAAACCTTTGAATCCGAATATGTATGCTTTACCAGCACAACATGAAATAGTAATTGGTATAGAATTTATGGGTAAGAAATTTTATACTTCTATTTTAAATATTTTTGGTAATAATAATTTTAATCAAGTTCCTAATATAAGTTATTTAAAAAAGAAAAATCCCACTCCAATGGATCCAGATGGGAAATTGAAAAGAGATGATAAGGCTAGAAGAGTTATGCCTTTTATGGGTGATGTTATATTTGAGGGTAGATTTAAAAATCACATTAGATTAGGTAGTAATGTAAGAAATGATAAAGAAGAATCTCCGAACATTCAGCTAGTTGTTGGACATTTGATGAATGGAGATAGTGATCCTGATGAAAGTAAATGGAGAGATAAAGAATTAAAAAAACAACTTGAAGAACCATTTTTAGACGATCCTGACAAAAAGAATACTCGTGAAAAACCATTAAAATCTGATATTGATAAAGATGCTGGAAGTATTTATTTAACTACAGATGAGGATTTATATGTAACACCACCATTTAAAAGTAAACATGAAGATGCTTTACCACCATTTACAGATAAAAATATTTTATTAAATGGTGATAGAATAATTTTTAATAGTCAAAATGAAAGTAGTATTGTAATAGCCAGTTCAAAAGATTTAGTTGCTAGTGTCAAAAATGAAGTTTTAATAGAAACACCAAAGATGACCATTGGAGCTAAAGATGCTGACGAACCTTTGGTATTGGGAAATAAATTAGTTGAAGCATTTGAGGCAATTATTGGTATTCTTGAGGGTGGATTAGTTGGTGCTTCTGCTGTAGCACCTACACCTGTTGGTTTAGGATTAATAGACCAGTTAAGGGGTTTACTTATGACAGATGGAGATACTGGATTTTTGAGTAAAGAACATAGAATAATTAATAATAAAAAGGCTGGTACATGGAAAACCGAACATCCAGACGAATAGTATGAGTTGGAGTACTTTTAGAGATTTATATAAAAAAGGTATGGAAGATGATCCTACACAACCTGGTACTGCAATTAGTGATGCTTATGAAGCAGCCGTATTGTTGGGTACAAGTTTGTACGGTCCAGTTTTAAAATATAATAAGGGTGGGTTAAAAGATGCTATAGATTTGACAATAACATCACTTGGTGCTACACCTTTGGGTACAACATTAAATATAGGATTGATATCATTTTGGACTGGTGCTACAACTTTAGGTGGTGGTACTTGTACATTACCAGGAGTAAATTGTGCCTTTATTGATATAATAGTAAAAAACAAAAGTAAAAATTTAGATGATTTTGCTACATTTCTAATCAAATCATTTCAAATACATTCAATGCAATTAGTGTTTTCACTACCACCAAGTCTAGCACCTGGATATGTTGTGGAACCAGAATAATTAACTAAAGAGGTATATTATGAAGAAAAGCGAATTAATAAAAATAATCGAATTAGTAGTTCGTAAAGAAGTCAAAAAACAGGTCAACGAGATACTTATTAAAGAGAATAGTATCAATAGTATCAAAGCAAAACCTGTTATAAAGTCCAAACCAAAACCAAAACCAAGAGTTGAAAAACAATATACGAGTAATTTGGAATTGAATAAGGTCTTGAATGAAACAGTTGGTTTGAATAACCGTTCACAAGAAGAAGAATGGCCAACAATGGGTGATGGAGCATTTGATAGTACAAGAGCAACTGAATTATTGGGGTATGGGGATAGTATACGAAGTCAAGGTGCTAGTAAAGAAATGAGAAGAAATATGGCAGCTGCTCAAACATTGAAAGAAAAGGGTGTATCTACAAAGGATGTACCTGAAAGTGTTTTAAATGCTTTGACTCGTGATTATAGTGATTTGATGAAACACGATAAGATGAAAGGTAAAAAATAGGAATAAATAATGGCACTACCAAATACAGTACGAGAACTATCTGAAAATGAAGATTATAGGTTTGGATTAACATTTCCGTTAACATATAACAACCAATTGGGTGGTTTCTTTCCCTCGTCAAAAACACTTAGAGAACAGGTATCAAGTAATATAAAAAATTTACTTTTAACTTCTAAGGGTGAAAGAGTAGGACAACCTGAATTTGGAACAGATGTTACTGCTATATTATTTGAACCAATAACACCAGACATCGGTGATAGATTAGAGGCCTCAATAACAGATGGAATTTCTCAATGGTTGCCTTATGTTACAATACAAAATATATTTGTTTCAACACCAGATGACCAACCAAACTCAATATTTATATCAATAGAATTCAGCGTTGATATTGAGGATCCTGATGTAGTTGAAACCATAACATTTAATTTTAATACTGTGGAAGAATAAAATGGCAAGAGAAATAGAATTTGGAACAAATGTAAAGTCAGTTAAAAAAGATGTAAATTATATTGGTAGAGAGTTTTCTACTATTAGAGCTAATTTAATTGAATTTGCTAAACAATATTTCCCAACAGCATACAATGATTTTAATGAAGCGTCACCAGGTATGATGTTCATTGAAATGGCAGCTTATGTTGGTGATGTATTAAACTTTTATATTGATAATCAATTTAGAGAAGCTCTACTACATAGTGCTGAAGAAAAAAAGAATGTATTCAAAATAGTTCAATCTATGGGATACAAACCAACATTATCAAAACCATCAACCACTATTGCTGAAATATCTGTTGAAGTTCCAGCAGAGGAAATTGATTCTGATACATATCGGCCAGACCTAAGATATGCTCCTGTTGTAAATGCTCCAACATTATTTACAGCCCAAGTAACTGATACTCAATTTAGATTATTAGATGATATTAATTTCAAAGTATCAAGTTCACTGGACCCAAGATTTTCAGAAGTTTCACAAACAGATGATGATGTACCTACACATTATAAACTTACCAAATTGGGTGTTTTACAATCAGGAGAAATATTTGAAGAAGATTTTACATTTGGTAATTCCATTAAATTTAATAAAATAATATTAGCTAAAAATAATGTTGTTGAGATAACATCGTGTATTGATGATGATGGTAACAGATGGTACGAAGTTCCATATTTAGCACAAGATACTGTTTATGCAGATATAGAAAATACATCTGTTACTAGTCCAGATTTATCTCAATACTCAACTGAAACTCCTTATTTACTCAAACTGATAAAAACAGCTAGAAGATTTACTACTTATATTAGAAGTGATGGTAGAACAGAAGTTAGATTTGGTTCTGGTATTAGTAGTAATGCGGATGAAGAAATGGTGCCAAATCCTGATAATGTGGGTTCATCATTGGGTACTGGTATTTCCAAATTAGATGCCAGTTTCGATCCAAGTAATTTTTTAAATACTAAAACATTTGGTCAATCTCCTGGTAATATTACACTAACTTTTAAATATACACATGGTGGTTCATTGGAAGATAATGTTTTGTCAAACCAAATAACAGAGGTAGAGTCAAGTACTATTGTTTTGAGTTCAGATGGATTAGATACTGCAAAGGTTTCTGATGTTAAGGATAGTTTAACTGTTACAAATCCTGAACCTGCTACTGGTGGTGCTAGTTCTCAAGATATTGATGAGATAAAATTATCATCTATGGCTTATATGGCAACACAAAATAGAGCAGTGACCATGCAGGATTATATTACTCGTGTATATTCTTTACCACAAAAATATGGTAATATTGCTAAGGCATATATTGTTCAAGATGAACAATTAGACCAAACTGCAGGTGGTGAGGATGGTGATAAACCAGATTTAAAAGAAATAAGTAATCCACTTGCTTTAAACTTATATGTATTGGGATATGATTATAAAAGAAATTTTGTACAATTAAATGAAGCCACTAAAACAAATTTAAAAATTTATTTATCACAATATAGGGTAGTAACAGATGCTATTAATATAAAAGATGCATTTATAATAAATGTAAAAATAAAGTTTGCCATAATAACACAAAGAGGTAACAATAAAAATGAAGTGTTGATGAGATGTATTGATAAAGTTAAAAAACACTTTGATGTTAAGAAGTGGCAAATAAATCAACCGATAATATTAAGTGATATAGCATATCAAATATCATTATGTAAAGGTGTAGCTAGTGTAGTACCACCAACAGAAGATAATCCTGAAAAATCTTTAATATTAATAGAAAATAAATACGAAAAAGATGATGGTTATAGTGGTAATGTTTATGATTTAGATGCCGCGACAAAAGAAGGTGTAATTTATCCATCATTAGATCCTTGTATATTTGAAGTCAAATTTCCTGACATAGATATTGAAGGTAAAGTAGTAGGAGACATTTAATGTATTATTTTATTTATCCAGATTCAGACACAACTATATATGAAGGTGGGTTGACACAATCATTAAATGCTGGTATAGATCCTATATTAGAAGTTCAAAAATTAATTGATGCTAGTGGTACTATAACACAGGCATCAAGAACTATAATTAGATTTGATTATTCAGATATTATACGAAGAAGAAATCAAGGTGCCATACCTACTACTGCTAAATATTATTTAAATTTATATGATGCTGGTTCGGAGGAATTGAAAGTAGAACAATCACTAAATGTGTATATGGTTAGTGGTAGTTGGACACAAGGTTCAGGATTATCAGTTAGTAATCCTGCTATAACAGATGGTGCTAGTTGGAGTACACGAGATGGAATTAATCAATGGAAAAGTGGTAGTGCTAATGCACCAGAAACTATGGGTGGTTCTTGGTTTACCTCAAGTTTAAGTGGTCAATATGAAGTAAGTAGTTCATTTGATTTAAAATATGAAACTAAAGACTTGAGAATAGAAGTAACTGATTTAGTCAATAATCAAATATTATCAAGTTCTATATATGGTAATAATGGATTTTTATTAAAACGACCTGATGCAGCCGAAACAAGTTCGATACATTTTGGTAATTTAAAATTTTTCTCAAAAGAAACACATACAATCTATCCACCCAAATTAGAAGTAGAATGGGATGATTCGGTTTGGACTACTGGTTCTCTCTCGCCACTATCATCAACAGACTTAGAGAGATTGACAATTTATTTTAAAGGTATTCGACCTGAATATAAAGAGAAATCAAAAGTTAGGTTTAGATTGGTTGGTAGGGAATTATATCCAACACGAGGATTTGATACCACACCAGCAGCATTAAATGTCAAAACATTACCAAGTGGTAGTAAAGTATTAGAACATGGAACTTATTATTCAATAGAGGATGATAGCACTGGTGAAGTAATAGTACCATTTAGTACTGGTTCAATTATTAGTTGTGATGCACAAGGTAACTTCTTTAATATAGATATGAATGCATTTCAACCAGAAAGATACTACAAATTTTTAATTAAAGTTGTAAGTGGTAGTGGTTCAGACCAACTATCCAATATATATGACGATGGATATGAATTTAAAGTGGTGAGATAAAATGCCATATACAGTAGAAGAATTAAAGAAAAAAGAAACATATCAAAAAATTGCGGACGCAGACAAAAATGAACTAAAAAAATTGTTTGAAGATGAAGAAGCTAGAGCTGCAATTTCTGGCTCAACTGATGGTTCAATACAGACATTAAGAAATGAAAATGGAGTAATATTATCATACGAAGATCCTGAAAATCCTGGTGAGACCTATCCAAGTAATATACAATTAGTAAGAGTACCAATAAACTATTTTGCTACTGATGAGGAATTAGTTGAAGTAAAATTAAAAAAAGATAGGAGATTTGGTGATTTCAGACCTAATGAACCAAGAGATACTGGTAAAAGTATAGACCAATTAAGAACGGAATTACAAATTGAATTAGATACAGCTGTAGAAAATAATAAGATTATTGTAGAAAAAGAAAAGGCATTGGATAAGGCAATAGAGGATTTAAATGCTAAAATAGCGGAGTTAGGTAGTGGCTAATATATTCAAAATTACAGATAAAAAATTTGACCAAGTAGTTGAATCTATAGATGACCTTTCTCTTTTTGGAAAAATACAAAGTAGATTTAAATATGATTATATCCATTTTTATGTAAAAGATTTAGATAATAATATTTTACAACAAAAAGTAATACCACAAGATGAAATTGAAATTGTAGATGGTAGAGCTATTGATTTTAATCCTGGTCAAGATTTAAGAGATTGTGGTTATGACGATGGTATGTATAAAGTTTGTTACTATTTTGTAAGAGAGGTTGCTGGTGGTCCTGACGGTTCAAGATATCCGTATTATTATCTCAAAGCGGATGCTACACCTAAATGGGGTACACCAAAACAAGGTGTAAGAAATGGTGAAGTATATTTTTATTATACCGACTCTGATGACAGTAGAGAAATACCATTAAAACAAGTTGCTAATAAATATTCACTGGTAGAATTATCAGATGATAAAACCGAAGTTGCTGTAGATATACAAAATATTGCACAATGGGATTATCAAAATAGATTACATGGTATAACAAGACGAAAAAGATATCCAAGATGGCAAGACACAAATGCTGCAGGTGGAAATGTTGATGGAAGTAATGCTCTAAAATATCCCGCTGCTCATTGGAAACGAGATAAAAACGATCCTTATGTTTTAGAATTAATACCACAATACGACCAAGATCCTGGTTTCGATCCAGAGGTAGAGGGAATACAAGTTTACATTGATGATGTTTTTACATTTCAATATGAATATGATATAGACGATGAATCTCCTGAAGTAAACGATCCTAATCTTCCACCTGAAGTTTTGGCACAAATACAACAATCTCAACAATCCTCTCAACCTCTCAAAAAACAAGTTGCATTTAATCATCATTACAGAGCTAAAATTGTTGAGTTAATAGATTTCAATAAAATACGAGTAGATAGGAGTTTTGAGGATTACGAATCAGTAATAAGAGGTGAAATTCAAAACGCTATTGAAAATGAAGGTGGAGTATTTACCTATTATTATCCACAAGGTTCGAGAGCCGAAAGACGACCAGACCAAAATAGAACTATAGAATTTCAAGGTGATTTGAATACTTTGAACGCTTCACAATTTAAACAAGTTGCAGATTACGATAGGGTTTTAAGACCAATAGTTTCTACTGGTGAAATTGTACGAGGAGATAGAGAAGGTGAGGAAGTTGCTAGGATGAGAGGTAATTCTTGGGGTATGTATATACCTAATGTTGATGTGGATAGTTTAAATTTGTACATGGTGGTTAATGATGAATATTATCAAGTCATGAATATTTCAGAAGGATATGGTAAAGATGGGTTAATTACAAGTTACGAAGCTCAGTTTGGTATGTCTGCTCCTAATTTTTGGCAAAGTGGTCTTGGTCCTGTAAATCCTGGAGCGTGTAAAAGATATTTTAAATTAGCTCAACCATTATCAGCTAATGTATCTGAATTAGATTTAGTATATTTTGTAGAAGAAATGGTAAGGCCAGTTGAAGAAGTAGTAAACTTAATACCATTTGAAGAAGAAGATTTAGATTTACAATTTTTACGAATACCAAATTTAAATTCTAAAGATAATCCAGTTCGTGCTAGAAAAACAAATTTTAAAAACTTCCAAGAATTAAATGGTGATAATGATGAAATGAAAGATAGGATGGCATCAAAACTATTTTCTGGTAGTTTGTTGGATGTTGAATTAAATGTACCCTATGGTAGAAGAGACCAAGAAAGAGTAGACATTACTGATTATGGTTTTAATCAAATTGTACAATATGGTTCTGCTGAAAAAAGAATTGATAATTTTTGGGATAAAATAAATGCGATAGAGCACTACGAATCTCAAAGTGTTACTTGGAATACTGTATCAAGTTCTGCATCTAATCTTAGTAAATATAGAAAATTAAAAAATAGTACCGTAAATAGTTTTGACCATTTTGAAAATTATATGTATGAAAATTCTGGTTCTTATGTAACAAGTTCTGTAGGTGAATATTATAGTGTGGCGTTTCCTAAAAACCCAACTAAAGTAAATAATCGTTACATACCAATGTCAGTATCAAGTTCTGATGCCAGTTCTTGGTATACTACATGGAAGTCGTATGCTCAAGGGTTTGATACTTTAAATCAAGAAAGAATAATAAAAAATCTTCCTGCTCATGTTACAGAAGATTCTACTAATAAAGTATTTTTAGATTTTTTTGATATGATTGGTCAACAGATGGATGAGGTTTGGGTATATTCAAGGCATTTTACAGATATTAATGAACGAGTTTCAATGTTAACCGAGGGTATATCAAAAGATATAACAGAGGAAGTTGCTACATCATTAGGATTAAAATTAATCAATGGTAATGATATGTTAGAATTACCACAATATCTATTTGGTACTGATGCTACTGGTTCTGCAGTTTACGCGGAAAGTCAAGAGAATATTACAAAAGAAATTTACAAAAGAATATTGGGTAGTTTACCTTATCTATCAAGAACAAAAGGAACAATTCGTGCGTTAAAAGGGTTAATAAATTGTTATGGTATACCGAGTTCTATATTACGAGTTCGTGAATATGGTGGTCCTAATTTACCTGGTCAAAGAGTTAGTTATGAAATTAAAAGAAAATTTAATTATGCTTTAGATTTTAAAGCAGGTCAATATGTAAATCATACATGGAAACGAGATCCTTCTGGTACTTATCCTGATACTGTTGAATTTAGATTTAGAACACCATATAGTGTAGGTAATTCAGGTTCGATGGCAATCGTACAGGCAAATGAACAATGGGCGGTACATACTAAAGATAATGGTTTAAATGATGCTTATGGTAATTTGGTATTTGCTATATCAGGTTCTAATAATTCCGTATCAAAGGCAACGATAGAAGATTTTCCATTCTATAATGATGATATGTGGAGTGTGATGTTAACTCGTGCCAGTTCAAGTGGACAAAGGTTACATACAGATACACCAGAGTCAAAAATTAAATATGAATTGACCGCTAAACAATATGATTCTACACGACAAGTTGTTTTATATCAAGCTAGTAGTTCAGTAATAGTAGATGGTAGTGGTGGAAATGGAACGAGTGGTCATGAACAAAATGAATATTGGACAACAAGTACAGGTTTGAGATTAGGTGGTTGGGCAAATAACAAATTTGGTTCACAATTTAGTGGTTCATTGATGGAATATAGGTTGTGGACAGAAGTATTGGGTCCAGTTCCATTTGATAATCATGTTAGAGCACCAAAGGCATATAATGGTAATACACCTACATCATCCTATGAGGCGTTGGTATTTAAATTACCATTAAATGATAATGTAGAATTGACAAATTCAGATACTTTAGATGATAAGTCAAATAGAAGTTTATATGAGACTGCCGCGTCAACAAATGGTTTTGGTGGTAATAACTTTTTTAGAAGTTTAGTAGATGTAGAGCAATTAAAAGTACCAAATATAGGACCACAACGGAGAAACGCTACCAAAATAAGAATTGAAGATCAACAATTAGGTGGTAGAATGTTAACACCAGAAACTCGTGTAGCAGCTTCAGAGTTTGATTTATCACCTTTGGATAGTAATAAGGTTGGTATTTACTTTTCACCAGTAGATGTTATTAATGAAGATATTATGTATTCATTAGCTGACTTTGACTTTGATGATGTTGTTGGTGATCCAAGAGACCAATATGAATTAGATTTTAGGGGTTTAGAAAAAACACAAAGAGATTATTGGAGAAAGTATAATAGAGCTAACAACTTTTTTGATTATTTAAGAATATTAAAATATTATGACTCTGGTATATTTGACCAAATAAGAACATTTATACCAGCAAGAGCAAATGCTACTTTAGGTGTGTTGGTTGAACCAAATTTATTAGAAAGAGATAAAGAAGTTATAGGTCATATACCACAAATAGACAACAATTATTTTGAAAATGCTGACCATTTTGAAGAGGGTTTACAAATATCAAATAACAAAAGTGGTTCAGATGCGGTTGCGTATAGACCATTTGGTGAATTTTATCAAACAGAAGGTACTGTTGACGCGAATGGATTTGGACCAGAGGGAACTGCAAATGGTAGTTTAGGTATTAAAACTTTAAATGTTTTAGGTGAATATGATCCTAGAGGTCCTTTTGGAAACACTTATGTAACTGCTAGTATAACATTTGGTGGTACAATAACTGAATTCGTAGAAGCAACACAACCAGTTATAGATAGAGCTAGACTATCAGAACATTCACAAATAAGAAGAAAGTTTTATAATACACCTGAAGATGCGGCAAATGATAATCCATTTAGTTCATCGTTTCATCCATCAGAATTTGAAAGTATGGCTAAGGATAGTAGTTTATTTAGAGTTTATTATAAACCAGTAACATTAACAAAGAAAAATACAATAGATGGTAAGGATCCTGTTGAAATCATTATCACATCACCAACCGTATTGATAAGTCAAGAGCCAGGTGAATCACCATTAATTGTTGAATAAAATTTAGAGTTCTTTATATTTATTAAGGAGAGAGATCTCTCT
>MDTG01358648.1_pt1 | contig 10864 bp, 8 predicted proteins | sample 811421 | NCBI WGS metagenome assembly MDTG01 (sample SAMN05326645, study PRJNA326480) | marine metagenome | isolation source: seawater | place: Pacific Ocean: South East | collected 2011 | reverse complement strand
GGAGGCGGTCATCCGCGAGTCGGAAGGCATCGCCATCGAGAAGGTCAGCCAGCCCCGGCAGCGTCTCGAGGATCTCTTCCTCGACATCGTGGAGCAGGCACGACGCGAGCACATCGAGACGGCGGGGGCGACCGAGAGCGGGCAGACCGCCGGCTTCCTCCGGGCGCAGGGAGAGGGTGAAGAACTGATCGAGTCCCTCACCAGCGACACGATCGACTCCACGCCGGTCCGTGCCACCGAGGTCAAGGAGACCACCCGGGCGGAGGTCCAGAAGGAGACCACCGACAAGGTGGTCGAAGGGCTCACCACCGCGGCACCCGAGCCGGAGTCCAAGGGAACGGAAGTCTCGCGGACGGTCGAACGCCCCCGCGTCGATCAGTCGATGATCGACGATCTGATCGAAGGAGTCGGATCCTCCGACGACGAGGGTGAACCGGGCGCATGAACGCACTGCGACGACTGCACCGGGCCTTGACTGCGCTCCAGAGCCGCCTCTGGATCCGGGTGCTGTGTTCCATACTGGCGGTTGCCGGCACCACGGCCTACTTCGTGCCGCTGCTGTCCACGAGCTACACCTACGACTCGTCGGCGCGGGGCATCGTCAACTCCTTCGCGGGTCCGGAGGGGCAGCGATTCTCCGACACGCTCCGGGAAACCGGATCGGTGAAGATCGACGGCGTGGTGCGGACCATCGATCCGGAGCTGCTGGCCACGCTGTACGACGACGACGGCAAGCTGGTGGACCTTCGATTCACGATCGTGATGCTGCTCAAGGACACCATCCCGGACTGGGCACCGATCTGGCTCCTCCAGCAGCCGACGACCACCTGGATCTTCTACGTGACCAGTTCGGCCTGGCTGCTGCTGATCATCTGGATGTCCCTGCTGTATCCGTTCCTGCTGACCTGTCTCGGAACGACCTGCGCGGTGCTGCTCGCCTCGTGGCTGGGAAGTCGCAACCTCATGTTCGCGGTGGGGGGCTTCGGTCTGCTGCTGTTCAGCTTCGTGCTATTGGTGCGACTGGTCTCGATCCTGATCAGTTCGCCGCGTCAGGTGCTTGCGATCGCGCACACCGTGATCAAGGAGGCCTCGCGAAGCCGCATCTCGCTCATTTTCATCGTGGCCCTCCTGGCTCTGCTGCCCATGCTGCCGTTCTGGCTGGATCCCGATTCACCACTGCGTCATCGTGTCCAGACCTTCATCAGCCGCAGCGTGGGCATGACCTTCGTGTTCTGCGCCTGCATGACCATCGTCCTGGGGTGTGCGACGGTCGCCTTCGAGATCCGCGACCGCCAGATCTGGCAAATCATGTGCAAGCCGGTCGGCAAGTTCCGATACATCCTCGGCAAATGGCTGGGCATCCTGCTGCTCAATGCCGTGGTGATCTTCATCGCCGGCATCTCCACGTTCATGTACATCCAGTATCTCCGCACCACCGACGTCGCCGAGGGCATGCAGGGGGATCTGGATCGGCTTGCGGTCAGCGAGGAGGTCCTCACCGCACGACGCACGGATCTTCCGATCTATCCGCCGATCCCCGAGGAACTGCTGCAGCAGTACATCCTGGACGCCTTCGAGAACGATCCGCTGCGTGAGGGGCAGGAGGAGATTCCCGCCTACCTCGAACGTCGACTTCGGCGTCAGTTCGAACGGGATCTCGACTTCACCCGCCGAATGGTTCCTCCGGGACGGGAGGGCGAGCCGGGTCTGAGGACCTTCGAGTTCGCCGGTCTCTCCGAGACCGTGGGGACGGTTTCACCCCTGACGCTCCGGTACCGATTCCTGATCGGCGGCTCCGAGACGTCGGACGTCTTCACCTGCGGATTCATGTTCAACGGCGACCCCCAGACGATGATGGTCAAGGAGTACGTACCGACCATGTCGCACTTCGTGACGTTCCCGCCCTCGTTCGTGCGGCCGGACGGCACGATCTCGGTGACCATCGTGAACTTCACGCAGATGCGGTCCTTCGAAGGGCAGGCCCAGATCTACTTCGACGAGGAGGACCTCGAGATCCTCTACAAGGTCGGCGGATTCGAAGCCAACTTCCTACGTGCCATGATCGTGATGCTCATCAAGCTCGGATTCCTTGCGGGGCTTTCCATATTCTGCGCGACGTTCCTGAGCTTCCCCGTGGCCTGCCTCTCCTCGTTCACGATCTTCATGGCCGCCACGATGGGGCCCTACCTGGCGTACGCACTGGAGTTCTACGTCCCCGTCGAGGCGAACCGCGTCGAGTGGGGCAATCTGGCCCAGGTGATCCAGTGGCTCTTCGAGTCGGGCATCAGGAAGATCGCCCAGGCCTCGGTCTTCATGCTCGAGGCGTTCGGCCAGTACCGTCCCACCAACGACCTGGTCAACGGCCTGGTGGTCCCCTGGGCGAAGGTTCTTGGCAGTTTCCTGCGACTTGCCGTGATCTGGTCGGGACTTTCGCTCGTACTGGGCTACGTCGTCCTTCGAAATCGTCAGTTGGCCATCTACAGCGGGGGGCAATCCTGAGTCCGTCCCATGACCCGTGACCGCATCATCCAGCTCTGTTCCCTCGGCGTCATGCTCGTCGCGTTCGTGGCGTCCGGCCTGCTGCTGCCGTCGATCCTCAGGAAGTCCGAGGAGCGTGGGCTCCGTTACACGGACGTCAGTGTCGACGGGGCGCCTCCGTTCGTCGCCCTGGGGACCGCGATCGGGGCCTTCCGCGGCCTGATCGTCGACTACCTCTGGATCAAGGTCAACCTGATGAAGGAGCAGGGGCTCTACTACGAGGTGATGGCGGACGCGGATCTGATCACCAAGCTGCAGCCCCGCTTCGCTCCGGTCTGGTCCTTCCACGGTCACAACATGGCCTACAACATCTCCGTCGCGACCAACACCCCCGAGGAGCGGTGGGAATGGGTGAACGCCGGAATACGACTGCTTCGCGACGAAGGCCTGAAGATGAATCCGCAGGATCTGCTCCTGCACAAGGACCTCGCCTTCTGGCACGCGCACAAGCTCGACGGCGTGAGTGACGACGCCCATCTGTTCTACAAACTCGAGTTCGCCAAGATCTGGCACAGCCTGCTCGGGGAGCCCCCGGCCGAGGAGGACGAGAGGATCGAGTGGATCAAGTCCATCGCCGACGCGCCGGCCACGCTGCAGCAGGCCGAGGCCGAAGCGCCGGGAGTGCTGGAACTCGTCGATCGGCTCACGAACGACTTCGCCGCCTTCCAGAAGGAGGGCGAGCGGTTCGAACTCGACGACCGGTTCCTCGCGACGATGTCGTGGTGGCTGGCGATCAACCAGGACTCCTACGTGGCCCGAGAACTCGGTGCCGCCGCCGACCTGCGGGCCCGCAACGACCGGTTGTTCCTGGCGCTCGACGCGCTGTGGAACGATCCGGCCTACGAGGAGGCCTGGAAGACGCTCCTCCGCTACGTGCGTCGCAGGGTGCTGATCGATGAATACAACATGGATCCGCAACGGATGTACGAGTACACCCGTGATCTGGGACCGATCGATTGGCGCCATCCGCAGGCGCACGCCCTCTACTGGGCCCGAAAGGGGACCCAGGAGGCGGAGTCGCGAATGAATCCCGACGAGGTCTACCACCTCATCAACAACGATCGTCTCCAGATCCAGGCCCTCCAGGGGTTGGCCCGCAACGGGCGGATTCACTTCGACATCTTCGAGCAGTCCATTCCCGGTCGATTCCCCGAACCACGATTCATCGACACGATCGACGGGATGTTCGAAGATCTCTACACCAAGTACTTCGAAGCACGCGGCGCTGGTGGTGAGACCTTCATCATCTTCATCAAGAATTTCCTGAGTTCCTCGATCCGCGAGCTCTACCGCCAGGGAGAGATCGAGCGGGCCCAGGAACTCATGGACCGGCTCGACGCCCTGTTCGGACGCGGGGGATTCCCTCCCAACAACCAGTATGCCATGCCGCTGGACATCTTCGTCGCAAACGAGACGCGGGGCGAATACGACCGGCAGCCACACCTCGCAACCAGCGATGTGGCGGCCTCGCTCCGCTACGGATTCCGGGTGGGTGTCGGGCAGAACCGGCCCGAGGTGTACAAGGAGGCGGTCAAGTTCGCCCGAGAGGTCACCGACTACTACCGGAACCACAAGTTCATCGACTACTCCACCAAGCTGGGGTCGGATCGCATGCGTGACATCCTCGGCGAACTCGACTTCAGTGCCGAGATCGCATTCCTGCAGCTGATGATGGATCCGACGATTCCGATGGAGGAGCGGATGACCATCTGGGCCCAGGTCGACGAGCTGGAGCCGCAGGTCCGTCTTCGCACCTACGATCGTCTCGAGGCGGAACTCAAGCGGCAGTTGGGAATCCATCCCCTTGGCCGGTCGATCACCATGGCCGAGGGATTTCCGGAGCCCCCGGGTCTGGATGCCTTCCGGCAGCAGATGGCGAGAGAGCGTGCTTTGGAGGCCCAGGAGGCCCAGCAGGCACGTCCCGAGGACGTCGAACGTCGTTGATCGTTCAGCGGGCCTGTCGGACCCGGTTCCGCAGGCATCCGATCCCTTCGATCTCGACCTCGCACTCGTCACCGTCGGCAAGCCACACGGCAGGATCACGTCGTGAACCCACGCCTCCCGGTGTCCCGGTCAGCAGTACCGTGCCCTTGAGCAGGGTGGTGCCGCGGGAGAGTTCCGCCAGCAGCATCGCGACGGGAAAGATCATGTCCGCCGTCGTGGCCTCCTGCATGATCTCGCCATTGAGCCTCGAGACCAGATGCAGTGCCTGCGGATCCGGGATGCTGGTTCCGGGGACGAACGAACCCAGGGGACAGAAGGTGTCGAAGCTCTTGCCCCGGTTCCACTGGCCATTGGAACCCTCACGCTGCCACCAGCGGGCGGAGACGTCGTTGGCCGCCGCGTAGGACACCGTGTCCAGCACCTCGGATTCGTCTGCGTCGCACAGGTCGCGGCCCAGCATGACCGCGAGTTCCCCCTCGAAATCGACCTGTGGTCCGTGTTCGTCGCAGATCGGGGGAAGCACGATCTCATCACCATCGCCGACGACGGAAGCCGGATTCTTGAAGAAGATGGTCGGGCGTTCGCGGGGCGTGTCGCCCATTTCCCGGGCGTGGGCGTCGTAGTTCCGACCGATGCACCAGATGGCGGGTGGGGGATTCATTGTTCGTCCTCGCAGTGTTCGTGCAGGGAGGGGACGGGGTCCCATCCACCCGAACCCAGCGGGTGGCACCTTGCCAGCCTGCGGACCGTGAGCCATGCCCCGCGGACCGCCCCGAACCGTTCGATTGCCTCGATGCCGTAGTTCGAGCAGGAGGGCTGGAACCGGCAGTGCTTGCCGAGGAATGGGCTGCCGACCGCCTGGTACACCCGGATCCCACCGATCAGGGCCATTGCGGCGGGGCTCCGCCGGCGCGGGGTCATGAGTTCGTGGCTGGAGCGTTCGCTGTCCATCGTGCGTGCAGTGCCTCGGCGGCGTCTCGCAGGGCCTGGTCGTATCGATCCTGGGTCATGGGCTCGTGCGGCCGAACCGTGACCACCAGATCATACCCGGCGGGTAGATCGTGCTGGAGTCGGCGGAATGCATCGCGAAGCCGCCGCTTGACCCGATTCCGGATGACCGCATTTCCCACCTTTCTCGGGACCGAAAGGCCGAGCCGGGTGGTTGCACATGATCCGAGAGCATGGACGAGCAGGGGACCACGCCGCACCGAGTATCCGTTGTCGTACACCCTGACGAACTCCGCCGGACGAAGTATTCGTCGTGCGCGTGGGAATCCGAATCGGTTCGAAGCCTTCATGACGTGATTCATTCCCGGTCCAGTTCGACCTGATACGCCTGCATCAACCGCTTTCTGGTGATGACTCCGACGGGGTGTTCGATGTCCTGTGCATCGAACACGGGAAGCGATTCGACGTCGTTGTGCGAGAACTTCTCGATGACGGTGTCCAGGGTGTCGTCGGTGGTGATGGTGGGCAGGTTGCTTCGTTCCAACTCGTGCACCTGCAGCAGGGGAATGGCCTCGCGGTGGATGAGGGCGGACTTCAGATCGTCCGAAGTCACCATGCCGGCGTAGATGCCGTGCTGGTCGACGACGATGATGTCGCTCGTGCTGTGCTCCTCGCTGAGGTCCATGAGCTTCTGGGCCGAGTCCTCCTCGGCCACGACGACCGGCTCCCGAAGGGAGACATCGCTGACCGTGAGTCGCCTCAGGATGGTCAGGTCGCTCATGACGCCCACCCGGATGCCCATGTCGCGAAGGCGTGAGGTGTAGATGCTGTTGCGGTTCAGCGATCGGGCCACCACGGTGCTGACCACGGCGGCGAACATCAGTGGCAGGATGACCTGGTAGCTCTGTGTCAGTTCGTAGACGATCAGGATCGCAGTCAGGGGAGCGTGTGTGGTTCCGGCCAGCACTGCGGCCATGCCCACGAGAGCGAGGTGGGCCGGGGATCCGTTGGGCAGCCAGCCGATCGATTCCAGGACGAGTCCGAGCAGGCCACCCAGAGCGGCGCCGATCAGGAGCGAAGGGGCGAACATTCCGCCGGCTCCGCCGGATCCGATGGTGAGACTGGTTCCCACCACCTTCAACAGCAGCAGCAGACCGACCAGCAGGACGAGGGTGGCCAGCGATCCGTCCGGCTCGCTCGGCAGGTAGGTGGCGGGGTCGAGCAGGTTGGTGATGACGGGGTATCCGTTGCCGTAGAAGGACGGGACGTCGGCCAGGCCGGTCATCATGATCGAGATCAGGCCCATGATCCCCAGGAGCAGGCCCCCGACGGCGGGCTTGAGGGCCTGGGGAAGGGGGAGTCGCCCGAAGGTGTCACTGGCGATCTTCAGGCAGCGAATGAACGCGATGGCGGTCAGGGCGCTGAGCAGGCCCAGCACCAGATAGATCGGGATCTGGGCGATGCCGAACGATTCATCGGCTCCCATGAATCCCGCCCCCACGTCGAATATCGCGCTGTCATGCAGAACGCCTCGGGTGGTGGCCGAGGCGACGACCGCGGCGATGACGATCGGGGTGAAGGTCTTCAGTGAGAAGTCGCGCAGCAGAATCTCCATCACGAAGAAGATGCCCGCGATCGGTGCATTGAAGACGGCGGCAATGCCCGCGGCCGATCCGCAGCCAAGCAGGGTTGCCGTGTTCTGGGTTCGGGTTCCGAGGATTCGTGCGACGTTGGATCCGATGACTCCGCCGATGTTCACGATCGGACCTTCCGCCCCTGCCGAACCGCCCGTGGCGATGGTTGCGGTGCTGCAGAGCCATTTCTGCAGACCGACTCGTCCCTGAATTCGCGAGCGTTGACGCAGGACCGCATACATGAGGGTGGTGACGCCCGGTCCGACGTCACGGGCCCGGATGAGATTCCGCAGCATTCCCACGAGCAGGCCACCCGCCGCCGGTGCCAGCAGAATCAGCCAGGGGAGCAGGGGGTTTCCCTGCATCAGCTCGCCCCAGTGCTCGACCGCACGCAAGGGGGCCAGAAAGGCGGTGGCGACCACGGCCATCACCAGTCCGATCACCGCGGCGACGAGGTAGAGATACCAGTCTCGCTCGAAGCCGAGTCGGATGCTCGTTTTTCTGAGGGCTCTGGTGAGTGTCGGACGCATGTCCAGGGACCCCCCGGGGCTGGGGAACGGTACAGCGGAGCATTGTACATCGGTCCACAGCAGGATTCGACGTGAGAGCCATGTTCCGGTAGAATGCAGGGCTCAGCGGTACCGCCCCCCGTGGGCCCCGCCGCCGTGTTCCGAGGAGAACGACCGATGATCGAAGCCCTTCGTAGCGATGAAATCGTCCACAAGCTGGGCGGCCGATTCAAGCTCTGTGCCCTCATCCAGCGAAGGATGAAGGAACTGGTTGTCGACGGAGCCCGTCCGCTCATCGAACGGGATGGCCGCACCGATCTCGAGCTTGTCATCGAGGAGATCCTCCAGGACAAGATTGCTCCGACCTGGGAGCCCGAGGAGACGGTCGAGGACAGTCTCGACGAGTCCGTGCTCTGACCGGCTCTCCTCCCGTGCCGTCGAACACCACTGGGAACGACGATCGAGTGATCCTGATCGGAATCACGGGTGGTGTCGCTGCCTACAAGATGGCGTCACTGGTGAGCGACCTGGTCCAGGCCGACCACCAGGTCGTCGTCGCCATGACCGAGGCTGCGACTCGATTCGTCGGTCCCCTGACCTTCCAGAGCCTGACCGGTCGCGAGGTCGTCGTCTGCCCCTGGACCGCCACGGAAGGCCTCGAGTCGCCGCACATCCATCTCGCCCGGATCGCCTCGGTAATGCTCGTGGCTCCCTGTTCCATGGACATGCTGGGCCAACTTGCCACGGGCCGGTGCAACAATGCGGTCAGCCTGCTGGCTGCATCCATCGATCGAAGCCGGACTCCGGTGCTGCTGGCCCCGTCGATGAACGAGACGATGCTCGATCAGCCCGCGACCCGACGCAACATCACCCAGTTGGCGGAGGACGGATTCGACATCATCGAGCCGGCGCCCGGCTGGCAGGCGTGCCGGACCGAGGGGCGTGGCCGATTGCCGGAGCCCGCCGAGCTGCGAGTCGCCATTGAGGATGCATTGGCAAATGCCGTCACCGAATGACTGCTGAGGAGTCGCGAATCATGGCCGAGTGGACATCTGTTTCGGAGTTCACGGTCTCGCTTCCGGACACCCCGGGGCAGTTGGCATCATTCGCCGCCAGGCTTCGCAAGGGCGACATCCAGTTGAAGATGCTCGAGGTCCGCTCGATGGACATGCCGCATTCGCGTCTGACCTGCATTCCCGAGAACGCCGAGGAGCTGAGGATGTTCCTTCGTTCGTCCGATCTTCACTATGTGGAACGCGAGGCCGCTCTGCTCATCGATGACGCCGGGCACGGTTCCTTCACCAAGACCCTGGAGGAGATTGCCGCCGCCGGCATCAACCTGCAGACGCTGCGGGGAGTGCGACTCGATGACGGGGTGGGGTACATCATCCGACCGCACGAATGTGATCGGGACGAGTTCAACCGATCCATCGCCAAGGCCTAAAGGGACGCGGGGCCCGAACGTTCGTTCGGACCCCGCGCGGTTGGGTGCTTGCCGAAGGGATCAGCTCAGATCGTCTGCGCCCTGCTCCTCGATGAAGGAGGAGAGGCGTCGTCGTCGGACCGGATGCTGCAGCTTCCGGATCGCCTTCGACTCGACCTGACGGACACGTTCCCGGGTCACCTTGAAGATCCTGCCGACCTCCTCGAGGGTGTACGTGTAGCCGTCGCCGATTCCGTAGCGGAGCTTGAGGATCTCACGTTCACGATAGGTGAGGGTCTTGAGGACATCGTTGATACGACTTCGGAGCATCTCGCTCGTCGCCGTCTCGGTGGGTGCCTCCTGCCGCTCATCCTCGATGAAGTCGCCGAACTGCGAGTCCTCGGATTCGCCCACGGGCCGGTCGAGACTGATGGGGTGCCGGGAGATCTTCATGACCCGCCTGGTCTCCTCCACCGTCATGTCGGCCTGCTCGGCCAGTTCCTCGATGGTCGGCTCGCGGCCCATCAGCTGCAGCAGCCGCTTCTGGATCGTCCGGAGCTTGGACATGGTCTCGATCATGTGCACCGGTACGCGGATCGTGCGGGCGTGGTCCGCGATGGCGCGGGTGATGGCCTGACGGATCCACCAGGTCGCGTAGGTCGAGAACTTGTACCCACGCATGTACTCGTACTTGTCGACGGCACGCATGAGGCCGGTGTTGCCCTCCTGGATGATGTCCAGGAATGGGAGTCCGCGATTGCGGTACTTCTTGGCGATGGAGACCACGAGGCGGAGGTTGCCGCCGCTGAGGTCCCGCTTGGCCTGTTCGTACTCGTTGAACACGCGTTCCATGTGCACGGTCCGTTCCTGGAGATCGCCGGGACGCTCAAGGACGAGGCTGCGGAGTCCGCGAAGTTCCTCCTCCATGACCTCCCGGTCTTCGGGGTGGTACCGCTCGGGGTGCTTGCGGACCCGTTCCAGCTCGCGTCCGAGTTCGGCGATCTTCCGGTTGATGGACTGGATCTTGCGGAGCAGCGGCTGGATCTTCGCGGTGCGAAGGCAGCATTCCTCGAGCAGCGTCGCCATCTTGCGGCGTCGCATGTTCATGGTGCGGCAGATCTCCGCGGTGGTCGCCTTGTCGACGCGGGTGCCTTCCAGTCGCTCCCAATCGAGTTCGTTCCGCTTCAGCAGCCGCTGGACGGTCGCGATGTTGACGGGGATCCTGGAGGCGATCTTCTCCTTGGCATTCTCCTCGGCCGTCGAGATTCGCATGGTGCGGTCGAAGGGCAGGTCGCCGTTGTGCACCTGCTGAAGGATCTCGACCGCCTGCATTGCCGCGTAGTCGGATTCCAGGACCTTGCGGCGGAAGATCATGCGGGTGGTCTCGATCTTCTTGGCGAGCCGGATCTCCTCCTCCCGGGTGAGCAGTGGGATGGTGCCCATCTGGGTCAGATACATCCGGATCGGGTCGTCGATTCGCTTGGTCGAGACCTCCTCGATGGCGGCCTCGCGTTCGGACTCGTCGAGCAGGCCGTCCCCGCCGTCGTGCCCGGGGGCTGCGCTGGTGTTCGCGGATTCGGCCTCGCCGTCCTCGCTCTCCTGCTGGGCCTGCTCCTGGATGAGCTCCTCGCCGTTCTTGAGCCCGAAGGTCATGAAGGGGTTGTCCCGCTTGAACTTCAGGTTGGTGTGCAACGGTGCGTAGAACTGATCGCCGTTCCGGATCCTGCGGTCCTGGTAGTTGATCAGCTCGATGGAGAGCGAATCGAGCAGGACGAGCAGCTGGTCGATCTTGGTCGGATGGACCATCTCATCGGGAATGGATGTGTTGAGCTCCTCGTAGCTCATCCACTTCCGCCCGTGGCTGTGCT
>MDTG01239117.1_pt1 | contig 10864 bp, 7 predicted proteins | sample 811421 | NCBI WGS metagenome assembly MDTG01 (sample SAMN05326645, study PRJNA326480) | marine metagenome | isolation source: seawater | place: Pacific Ocean: South East | collected 2011 | reverse complement strand
TTTTTCGCTTTATGGCTTGATCGCCAAAGAAATTATTGTCCCTGAGGACCGCTCAGAAATCACCTATATCCTCAACCCTGCGGCAAAATTTCATGATGGCACGCCGATCACTTCAGAAGATGTGGTGTTTAGCTTTGAGCAACATAAAAAGCATGGTAAGCCCGTAACGCGCCGTGTTTATAGCCTTGTCGACCACTACGAGATTATCAGCCCTCAAAAAATCAGATTTGTACTGGGCGAGGGCTATGACGCCGAGACAGTAATGATTTTGTCTATCATGCGGATTGTTCCTAAAGCCTATTGGCAGGATAAAGATTTCGGCGCGACAACATTGGAGCCTCCACTGGGGAGCGGTCCGTATAAAATTAGTGCTGTGGACCCTGGGCGCCGTCTGGTTTATGAGCGTGTCAAAGATTACTGGGCGAAAGACTTACCCGTAAACAAATACCAATATAATTTTGATGAGATCGTGTTCGATTACTACCGCGATGAAACAGTGGCTTTCGAAGCCTTGAAAACGGGCAATGTTGATATGTGGCGCGAAAATGATATTGGCCGCTGGGTTAGTGCTTATAAGGGGTTGGATAGTGTGAAGCCTGTGTCTTTTGATCACCAACGCCCTGAATGGTTAAAAGCGGTTATCTTTAACACGCGTAAAGATTTGTTTGCTGATTTACGCGTACGTGAGGCGCTCAATCTAGCCTTTCCCTATGACTGGGTGAACCAGACCTTGTTTCATAATCAGCTCAAAGTAACGCAAAGTGTCTTTGCTAATTCTGAACTGGCGGCATCGACACAGGCGGCACAGAAACTGCCTGAAAGACAGCGCCTAAGAAAAGCAGTGAACTTACTTAAAGAGGCAGGATGGCATGTTGAAAACGGCGTTCTTCAAAAAGATGGGCAAGACTTTACTTTTGAAATATTGTTGAGCAACCCTGATGATGAAAAGATTGCGCTATCCTTTGTACGGTCATTAGAAAAGCTTGGGATTAAAGCCAATGTCAGACCTGTTGACTCGGCTCAGTTTTTAGGACGTTTGAATGATTATGATTACGATATGGTTTTCTATCGCTGGATTAATTCTTTATCGCCAGGGAATGAACAATATGTTTATTGGGGTTCTGGCTCAGCCGACCAGATTGGTACACGTAATTATGCTGGGGTGAAAAGTGACGCCGTGGATATGGCTATTAATGATATGGTGAACGCCAAGGAACGCGGCGAGCTTGTAGATGCGGCGCATCGCTTAGATATTGCGCTTATGTCTGGTTATTACTTTATTCCATTATATTACAAAGGCTTTGATACCGTCGCTCTTAGCGCCGCTATCGCATACCCCGATATGACGCCCGTCTATGGCCCTGTCACAGAGACATGGTGGCATAAATAGCGTGTCAAAAAACCTCTTGTAATTTTTACATAACATCATTATAAGTTATCCTTGTTATGAATACAGTATTTCCCGATCATTACAAAGTCTTGGGTGTCCAGCATGATGCATCCGCTGACGATATACGCAAAGCATATCGTGCGCTAGTGAAAAGCCATCACCCTGATATAGTTGGTGATGACATTAACGCTTCAGAACGATTCAAAGCAATCAACGAAGCGCATGATGTGCTGATTGATCCAAAACAGCGTGCATCGTATGACTTTGAGCTAAAGCTGAAGCTAAAGCTGAAGGGGGCGCGAAGAGTAGATGGGAGAACGTCAAGTTCTTATAGCTATGAACATACGAGCAAATCGGATGACAATTTTGATGAGCTACTGGCTAAACGCCAGCAAAAAAGAAACGAGAGGTTCAAGAGAGTTTTTCGTACACCAATAACAACATTAAAAGAGGAATGGGCAAAACCTGCTTCTGGTGGCATATCAGGTTGGGCCGCTGTGATTGGCGGTGGAGCCGCAATTTCTGAGTTACATACGACAATGCTTTCACTTGTCATGACTATGCCTACGGCAGTGGCAACAGGCGTTGCGTGTTACTTTGTGTCGAAGATGGCAAAAGCGCTCGCTATATATCCTGCTGTTGGGGCGAGTAAGTTAACGGATATAGTTGCTGAGAAAACAATCCAGGATAAAGATATAAGAAGTGTGACACAGTATATAGCACCCGCTTTAGTGGATTTTGGCATTGCGGCGACAGCAATTATAATGGCAACGAACAATCTTGCTTACGATCCAATTGTCGACAACATGAAACCTGTTCTCGAACGTTTTGCCTTTAGGCTGTAAATTATTTCGCGCAAAATTTTGTTAAGCCGCGCTTTCCATGAATTTATTAAGGCGTTTGGCAAAAGCCGCTGGGTTTTTCGGCGGTTCACCTTGCAAAATACAGGCCTGATCATAGAGCATCCACAGACTGTCTTCATCGGCTTGCTCTCCTTGTGCCGCGAGTGATTTGATCACGGGGTGTTTAGGGTTCAGCTCTAAAATACGTTTAGTTTCTGCATCATATTGTTGTTGGATTTTCAATACCTTTTCCATGTGCATATCAGCTTGGCCATCGGGCACAACAAAGCAGACAGGGCTTTCAGCCAGCCTCTTTGATAAACGAACATTCAAAACATCATTGGCCAGAAGCGTTTGAAGTTTTTTGATTAAAGGCTCAAATTCTCCTTTGTCTTCATCGGCTTTTTTATCGTCATTTTTGTTGTCTTCATCTTTGTCATCAAAGTCTTCTGCGCCGCCACGTGTTACGGATTTAAAGCTGAGTTCTTCGAATTGCAGATTATGCTGAAGCCAGAATTCATCGATTGTATCTGTCATGAATAGCACATTGATGCCGCGGGCTTTGAAGCCTTCGAGTTGAGGTGCATCTTTAACGGCGTCCACAGACTCGCCGCTGATGTAATAGATGGTTTCTTGTCCATCCTTCATGCTGTCTTTGTATTCAGCTAGGCTGATACGTTTTTCTGGATCGTTTGTGCTGTAGAAACGGCAGAGCGATAGAATGTCATTGCGGAATTCATAGGCGTCATACAGGCCTTCTTTGAGCACCGCGCCGAATTGTTCCCAAAACGCATTGTATTTATCGGTCTCATTTTCGCTGAGTTTCTTAAGGTCACTCAAGATACGTTTGGTGACACCCTGACGTATTTTGGTAACCACGGGATTTGATTGCAACATCTCACGACTGATGTTCAGTGGAAGGTCTTGTGAATCAATCACGCCGCGTAAGAATCGAAGCCATGGATAGACCAGACCTTCGCACTGGTCTGTAATGAATACTTTTTTAACATAGAGACGCACGCCATGACTGCGCTTAGGGTCGTAAAGATCAAAGGGGCGCATAGTCGGCACAAAAAGAAGCGCATTATATTCTATGACGCCTTCAGCTTTCCAATGTGATGTGATGGCAGGCTCGTCAAAACCCATGCTGATGCTTTTGTAAAAATTGCTGTACTGCTCGTCTGTGACATCTGATTTTGAGCGTGTCCAAAGGGCTGATGCCTCATTGAGTGGTGTGTCACTGTCTCCTAAATATACAGGCACATCGATATGATCAGAATATTTCTCGACAATCATGCGGATTTTGTCCTCTAAAATGAGGTCTAGGCCATCTCCTGTCATGTGAAGGATAATCGCGGTCCCGCGCTCACCGTTCAGCAAGTCTTGTTCTTCTTTTGATGCAGGGCGCAGGCTGTAAGCGGATTTGCCGTCAGACTCCCAGTGCCAAACGGTATTTGAACCTGCTTTACGCGATATAACTTCGACCTTCTTGGCAACCATGAAGCTGGCGTAAAAACCAACACCAAACTGGCCGATGAGATTCATGTCGCCTGCGCCGTTTTGCGCTTCTTTGGATTTTTTAATTTGCTCCATGATTTTGGCTGTGCCAGAGCGGGCAATTGTGCCTAGATTATCAATCAGGTCTTTTTTGCTCATACCGATACCGTTATCGGTAATGGTTAGTGTGTTTTCTTTTTCATCGACCTGTAGGTTGATACGGAAATCTGCGTCATCTTTTGTCAGATCGGGGTTGGAAATAGCTTCATAGCGCAGACGGTCACAGGCATCTGCGGCGTTGGAGATAAGCTCTCTTAAGAAAACTTCTTTATTGGAGTAAAGCGCATTGGTAACGATATCAAGAAGTCTCGATACTTCTGCTTGGAATTCAAATTTTTCTTCAGTTTTTGTATTCATCTCTACCTCATATAATTATGTATTTAATCACGTGCTATATGGGTTTTAACATAGTGATAATGTCATTCAAGGCAAGATTGAATTGATATTTATGGGTATAGTCTTTGAGCGATCCAATCATCGCCATCTTTTTGCGTAAAAATAAAGCGGTTATGGAGGCGGAAGTCTAACTCTTCCCAAAATTCAAAATTTTCTGGTGTAACGCGAAATCCTGACCAATGCGGCGGTTTTGGAAAATACTCCTGTCCGTCAAATTTAGTATCGAAGTCTTTTATGCGCTGTTCAAAAGTTTCGCGTTTGTCCAAGGGCTGAGATTGCATTGATGCCCATGCACCGATACGGCTCATGCGGGGGCGGGTGTCGAAATAGGCTTGGGCTTGTTCATCGGAGACTGGAGTAGCTATGCCTTCGATGCGTATTTGTTTCTTTAAAGATTTCCAGTGAAAGCATATCGCAACATTTTTAGTTGCGAGGACTTCCTGTCCTTTACGGCTCTCGAAATTGGTATAGAAAACATAGCCGTCTTTGTCCCATTCTTTAAGCAAGACGATGCGGGCGGAGGGTTTGCCATCGACCGAGACGCTGGCCAATGTCATTGCATTTGGGTCGCTAGGCTCTGCCTCTTTAGCCTCTTCGTACCACTTGTCAAATAAATCAAAAGGACTAAGTTCTATGTTAATTGTCATGAATATGCCTCTTTTTAGTCAGAATTACATGTCTATAATAGGGGTTATAACGAGAAAAAGGAATTAAGAGAATGAGAAAATATATTTTAGCCGCTGTAACGGTCTTGAGTGTTGGTTTGGCGGGGTGTCAGACAACGAATACAGGGCCTAAAGAAGGTGTTGGTACACTTGGTGGGGCTGTGCTTGGTGGCCTAGCAGGCTCACAAATTGGTGGCGGCTCAGGTCGTCTATGGACGGCTGGCGCTGGCGCGCTCCTTGGCGCTTATTTGGGCGGCGAGGTTGGTCGTTCATTGGATAGTGCAGACCGTATGGCGATGGGGCAGGCGACGCAAAGAGCCCAGTCGGCACCACTTGGTCAGGAAATAACTTGGAATAACCCTGATACAGGAAATTCTGGTTCCATTACACCAGTACGTGATGGTACGGCGTCTTCCGGTGAGTATTGCCGCGAATACCAGACAGAAATTACTGTCGGTGGCCAAAAAGAAACAGGCTATGGCACAGCGTGTCAGCAACCTGACGGCTCATGGAAAGTCATTAACTAAAGTATAGTTGCAAGGAGAAGATTCTTTATTGGTCTTCTTTTTGATCTAAATCTTCAACGCTCTCTTTCTTTGGAAGAGGGCGTTTTTTATGCGTGCTACGGCTTCCACCGCCACCCCCTAAGCCGAGAGAAGGCGCAAAACTTGGCTGTGTTTTGGGACCAAGGTTCGGTTGGTTTTGTGGTCCAGTTTTGGCAAAAGAAGGGCCTGCGGCTGGGGCAGGTCCTTTAGGCGCCATATCATTCGCCGCCTCAAGTTTGGCGATATAGCCCGGATCATTCAACGTTGCCATAATAGAGTTAAGCAGGACTGTAAAATGCGGATTTGCTTGCGCAATGCCGATGACATCATCTGTCGATAGCATGCCGTCCTTACGTGTTGATTTGATAACCTCTTCGCTGAACTCATTCAGTGTGTCCCATAAACTGTCTTCAATCTGTTCAACAAATTCATCGCGGATCAGGTCAATAGCTTGAATGCCCTCTTTACGTTGGTGGTCAAATCTTTTGCCAGCGGCTTGAAGGGCGTGCGCACACCAGCCAAGCACCTTGCCCTCGGTGAGTTTGAGGTTCTGCGAATTGGCGGCATCGTAGATCGGGCGGCTATCGTCTTTACGTACAGCCTCGTCAACGATTTTCTCGAAAAGCTCATCTACTGCCTTTTTATGGGCACGGGCATTTTGCTCATGTGTGGCGAATGTATTGTGTTGGTTATACAAATCCAGATCTGCGTTGGGTTCAATACCTAAAACATCAGCCATCAGTAAACCTGTCGCGCGAATATACGGATCATCGCTGGTGTTAATGGCGAAACTGATGATATCTTCGGCTTTGTGACCGCGCCAAGCCATATCTTGAGCCGATTTCGCGAAATTCCACCATTGATGAATCTGTGAAATCTCAAATGTCGTCATGACTTTTTTACTGATTTCTCGCGCTTTTGCGTAAATCTGGCCTGCGCCGGGTTTGGATTCTAGATCGTCCAGCGTATATTTCAGTGTTTCAATCGCCATAAGGAAAGGGTATTCCTCCGGAGCAAAACGCGTTTTCGGCTCTAACGCGCGGGCAGAACGCTCTTTAGCGATATTATCAATGGCATCTTTTTCTCCGCTAAAATAACGCACTATAGCGGCAAATATATCGCTTTTTAAGTTAATATGCGCGCGGTTAAGCGGATTTTCTTTAGCGATGATTGGAAAATAAGTAGCTGATTTTGCATTAAATTTTGTTTCGTACTTGTCGGCGATATCAAGGGCATGAGAAACAGCCTTTAACAGGAGCATTTCAAGGTCTTTTGAGCGTTTGATTTCATTTGTGTTAATGGCCAGTAGGGCGTGATAGTCGGCTTTAGTACCTAGCCCGAACATGGCTTTAATATTGGCGCAGGAAACGCCCATAATACCTGAGTGGACAGATAGAGGGGCTTTTGCGGCGATATATTTCAATGCCCGCTCACTGGGGTGCTTTTGGTAATCAGCAATGACTTGTTTTATTAGCTTCTCACGGATGTTTTGACCGCTGTGAAAAACAACACAAAAAGACATGCTTTTCACCTGATTTTTTGCGTTTTTTAAAAAATCAGCTGTAAAATTTTGTAATTTCTCTAGCGAAATTTGTCTCATTTCGGCCCTACAGGCTTGTTCCCCACTGTGTCACCTTACAAAAAATCCCTTAATAATCAGTAAATAAAAGCATGGCAGAGGCTTTTTGTCGATGGGCAAAGGCTTTTTTAAAGTAAATGCTGGACGAAACAGACAAAATGTGTAGGATAACGGGGTTAAACAGTATTTTAAGACGATATATCGCTTAGCAAAATAATAATAAATTCAAGGAAGTAAGCATGACTTTTTCAACCGATTTGATGAAGGGTAAACGTGGTCTGGTAATGGGCGTAGCCAATGACCGTTCAATTGCATGGGGCATTTCAAAAGCATTGGCTGATGCAGGCGCTGAGCTAGCTTTTACCTATCAAGGTGAAGCGCTGGAACGCCGCGTAAAGCCACTGGCTGAACAAGTTAATGCGAAACTGGTTATCCCTTGTGATGTGACGGACGAAGCAAGTCTGGATAATGCTTTCGACACGATCAAGAAAGAATGGGGTAATATAGATTTTATCGTGCATGCCATTGCCTTCTCGGATAAAAACGAATTGGATGGTCGTTACGTTGATACAACGCGTGCCAACTTTACACGCACGATGGATATTTCTGTTTATTCTTTTACAGCCGTTTGTCAAAAAGCACTGCCGATTTTGAACAAGGGCGCAAGCCTTGTAACGCTGACATATTATGGCGCTGAGCGTGTTATGCCGCATTATAACGTTATGGGCGTGGCTAAAGCCGCTCTGGAGGCATCTGTGCGCTATTTGGCGGCAGATCTTGGCCGTGATGATGTGCGTGTGAATGCGATTTCTGCTGGACCGATTAAAACATTGGCGGCGAGCGGTATTGGCGATTTCAGACACATCCTCAAGTGGAATGAGCTGAATGCACCACTTCAACGCAATGTAACAACAGAAGATGTAGGCCGTTCAGGTTTATACTTGCTATCAGACCTTGGTAGTGGTGTTACTGGTGAAGTCTTGCATGTTGACTCTGGCTATCACACAGTGGGTATGCTGGCTGTTGATAATGTTGAGAAAACAGCGGAATTGCTGAAGGCGATGAGCCCTGGCAAAGAATCAGAAGAGGCGGCATAGGTTTTAAGAATGAATAGGCACAATAAGCGCCGAACATTTAAACCTTCTCCCATCAAGATTGTTATCGAGCAACCTAAAGCAACCCCAATGCAAAAAATATGGGGTGTATTTAAGCGTATTCTTATGTCGCTGGGCTTTTTGTTTTTGGTTGTATCCATTCTCTATTCATATTTGATTATCAGCTTTTTGCATGAGGCGAAGCCAGAACTTCCTGAAAAAATCGTTTTGACTCACCATTTCTATGGTGAGATCGCGGAAGTGCCAGGTAACAAAGGCTTGGACATCACAGGGCGTTCACAGATCGACCTAGCATCTCTTGTTGAGGCGCTAAATAAAGCGGCAGGTAATGAGAATGTGCTTGGGTTTGTTGCGCGTATTAGCCCGGGGAACTATAGTTTAGCTCAGTTATACGATTTAAAAGCGGCGATCAAGAAATTCCGCGGCGCAGGTAAATATACATATGCCTATGCTGATAGTTTTGGTGAGGCTGGCTATGGCATGGATGAGTATTTTTTAGCCGCTAGCTTTGATGAGGTCTGGATGCAGCCTTTGGGGAGTTTAAGCCTTAATGGATTTGCCTTAAGTAATTTATATTTCAAAGGGTTGTTTGACAAATATAAAGTGATGCCTGAATTTTTTCAACGTGAAGAATTTAAATCCGCGATGGAAACATTTACACGTTCTGGCATGTCGCCAGAATCTAAGGCGGAGCTTGAAAAAGTGTTGAGCGATATTAGCGGCTATTACCTGAAACAAATCGCTGATGATCGCGGTGTTGATCCTGCACTCGTTAAACAGGTTGTTGACCAATCACCATTGATGGAAACAAATGAGCTGGCCGCTAAAATGATCGATATTTTCGGCTATACAGATCAACTCATTAAAGCCGCTGAAGAACGTTTTGATGTTAAACGTGATGATGATTCCTTTATCACGCTCTCTAAATTTATGGCGAGCCAGCAAGACGCTCTGGATATTGGCAATACAGGTCTGGCTGATGTGATGAAAACATCTGCGCATAAGAAAAAAGTCGCGAAGATTATCATGGAAGGGCCGATTATGGCTGGGTCCTCAAAGCAAAAAGAGTATTCACCTTTGTCGAGTAATAAGGTGATTTTATCGAATGATTACGCCGGCGCTATTATTAAGGCGGCAGATGATGAGGATATTAAGGCGATCCTTATTCGTATTAACAGCCCCGGCGGTTCGCCTGTGGCGTCTGAAACAATCAGGCGTGCGATGATCTATGCGAAACAAAAAGATAAACCCGTTATCTTGTCGATGGGAACAGTGGCGGCTTCGGGTGGATACTGGATCGCAACGGCGGCTGATACTATATTCGCGGCGCCTTCGACATTGACTGGATCTATCGGCGTTGTAAGCGGTAAATTTGTTCTTGGGGATGCGCTGGCTGAATATGGTGTTCAACATGACGGTGTTGAATTCGGTAAAAATGCGGATTTCCTCTCGCCGATGGAAAGCTTTGACGCACGCGGTGAAGCGAAAATGAATGAAGTGCTGGATTATATTTATGACAGCTTTTTGGACCGTGTTGCTGAAGGGCGCGGAATTGACAGGGATGCTGTCCGTTCTTTGGCAAAGGGTAAAGTTTACTCAGGGGTTGAAGCCAAGAAAATCGGTCTTATTGACGAAATCGGCGGTTTGGCGGATGCTGAAGAGGCGGTAAGTGTTGCTCTGGCTGTGTCGCCGCGCGATATTGAGTATAAGGTTTATCCGCGCTCTAAAACGGCTGTTGAACAGGTGTTAGCACTGATGAGCGGTGAGTGGACGTTCTTCCCTCATGCAATAAGGCAAGCAATTTCAGATGTATTTATGCGCGCTGAGTTATACAGCCAGTCAAACGCACAGCTCATTCTTGAGCCGCAACTTAACCATTAATTTGTAAAAACCTGTTAGGCGACAATGTTGACGCGGACAAAGCCCGTGCTTGGGTCAACATAGATGTTGCTCAAAGATGTCTCAATGACTTCTGAAGGCTGACCATCACTGTAGCCGGCATAGCGATCTGGACTGTTATTATTGCCAGAACCTGTGTCACCTGCACCGTTCTGTGAGTCTTGTGCGAGAGAGAAGCTTAAGTCTTCACCGCCGACATCAAGCCCCATTTCCTGAAGTGCTTTTTGCAAGACGCCAGAGTCGCGCTGGAGCATCATATAGGTCTCAGGCTTATCAATGATCATATGAGCTTTAAGGCTATTATCCTTACTCACGCGCAGTTCAATGTCGACCTTACCAAGTTGCGGTGGGTCAAGTTCAAGAACGAAACGGCTGGAGCCGTCACGCATGGCCACTTTTTGTATTTGCACGGCCATGTTCTGAGAAGCGGCATGAGCTTGTGACGCGTGCGGTACGGATAATTGTGGGTTCGTGATCGCCTTTGTTGCCATCGTATCTGGGCTCAAATTGGCTGTCCCGACAGCAGAAGGGTCTAGCCCTTGATCTATAAATGGTTTGGCAAAGAGGCCTTGTTCAGCGCTAATGGCATCAATCAGTGCGGCAAATTGTGCATTGCCTGCGCCTGCTGTTGCCTGTGGTGGTGGAGCATTTTGAGATGTTTGTCCAAGTTGTGCGCTATTACTTCCGTCTGCAGTACCATTCATGGCGGATAGAGCGCGAGTAGCTGCATTTTGTCCAGTTGTTGCCGCGCCTGTCGCCCCCTGACTTGCGTTTTGCAAGCCCGCAGGGTTTTGTTCGGCCCATTGGATGCCTTTGCCTTTATGTTCGCCGTTAAAGATAGCCATCAAAGCGCTATCGATTTCTATATCGCCAGAC
>MDTG01181480.1_pt1 | contig 10864 bp, 7 predicted proteins | sample 811421 | NCBI WGS metagenome assembly MDTG01 (sample SAMN05326645, study PRJNA326480) | marine metagenome | isolation source: seawater | place: Pacific Ocean: South East | collected 2011 | reverse complement strand
GATTTAATAAATTCCCTTGGAAGTGATACTACAAAGGCAGTAAAGCATTATATTTCTTTTGGTTATTCACAAGGTAGAGTAACAAATTCATTTGATGCGCAATCTTATTTAAATAATTATGCAGATCTTATGAATGTCTTTGGTGATAATCAGTCACTAGCCACTAAGCATTATGTGGAATATGGTTTTAATGAAGGGAGGATTGCATAAAAAATTTATCTAAAAATTGGAGATTCTTATATTTTACTAGAATTTTAAATATCTATAAATTGACCATTTTAAATTTTTTCAAAATTCAAGCTTATTGTTAAGAAATTTTTTATTATTAAAAGTTAATGAAAAGATTTGTATTTAAATAGGTTAATTATGATAATAAAATTTAAAAATTACTTATTATTTTGAGACAGGAACTTTTAAAAAAATATATAAATAAAGATAAAATTGGTTTGGAAATTGGTCCTTTGTTTTGGGGCCTTTGCAGGAAAGATGAAGGGTTCAATGTTCTTATTTGGGATGTTATGCCAAAAGAAAAACTTTTGGATAAATATAAAATAGAAAGCAAGAAAGCAAAACAAGGAATTGAAGAAATTGATATAGTTTCCTCAGATTCTATTAAGAATGCATTAACAGAATATGCAAAAAAAAAAGGTGCCCTTATCCAAAGTGTTTCTGAGAGTCTTGATTATATAATTTCATCTCATAATTTAGAGCATATGCCAAACCCAATTCAGTTTTTTATAGATGTAAGTGAAATTCTAAAAGAAGGGGGTGTATTAAATATAGCAATACCAATATCTACAAGATGTTTTGATTTATCTCGTCCATTAAGCACTACTGGAGAACTATTAGATGCATATATTTCGAAAAATAAAAAACCATCATTCGGAGTATTTTTTGATAGTAGCTTCTCAAATATGAGCGTTATTAATGAAAAAAATGAAACGATCACTTTAAACAATATGACTTATGATTTTGAAAAACTTATTTTTGATAATGAACTGACTTACGATTCGTATCAATATTTAGTTGATGATTATAATAATTCTGCTTATAAAGATAATCATGTTTGGCAATTTAATTTAGATAGTTTCTTACTGATTTTTGAAGACCTTTTAATGTGCAAAATAATTGAAAATCTTGAGATAATAGATTCTGAAATTATCGGTATAGAATTTATTCTTTCTATAAGGAAAAATAAAACTAAAAAGCAAATTAAAAGTTCTAAGGCGAGGAGATTAAATTTAAAAAAGAAATCTTTAATATCTTATGTATCAGATCTGACTATTAAAAATAAAAATATTTTTTTTGGTGAAGAATCTTACGAAAAAAATAATAAAGAATCTTATTTAGAAAATTTAAAATATCAATTCATTAAAAGGATCTATCCTCTCTCAAAAAAAATTATTAGAAAAACTTTAAGCGAAAATAAATATCAATCTTTAAAAATTATTTATCATAAGTTTAAAAAGTATTATTCTTAGAAAATTTATCTTTATTATTTTAATATTTATTTAAATTAAAAAATTAAGATTTAAAAAATTTCAATAAATATTGGCTAATTAATGATCTATGGAATTAATAATGATTGATGAGAAACTATACTCTAAATACTTTTTTGGGAGGTAAAACAATTTCAGAAATTTAATATTAAATTTCTTTTTATGTCTCAGAATTAAAAAAATCTTTGATCGAGAATCTTATAGCAATAAAAATTGAGATCTAGAAAATACTTTTAGGAAATCTAATATATTAACACCTAACAATTATAAGGCTTAAGTCCTTGATCAACTAAGATTATTATCAAAGATCATTAATTGAATCTTACATTAAAGCAACTTATAAAAACTGAGTTGAAGGTTGAATAATAGGCTGGGGAAATCATTAAGATTTACATAGAAATAATAGGTAAAACTAATAATCTTTTGAAAGCTATTCTTATTTATATATTTCAATAAAATTTTTTAGATTTTTAGTTAAGGTGTAAACTATAAAAGTAATTTATAAGGCATGAATAAGGGATATAAAAAAATATTTAACTTTGCTGTTGTTTTTTCAATGTCAATATTAGTTCTCTGGAGCTTTAGTAAACTTTTTTTATTGTCATATAACCACTGGTTAGAGCCAACTATATTTGCAGATAGCTTTAACTTACTTGCTCAAGGTGGGGATAGTAAATCTTTAATTAACTGGATCTTCAGTCAACATAATGAGCATAGAATAACTTTTACAAAATTAATAACACTTTTAGAAGTAAATTTTTTTAAAATATCTCCTGGTCAATCGGCTTTGTTTCAAAATCTATTACTTATTCTTCTTTCATGCTTTCTTTGGACAAAAATAAACCAAAAATTATTCAGAAATAATAATTTAAAAATAATAACAATACTCTCGGGAATGACTTTAATACTGAATCCATGGCAGTGGAGAAACTTTAATTGGGAATTTCAGCCACCATGGTTTTTTATTAATGTATTGTTACTTTTAAGTACCCTTGTATTATTCAAATCTTTTAGAGTTAACTATAAGAATGTTAAATATTTAAATTTACTTTTGATATCTATCCCTTGGTTGGCAATATACTCTTCTGGCCAAGGGATAGCTTTAGGATTGGCTTTATCTTTAGCATCTTTTATTAAAGATAAGAATCTGGGAATAAAAGTAAGTATCTCAACAATTTGCTGTTTATTAACATATTTTATATTTTTTGAATATATAAAACCAATAGATCATTCAAATTATAATTTTGATTTTACTTTCTTCTTTGCAATATTATTTGGAGGTATTTGGCATGGACTTTTTTTTCTTGTTTTAATAACATCTATAGCAATTTTTATTTTCAGGCCAAGAATTCATCGCGAGTTATTAGCCCCATTATCGCTTCCAATTTTGTTTAGTTTCATATTTGCAATGATGGTTACATTATCAAGATCTTCAATGGGTATTAATTTGGCTGGACGTTTTGAATATATCACTCATACATTAATGCTAGGGTTAACATCAATTTTAATACTTGGAATTATTGCTGAAAGAAATAAGAAGAAGATCTATTTTCCTTTAATTGGTTTAAGTACACTTTTAATAACATTTGGAGGATTTCCACAAACATTAATTTTTGATAAACACCACCCAAATTTTAGAGGTTATTCATTTTTAAGTATGTGGAAACATATGGAACAAAATAAAAAGGAGATAAAAAATAATTTCTTATGCATTGCCGATAGCGCAGCTTTTAAAGCTAAAAGTATTTATCTCGACTGCGGAGAATTTCCTCACGTAAAAGATCTTGGTCCTGATTATTTTTCAAATAATCTAAAAGTAAAACCAGTTGGATGGCATAAATTACATTCAGTAAGTTCTTTAAATGAGGGAATAAATCAAATTTTGATTAAATACAAAATTGAAGATTTATCATCTTTACCTCCCAACAACATTAAGATTAAAGGTTCAGCATTATCATATAGTAAACTTAGAGGCCCAGAAAGATTTTTCATGGTGGCGACTTATAAATCTTCTCAAAAGAAAGTTATAAGTTATGTAAATAATAAAATCAAAATTCCAAATAAGAAAAATAATTTAAATCAATTTGAAAAATCATTTGAAATTATTGTTCCGCTTATATCAAATGGATTTGCTTTAGAAAATATTTCTTTAGAAACTAGGAATAGTTCTGAAGTTATTTTAAACAAAAAAATGATTAAAAAATTTATAACACAAAATAAAACTTTTTCTAAAGCATAAGGATCTAATTATTAGATTTAAAAGTCAACAATAACTCTACTTATATAATTAAAAAATAAATGCTCAAATTTTTATTTCGAATTTATTTTTATTAAATAAATAAGTTAATCGTCTGAAATAATAATATATAATATAAAGTTTTAAAAAGCCTTTGAAAAATAAATAATTTTAATCTTCAGGGATACTCCAGCCAATGGGGCAAATTTCCATTCCTCTAATTTGATCTTTTCTATTAGAAGTATTTATTTTTATATGCTTTGAAATCGAAGGTCTAGAAAAGAAGCACCACCAGTCCATAGGATTTTCTCTATCCTTTTTTATAGAAATATATGATTTCATAAACCCAATAATTAGCCAAGAAATTATGATTATTTTTATTAAATAAGATAAATTTTTTCTTATATTTATTCTTCTTAAGGAATATGAATCATTATTTAAGAGGGTTAGATAAACTAGTGAGATAATCAAAAATGTCGCATAAAAAGGAAAGAAATACCTTAAACCTCCTCCATTACTTATAAGCAACATTGAAGATCCTCCAAGAGATAAAAAAAGAGCAAAAAAAGTAAAAGTAGTTATGGGCAAAATACTTTCAACTATAATTAAAGGAAATAATTCTTTATTTGTCTTACAAGTTTTTATAAAAAAATTGAATTTACTTTTGTTTAATAAATATATATTTGCTATTAAAATAAGAGATATCACAAATAGATTTAGTATTATGATTAATTTTATATTGAAGTTTGTTTGATCAATTTGAATTAAATTTTTTTCGCTATGAAAAAAAATTGCAGTAACTGTTCTATTGAAAAATGCAGCAAAAGAAGATAAAAAGCTTTTTAACGAGATATCTCTTCCAGGAATAAGATCGGTATTTGATTTTCCAAAATTAATCAATAAAAACTGAATAAAAGTTGAAGCAGATAATCCAACTAAAAAAAATAAATTTTTTCTACTCCTATTAAATGTATATTTCGCTAAAGAGTAAGGCAAAAATAAAGTACATGGGAATGAAATTAATGGGAAAATAAAACCTAGAAAAAAAATGTTTTTCTCCTTTAAAAATGGGATTAATATTGCAAATGCAGTTACTATATAACCCCAGGAATTGATTGTGTTTAATAGAGTTTCTTTTCCTAATGGATTAATAGCTATTATTCCCCCACACAAAAAAACCACCATATACGTAGTAAATAAATTTTTTATTTTTTTATTAATACTAATTTTGCTGAGCCATAATGATATTGAGAAGCACAGAAATAATGGAGGTATTAAAGAAGTAAATGTATATATAAATGGTGTATATCTTAAAGGAAATAATAGTGAAAGAGACGTAGCAATATTGGGAAATAATTCTAGTTTTCTAAATTGAAGGTAAAATAAAGCTTCTAAAGGTGTTTTATCTGCATTATTCCATAACCAATGAACACCTTCCTCTGCCCAAATTCTTCCCTCAATAAAGATATTTGGATAAGCAATAAATGTAAAAAATAAATAACCTATAAAAATTAAGATTGAAAATACAAATGTATTATTTTTTAAAAATCTATCTGCATATAATTCTTTAGGAATTTTTTCTTGAATCATTAACAGCAACCCTTATCCTAATTAAGTCTAATAATAATATTTAATATTAATTTCATTATTATTACATAAAAGTTTTGAGTTAAATTTTCTTATTAATATTTTTATAGCTAAAGAATGCCTGCGAATAAAATGGCTAGCTAAATAACCCTTTAGAATTTTGTTTTATAAATTTTATTAATCTACATGGTGGACTTGGTAAAGAGGTTCAAGTCCATTTGAATCCATTTAATTTGCTATTTATTTTAAAGATTTCAAGAAGTAATTAGTACATGCATACCTTACATTACCTCTAGTCTCAAAAGGGGTTTCTTGTATTCTCTTTTTTATCTAGTATGGTCAAAACTTTTAATAAAAACAATATTTATTTAAATTAATGATTAGTTAAAATTCCTCCTTAGATTATATAATTACTGACTTCTATAATTACATTTACGCAAAGGGGATATTAGTGTATAAAAAATTTTTTGCATTATAAATTCAACTTCTTAAAAATACTCTCTGGAATAGATGAAATGATAATCATTATAAATTTCCATGGGAAAATATATATTGTTTTAGATTTCCTTTTTTTTATAAAGATAAGATTTGAGATTTTTTCAACATTACCAGTAATCAATCTAGGAAGTTTCATTTCATGAGTCATTTTAGTATTAACAAAACCTGGCAAAACGGATAAAACATTTACATTTGATTTATGTAATCTATTTCTAAGGCCAGATAAAAAAGCAGTAAATCCAGATTTCGCTGATCCATAAATATAATTTGAGGCTCTACCTCTTTCTCCTGCTACAGATGATATTCCAATAATTGAACCATAACCTCTCTTCTCAAAATGGTTTGCAATTTCTCCCAAGAATAAGGAAGGACCTTCATAATTTGTTCTCATTACCAAGGCTGAGTTTGATAAATTATTCTCATCACTTTTTTGATTTCCCAAAATACCTACTGCTAAAAAAGCAATCTCAGGAAGACAATCTAAGGAATTAATGAAATCACCAAAAGTCTTATATTTCAAAATATCTAATTCATAGTTGGATACATTTATTTTGTATCTAATCTTTAGATCACTAACAATAACACCTAATTCTGTAGAATTTCTTGCTGCCAATTGAAGGTTATATCCTTTAGATGCAAATTTTTTAGCAACTGCAAGAGCAATATCTGATTTAGCACCAATAATTAATATTGTCTTATTTTTGCTCATAATTTTAATCTATTAGATTGCTCTGAGTTTATCGAGATATTTCTAAAGTTTAGAAATTCATCTTTATTTAAAATAGGGTTAAACTGATAGTCCTTTAAGATGGCATCTTTAGCAAGATAAAAACTCCCTCCTAAGTCATTCACTATATCTGATAGTTCTTTACCTACTTGTATATTCTTTTTAGAAGCTTTAAAATCTAATGCAAGTGAAAACCCTTCTTTTGGAAAAGAAAGTTGGCCATTACCTGATCCGAAGTACTTTAATACTGCAAGAAAAGACCCAGAAGATTTTTTTTGAATAGTTGATAATATTTTTGTATAACCCTTCTTTGATAACTTACTAGACAATAAACACTGAAATTGAAAAAATCCTCTTTTCCCATACATCCGATTCCAGTCCCCTATCGAATCAAGAGGATAAAAATAAGTATCCCAATTTACATAGGAGGATTGATTATTTTTACTTAAGTTATAATAAAGTTTGTTAAATAAAGAAATAGTAAAGTTATTTAATAAAAAGCTGGGTGCATCAAAAGGAACCGTAAATTTTTGACTCTTTCTCTTTGGATATAAAACAGATTTTGTATTAAGCTCATTCTCTTGAGCATGCTCTCCCAACATAAGAATTGAACGACCAAATGATTTACCCGATGAAAGACAATCCATCCAAGCAACTGAGTAAGTTGCATCTTGGTTTTTATAAAAAGATTGCAAAGTTTCGTTTAGATTACTATTCACAACCGTTTTTTGCTTTATCCAACCAGATCCAACTTTTTTTAGTTTTATAGAGCACCTAATAATAACTCCAGTTAAACCCATTCCTCCGATAGTCCATTTAAACATTTCAGAATTTTCGCTGGGCGAACATCTCATAACTTCATTTTTTTCATTAATTATTTCTATCCAATTAACATGATTACCAAATGAACCTTCTTTATGATGATTTTTACCATGTACATCGCAAGCAATAGCACCACCTAAAGTGACAAACTTTGTCCCTGGAGTTACTGGCAGAAACCACCCTCTTGGTAAGAAAGTATCAACTATATCTGCAATCAATACCCCTGATTCTGCAATTAAATCACCACTCTTATTATTCCATTCAAGAAATCTATTCATGCTTGTAAGGTTGATAGTTAAACTCTTATTGATTGCAGAGTCGCCATAAGACCTACCATTACCCCTTGCAATATATGATTTATTAAGTTTTAGGATTTTAATAAGTTCAGATTCAAATTGAGGAATCAACTCTCTAGTTTGAATTTTAGGAAATCTACCCCATCCATTTAATTCCTTCATATCAAACCTGAAAAACGTATTTTTTATCCAATTTATACTTTAAAAAATATCCAATAGATAATCCAAGTATAGCGCCAAGTTCACGCGCAAAATTAGTTGAATAAACAAAATAAAATAAACTCTCTATACCCCAAAAAATAATTGTTGTAAATATTCCATTCAATGAATACATAGTAAATTTTTTCGAATTATTTTTTAATGAATGATCAAAATCTTTAAAAATATAATTCTTATCTAAAATATATTTAGAAATTAAACCTGCCAGAGTCCCAAAAAGAATTGCACTAATATAATTGTCTACAAAAATTAATTCAATAATAATTCTCTGGCTTGTAAGATTTACAAATATCGCTACAACACAAAATAATACGTATTTAAAAAGTATATTCATGCATTTGAAGAAACTAAAAATATTATAATAAAACCAGCTAGAGAGATATAACTAGTTTTTGATTTTAGAGCATATTTCACTGGATCATCTTCTATTTGACCCCTCTCTACTTTAAACAGAGTTTCAAGAATCCAATAAAGTAAGATAACTGGGAGAAGCCAAAGCATTCTCGATTCGTTATAAAGAGTAAGTGCTTGCTGAGATTCAATATATAGACAAATAACTAAAACAGAAATAAGTCCAGAAAAATAGCTTAAATTAGAAATAAATGACTTATCTGAACTCTTATAGCCTCTTCCAGATATGAATTTAGATCTATTTCTATTTAATTCTACCCACCTCTTTATAGATGCCAAAAATAGAAAGAAAAATACTGAAAAAGTTAGCAGCCAGTTAGATAGGGTAATGTCTAGTAAAGCTCCTCCCGTGATTAACCTTAAGAGATATAGTGATGAGAGAGTAAAGATATCTAAAATAACTATTTTTTTCAAGTATTTTGAGTAAGTAAATGTAGCTAATGAATAAAAAAGCAATAATATTTGAAATGCTTTTGGGAGGCTAATTGATATTAGTAAAGCTGAAATAATTAAAAAAATAAAAATAAAAAATCCCTGAGTAATGGTTAAAGAACCTGATGCAAATGACCTATTCTTTTTTGAATGGTGCAATCTATCATTTTCAATATCAAAAAGATCATTAATAATATAAAAAGCAGAGGCGATAAAAGAAAATGCAAAGAATCCACTCAGTAAATATCCAATCGAATCATTAATTGGGCTGAAAGATAAAATAACGGGGATGAAGATCAGCACATTCTTTACCCACTGATAAACTCTAATAGTCTTAATTATTTCTGAGATTATATTTATCTTTTCACTAGAAATAACTTCAATCGAATTATTATTTTTTTTTACTGCTCTTAGTAAACTTTTAGAGGGATTTACTAAATAACTTTTTTGGGCATTTTCCCAGATAATTAAATCTGCAAATGAATCTCCAATATATTCGAAAGTTTGGCCTTTAGCTAAGGACTTTATTTTTTCAAGTTTAATGTGGGATTTGAGATTTTCATTTTCGGATCCATAACAACCATCAAAACACTTAAGATGGTTTGCGATTTTTTCAATTGCATCTTGATGAGTTGCTGAGATTAGAAATATTTTTTTTTCAGGATATTTTTTTTTCCATTTATATATAACATCAAGGACTTGTCTGTTATAAGGCAAATTTTCTATTGCAATATTAGACTTCTCATATAAAAATTTCTTTAAACCTACTTTATCTTTTCTTAAAAAAACTGCCAAGCAGATTATAGGTGCAAATATATTTTGAGAAAAGAACCTAACAAAAGATTCAAACAAAAAGTCAGATTTAATTAGAGTTTTATCTAAATCTACAAAAAGCATATTAAGAAATATTAGCTAAAGATCTAATCAAGCTGGATTTTAACACTTTAACTAGAAAAAATAAAATATTAAGTCTAATGGAATCTTTTTCTAAAAATTTAAAATCTTTAATTATATCTTTCTATTTTTAGGAGTACAATTTCAAATTTATTACATTAATAATAAATATATTTTTAATAATTCTAAAAATCTTAAATAAATTTTAAAGGTAGGTAATGTGATATTTATTTAAATATATTAACTCTGCGAAGTAATCTAAGAGCTAATCAGCAGAAAATTTGGGTAATCCAGCAATATTTATATAGGTAATTTGTAAGGAATTAATGGGACAGCATTTCAAGTCCTCCAGGCTAAATTTGATTCTTGCCAATTTTTACCATTTATAGAAATAAAAAGGCTTAATCAAAAAACAACAGACCTAAGTTAATATCAATAACATTTAGAAAGATTTATCGAGATGTTATCATTTCTCTAATATTAATTGATTTAATGAGCATCAAAAAATTTACAAATTTTTTTAAAAGTTATAAATTAAACCAGAATAAAAAGCTGCTTGATTTAAAAGAAATTCATATTAAAAATAGAGGTTATGTTTCTGATAAATGGGAATCTTATTTGGAAGTTTATAACGAAATATTTGCTAATAAAAGAAATAAAGAGGGTGTCACTCTATTAGAAGTAGGAGTGCAGAATGGAGGCTCTCTTCAAACCTGGCTAACTTTTTTCACAAAAATTAAAAAATTGATAGGAACTGATATTGATCCAAAATGTTCAAAATTAAAATATAAATCAAACAAGGTTGATATAGTTATAGGAGATATCAATGATAAGTTAACAATTGAAAAAATAACAAATATTGAAAAAAAATTTGATGTTATTATTGACGATGGATCGCATATATCATCTGATATTATAAGTACTTTTTTGAATCTATTTATATTAATAAAAAAAGATGGTTTATATATTGCTGAGGATTTACATTGTTCTTACTGGAAAGATTTCGAAGGTGGACTAAATAAAAAAGATAGCGCAAATAATTTTTTTAAAAAATTGTCTGATGTTGTCAATATGGAGCATTGGATAAATCAAAAAGAGGATTTGCATTTACATTTTGAAGATTTTCCAGTAATAAAAAAAATGCATATTGATGATTTGTTATTAATAACATCCCTAGTTCATAGCATTGAATTTAGGAACTCTATATGCATAATTAAGAAGAAAAAGATATCTTCAAATCTTT
>MDTG01098259.1_pt1 | contig 10864 bp, 6 predicted proteins | sample 811421 | NCBI WGS metagenome assembly MDTG01 (sample SAMN05326645, study PRJNA326480) | marine metagenome | isolation source: seawater | place: Pacific Ocean: South East | collected 2011 | reverse complement strand
CGTGACCGAGACGTCGCAGCACGTCCTCGGACCGCTTCCGCATGCTCCGGAGGTCGAGGGGCGATACCGATCCGAGGAACGGGACTCGACGAGGCTCCACGCCCAGCGCGATGTTCTCCGCCACCGAGAGATGGGGTGCCAGCGCGAGTTCCTGGTGGATCATCGCGATCCCGCCACGCCGCGCATCCACCGGTCCGGTCGGCCGCCACGGCCGACCGAGAAAATCCATTTCCCCGGCGTCGGGCGACTCGATCCCGGAGAGGATCTTCATCAGCGTGCTCTTTCCGGCCCCGTTCTCGCCGACCAGCGCGTGCACCTCGCCTCGCTCGATCTCCAGTGAGACCCCGCGCAACGCGTGGACACCCCCGAAACGCTTGCGGACTTCGCGCATCGCGAGCAACGGAACGCCGCCGGGTGATGTGGTTTCGGACACGGGACGCCTCCCGAACGGTGTCGTCGGATCAGCGAAGGTACTCGTCGATGGGTGGTGCGAGCACCGTCCTCGCTTCCGGCGTGTCCATGTTCCCGAGGTTCACGACCACGCAGCCGGTGTCGACCCGGGCGGGCACCTCGCGACCCTCGATCGCGTCGATCAGGAGTCCGACCCCCCGTTCCCCCATGGCGAATGGACTCTGGACGACCAGCGCGTCGACCTTCCCGCCGCGGAGCCCTTCGACCAGGGATTCCGAGGCGTCGAAGCCGACGATCACGGTCTCCTCCTTCCGACCGGCCTGGTCGAGGGTCCGCATGAACGCCACCGTCGCCGGTTCGCACGGCGCGAACACCCCGTCGATCCCCGAAAAGCGATCGAGCAGGTTCTCGGCGGTCGAGACGCATCCTTCGAGCGTCGCCCCTCCATATGCGTTGTCGGAGAGGATCTCGATGTCCGGGAAGTCCGCGCGGATGGTGTCGATGAATCCATCCTCCCGCCGCGTGGTGCTGGCCGAACCCTCCACGTAGCGCATCACGACCACCCCGCCCCGACCCTCGAGCAGTCGACCCATCTCCCTCGCCGCGCGAACGCCGCCCTCGTAGTTGTCGGTCGCCGCGAAGGTCACCGATCCGTCCCAGTTCACGCCGGAGTCGATCACCGCGACGGGTATCCCGGCCTCGACCGCTTCCTTCAAGGGTCGGATCAGCGCGGTGTCGTCGAGCGGCGCGATCACGATGCCGTCGACGCCCTTGGTGATGAACTGCTCGACGACCTTGATCTGGTCGTCGCGATCGTCCTCCCGAGCGGGGCCCTGCCAGACGACCTCCACCCCGAGATCCCGACCGGACTTCACCGCGCCGGCGTGGACCGCCTTCCAGAACTCGTGGCTCGTGCCCTTGGGAATGACCGCGATGGTGCGAACGCCGGCGACGGCGGGATCGCCCTCCGGATTCCCGGACGGACGATCGCATCCGGCGATCGTGAACGCGATGCTGGCGATGATTCCGAGCCCGCGAATGCGGTTGAGCATGGCCGATCTCCGGTTGTTTTCCGTTCGCGGTCTTTTGCGTCTTGACGTGCCCGTCTCGTCGAGGGTACACCTCGACGGTCGGTCCGGCAATGCGCCGCGGATTCCGACCAACGCCCCGGACGTCCCGGGCGCAAGCGGACCGGCCCGGACGCATCGCCCCTCGAGGGCAGTCAGGGATCGAATGGCATCGATAGTGGTGACTGGTGCGAACGGCTGCATCGGATCCTGGGTGGTCAAGCGACTCGTCGAGGCGGGCGACGACGTCACCGCCCTCGACCGGGGTGACGAAGGTCACCGGATCGAGGCGGTCCTCGACGACGACGCCCGCGCCCGGGTCCGCTTCGTGACGGCGGACGTCGCCGACGCCGCGGCCGTGCGCCGCGAGGTCGAGCGGAGCGGGGGCGACGGCGTGATCCATCTCGCGGGGCTCCAGGTGCCGACGTGCCGTGCCGACCCCATGCTCGGCGCCCGCGTCAACGTGCTGGGCACGCTCGCGGTCTTCGAGGCCGCGGCGTCCGTCGGGTGTCCGGTGGTCTACGCGTCGAGCGCCGCGGTGTACGGCCCCGACGACGATCCGCTGCGACCGCATCCGGAATCCGAGGCCGGTGATGCGCGGACGCACTACGGGATCTTCAAGCTCGCCAACGAAGGCAACGCCCGGATCTACCATCAGGACCGAGGCGTGCGAAGCGTCGGCCTTCGACCGCTCACCGTGTACGGGGTCGGCCGCGACTTCGGCATGACCAGCGGACCGACCACCGCCCTCAAGGCCGCCATCCTCGGGAGGCGGTACACCATCGGCTTCCGCGGTCCCACCGACTTCCAGCTGGCCGACGACGTCGCGGAGACCTTCGTGCGATGCCTCGCCGCACCCGACGGCGCGCATGTCTGCAACCTGCACGGCGAGACCGCGACCGTCGAGGAGGTGGTCGAATCGATCGATCGCGTGCTTCCGGCCGAATGCCGCGGATTCATCGACTGCGACGGCCCGCATCTTCCCATTCCCGGCGCACTCGACGACGGACTGCTGGAATCCCTCATCGGCCCGCCTCCGCGGACCTCGCTCGAAGCGGGGATCCGACGCACGGCCGACGCCTTTCGCGATCTCCTCGAAGAAGGTCGGCTCGATCTCCGGGACCTTCCCGAAGAGGTCGTTTCATGAGCGGAGGACCGGACATCGACCCGCGGCCGCTCGCAGGCGTCGCGATCCGGGTGGATCCGGCCGACAACTGCGCGGTTGTGAAGTCCGGAGTGGACGCCGGCACGTCGGTGGACGTCGACGATCGGCGACTGGTGATCCGTGCCGACATCGGACCGGGGCATCGTTTCGCCCTCGAGGCGATTCCCGACGGTGACTTCGTCGTGCAGTACGCCCAGCCGATCGGGACCAGTCGCGGCCTCGCGCCGGGAGACGCGATCACGGAAGCCACGATGTCCAACGACATCCCGATCGTGCGCGAGATCCCCGATGATCTCCGGAATCCGCCGCCACCCCGCCTCCCGGACGAGGCGATCGGCACCTTTCCCGGATTCCTTCGCCCGGACGGACGGACGGGGACCCGTAACTTCCTGCTGGTGCTGCCCACGTCGATGTGCTCCAGCCACGAGGCGAACCAGATCGCGACGATCGCCGAGTTCCAGCACTGGTCACGGTCCCGGTTCCCCAACGTCGACGGCGTCGTCGCGATTCCGCACTCCAAGGGTTGCGGCTGCTCGGACGGATCCAATCTCGACATCACGATGCGGACCCTCGCCAACTACGCGGATCACCCGAACGTCGGCGGCGTGCTCATGCTCGAGCTCGGCTGCGAGAAGACGAACCAGACCGTGGTCGATCGGTGGTTGAGCGAACACGGTGGATTCTCCTGGAACAAGCCGGTGGAGCGGATCGGCGTCCAATCCGAGGGCGGCACCGAAGCAACGGTGCTCCGAGGCCTCGCGCTCGTCGAGCGGATGCTGCCGGAAGTCGACCGCTTCCACCGCACCGAACGTCCGGTCTCCGAGATCGTGCTCGGACTCAAGTGCGGCGGCAGCGACGGTTTCAGCGGACTCAGCGCGAATCCCTCGCTCGGCATCGCGACCGACCGGCTGATCGACCGTCGAGGCACCGCGATCATCACCGAGGTTCCGGAGTTCTGCGGTGCCGAACACGTCTTCGCCTGGCGAGCGAAGGACGCGGCGACCGCCCGGGCCGTGTACGAGACCGTCGACTGGTACAAGGCGCACGCATCGGTGTTCGGAACCAGGCTGGACGACAATCCGAGCCCGGGCAATCGCGCCGGCGGACTCCTGAACATCGCGATCAAGAGCCTCGGGGCGCTCGCGAAGGCCGGCAGTCGTCGCGTGGAGGGGTGCTGCGGCTACGCCGAGCGGCCCACGTCGCCGGGGCTCTGGCTGATGCAGGGGCCGGGTTACGACCAGGAGGCGACCCCCGGCATCGTCGCGTCGGGAAGCAACGTGGTGGTCTTCACGACCGGACGCGGCACCACGATCGGAAATGCGATCTGTCCCGTGATCAAGCTGTCCAGCAACACCGAGACCTTCCAGCGGATGAGGCACGACATCGATCTCGACGCGGGAACCGTGATCGAGGGATCCGAGACGATCGAGGCGTGCGGCGACCGGGTCTTCCGCCACGTGGTCGACGTCGCCGGCGGCGCACCGGTGCACGCCGAGAGGACGAAGCACCGAGAATTCCAGATCTGGTCCGAGTGCTCCGTGTCCCTGTAGCATTCCGCAGGCATTCGATCGTCGCTTCCTGACGGGGATCGATGACGTCCCGAACGATTCCCGGAGCGATGCATGAAGGCCGCCCTGCTCGTCGAACCCCGGGTCCTCGCCCACCGTGAGATCCCCGATCCGCGGCCGGAGGTCACCGACGTGACGGTCCGGCTCGACGCGGTCGGAATCTGCGGGTCCGACGTGCACGTCCACGACGGCGTCACGAACTGGAACCTGGGCACCGATGGCCGGCCGGTCCCGCTCGGTCGGCAGTCCCAGATCCTCGGTCACGAGATGGTCGGACGGGTCGTCGAGACCGGTGGCGCGGTGGAGGACCTCGCTCCCGGCGATCGCGTCGTGCTCGATCAGGGGATCAACTGCGCGTCGCGGGGACGGACCTCGGGGGACTGGTGCGAGTACTGCGCGACGGGATTCTCCCATCACTGCGTCGACTACGAGGAACACGGGATCACCGGACTCCCCGGCGGCTTCGCGGACTGCATCTCGATACCCGCGGTGAACGCGATTCCGATCGTCGGCGACGTGTCCGCCGAGGTCGCCGCCCTCACCGAACCACTGGGATGCGTGGTCCACCATCTTCGTCTGGCCGAGCGGCAGGCCCTCCGATACCGGTTCGGGGCCGCGGACCGGCGGGATCGAATCCGGTCCGTCGCGATCTTCGGCCTTGGACCGTCGGGGCAGCTGTTCGGGCGCGCACTGCGAAACCTGATCGGATTCGAAGGAAGGATCTTCGTGGCCGACCCGTCCGACCCGAAGCGGCGGATGGCGGTCGAATCCTTCGAGGCGACCGCGGTGGAATCCGGTCCCGATCTCGCGAAGGACATCCTCGAGCGGACCGGAGGCCGGGGATGCGAGATGGTCGTGGACGCGTGCGGTTCGCCTTCCGCCTGGATCGACTTCGCGCGGATCATTCGCAAGCAGTCGACCGTGATCCTCTATGGATACGGACGGGATCGTGGCAACGCCGGCTCCCTCGACGCCCTGCAGTGGCGTGGTGCGGGGCTCGTGACCTCGAGCGGCGCCTCCGGACCGATCGACGCCGACGGTCGGCCCGAGCTCTATCGCACCTGCCTGGATCACCTCCAGTGCGGGCGGGTGGTCGTCGACGACCTGATATCCCATCGATACCACCGTCTGGAGGACCTCGACCGCGCGCTGGGATCGGATCCGAAGACCTCCGGGTATCTCAAGGGCGTGCTGCTTCGTTCAGATGGTTGATCGATCGGTCCCGGCCGACGCCCCCGCTTCCCCGGAGGTCGTGCCGCCAGACGAGCGCGGATCGAGATCGAGGGCGTAGATCTCCAGTTCGGATCGCGACTCGCGATCCACCCTGATGCCGATCGGACGATATCCGAGACGACGCCGTGATTCCGAACTTCCGTTCGAGCAGAGGCACAGGTCGTATCGCCAGCCACGGCCCGCGGCGTGCTCGCGGATCGCCGCCGACATCGCGGCGTTCAGCCCCGCATCGGCAATGCCCGGATCGACGGCCAGGTGTCTGGAGAACGAGACCCCGATCGCACCGACGGCGAGATGTCGGTGATCGAGGAGGCGTGCGATCTCCGGATCGACCCGGTCGAGCGGGGTGATCTGGATCGACGCCACGATGCGGTCGGCGCGATCACGAAGGAGCAGGAGTTCCGCATGGGGGTCGACGCGATCACCCGTTCCGGACGACATCGAGGCCTGGTCGCCGGACTCGGCCTGCGACCGGGCGTCGCCGACGCGTTGTAGGAACGCTTGCGCCTCCGATCGGACCACGTCGGAGTCGGCGACGTGCACGGTCCAGGACGCGGCCGGGGACCCGTCCGTGGCGTTCGAGGCGTTTCGGGTGCGAAAGCGATCGGGGACCCCGTATCCCGGCGGTTCCCCTGGTTCATCGGACGACATGCATCGGACTCCGTCTCGTCTGCGTCCGGAATCCCGGACCCACGCGCGCAAGCGGGCCGAACGGGCCCACCGATGCGTTCCCGTACGCTCGAATCCGGAAGTTGTGTCGGGGAACCCGTTCAAAAGATGAAAAACGCCCGCGACGTGCCCGCAAGGCACGCGTTTCGCGCCGCTCGCGACGAGTCGCGTCCTTCACCACCCGCCCGGCGGGCCGGTCCCGACGGTCGGTGCCGGATTCAGGTCGGTCGACCGGGACCACGGTCGGGATTCGATGCTCGAATCCGATCTCGGAATCCCCGAGCGACCATCGACGCCGCGGGACCTCATCTGCGCGACGGATCCGAGCCGGACCGCCGCGATCGGAGTGGAACCGCGGCACGGCGCACCCGAGCCGCGAGCAGCCGGCACGCCGCCGTCCTCGAGCATCGCCGGGCGGGGGCCCGGGCGCTCAGTCCCGGTTCATCCTCCGGAAACCATCGAGCATCCGGGTCGCGCCGATCTCCCCCGGATTACGAGCGAGGAAGCGCTCGAGGCATTGGATCGCCGTCGCGATGTCGCCCTCCATCCGGAAGGTTTCGGCGATCCTTCGAACGATCTTCGAACGCCGTTCAGGTCCCTGCAGCATCTCGAGCTGCCCTCGAAGCGTGATCCTCGCCTTCTTGAGGTCGCCCTCCTGATTCCGCTCGATCGCCTTGTTCGTGAAGATGGAGGATTCCATCCAGCTCGCCTCGTTCGACCTGATCCGCTGCCAAAGGACCTCGAGTCCCGCGTCGACCCGGCCGAGCCGGACCGCGGATCGCGCCCAGAGTCCCCGGAGATGCGGCCCCCTCAACTGGTTGATGGGATGCCGATCGAGGATCTCGAGGCGCTCGTCGTCGGTGAGCGACGACATCGGGAGGAGATCGACCAGTTGATCCACGGTCGTCTCCGGATGTCGCTCCCGCAGCCGGGCCCGCGCCTCCGTGAACTCACCCCGGTTCTTCTCCGTCGCCACGGAAATCAGATACCGGAAGTGGCTCATCGGCGTGTCGTCGGCGAGCAGGAGGTCGGCGGCGATCGCCTCCAGATCCGTGAATCGACTCTTCTCGAACGACTGTTCCCAGCGCCCCCTCAGGATCTCCGCGGCAACCGCCTTCGCGAGCCGACCCGCTTCGCCCGACCTGACTCGCTGGAACAGCGGCTCGAAGTCGATCCGTTCCCCGCCGCCCTCCTCGGGCAGCACCCATCGGACGCCGGATCCCTCGATCGGAGCGTCTTCGGCCCGATCCGCCTCCAGCATCGACGTCGCCGCGACGTCGGCGGGAGTCGGCAGTCCGAAGAGGTCCAGAATCGTCTTGACCACGGAACCGACTTGAAGACGACCGGGCGGACGAGCATCCCTCGGACCCGCGTAGGTGACCCATTCGAACCTCGGGCCCATGCCCACGAGCAGGGTGTGATCGAGCTCCATCTCCCGACCGAACCGGTCATGCAGCTCCCTGAGGGACTGCCCGGACATTCGCTCCGGAACGACGTCCTTCGCCGGAACGTCGGTCTTCAGTCCGAGAAAGACGAATCGTGCGCGTGGAAACCCGGACTTCAATTCGGCGAGCTGGTCGAACTTCTCCTCGGTCGACAGGTTCACGCCCGACGCGAGGACGCCCGTACGCGAGCGGGCGGTCGATTCCTCGACACCAGGTCGATCTCCCGGCATGAAGGGACTTCCCACCACGATCGATTCGATGCCGAATTCCGTCAACCGGTTCCAGATCAGCGGCCGACCGATCTCGGTCGACCTTCGGATCCGCAGCCCCTCGGACGACGCCGGCGTCACCGATGACGGATCGACCGGCTCCCGCCCGACCGGGACCATCCACGTGAAGACGTCGTGGGATTCGGGCGGGCATGCACTGAAGATCGAAGCGAAACTCGCCGGCGCCGGGAACCAGCGTCGTCGCCGGATGCGCGAGACCTCCATGCCATCGGCGACTTCGAAGCCCCCGGCGGAATGGATGACCATGACGCCGACCCGCGGCGCCGCACCCGGATCGCTTCCCGGATCGGACTCCATCATTCCGACTCGGCCGCCTCGCGATCCGTCCTCTGGTTCCTGAGGGAGCCGTCGACTCCTTCGATCATCGCACCGACGTCGACGCCGCCGCCGAGGAACTCCGAGATCCGTTCCGCCTCGCCCGCGGGGTCGGCGAGGACCGACGCGTAGTCGACGAACATCGCGTCGATGTCGGGACGTCTTGCGAGAAGCCGCTCGATCTGGGCGACCTGGGCGTCGAGCGTCGACATCATCCGTGCATCGGTGAGGCGACCGCCCTCCTTCCCCATCCGGTCGAGCATCACCCGCTGGCTCCTGACGATCTCGTGCAGGTCACGGTCCATGAAGATGATCCGGTACTTCTCCCCTCGCGGCAGGGACGGCAGCAGCTGGGCCACGATCTTGACCGCGCTGCCTCGTGCTTCGGGGATCCAGGAGGCGTCGCTGCCCAGCCGCATGCTCTTCTCGTGCTCGAAATACCCGCGAGGGTTGTCCGCGTCGGCCTCCCGGTTTCCGTCGGTGTACGCCGGGATCCCGCCGCGGTCGAGCATCTGCATCATCATCGAGGTTCCGGACCGCGGGAGCCCGCTCACCACCACGACCGGGTCTCCGCCGGATTCCAGCTCGTCGTTCCCGCCGAAATCCATCTCGCCGCGACGCTCGGCGCGGGACCGGCGGATGTCCTCCGCGAGCCCATCCACGTCGTCGTTGGCGATCGCGGCGTCCCGCGCCGCCATCTCGTGCAGTCGCTCGAGCGATGCACGATGCCGATCGGCCTCCTCCTTCTCGCCGATCCGATCGAGCAGGTCGATCACGCGTTCGCGGGCGTCGACCATCCCGGGAGCCTGGCTCAGCGCGACCCCGTAGGCGATCTTCGCGTGTTCGTCGTCTCCGGTGGCCTCCAGCGATCTCCCGAGCGCGAAGTGCGCACGGGGATTCTGGAAGAGCAGTTCGGTCGTCGCGAGCGCTTCCTCGATGCCGGTCTCCCAGTCCTCGCGGGCGACCGCCACCCGGGCGAGACCGAGCCGCGCCCCACTGTTCTCGTCGTCGATCTCGAGCGCTCTCGCGAAACACTTCGCCGCTTCGTCGATGTCGTCCATCGCGAGCCGGGCCTCGCCGATCCCGAGCTGCAGGTCGAGCGAATCCGAAGTCTTCGGATCCTGCTCGATCACCTCGATGATCTTCCGTGCACGATCGTGGTCGTCCACCATGACCGCCTGCTGCATCGACAGCCACGTCAACGACGAGGTGACCGGATGAAGCAGGCTGAGCGCCTTTCTCACTCCGAAGATGAGCTTCTTGGGCGGCTCCTTCACTTCGGCGTCGTCCTTCTTCTCCGCGCCGCCTTCGGCATCCGTCCCCGCTTCCGCCTCACCGGCCTCGACATCGTCCTCATCGGACACCGACCCGTCCTTGGCCAGCTTCGGTCGCGGAAGGTCCATGCCGTATTTCTCGGCTTCGGGACGAAGCCGTTCGATCTCCTCGACCGCCCACTTGAGATTGTTCGATGCGTTCATCGCGAGTCTTTCGATCGCGAGACCGCGTTCGTCGACGCGACCGAGGCCGCCGAGACAGGCGATCAGGTTGAATCCGAATCGATTCTCCCGCGGCCAGTCGCTCCAGATCTCCTCGAGGATCTCGGCGGCCTCCACGAGCTGGCCGCCGTCCATGTGGGCCTGCGCAAGGTTGTACTTGAGTTCCCGCGTCGTCTCGCGAACCGCCTCGGCGGTGTCTTCGTTGGGTTCCTCGATGTATCCGAGTTCGACCAGCTGCTTCATCGCCTCGGCGCTCTGCACCGAGTCGATGTGCGCGCCCTCGGGGTGCATGCCGTGCGGATGCGGCCCGTCGATGTCGTCCCAGGAGGCGATGGTCTCGATCTCCGGGATCTCCTCGAACATCGTCACGAGTGGCTTTCCGTCCATGTCCTCCCCGACGGGAAGGCCGAAGGTGGTCAGGACCGTCGGGGTGAGGTCGAGCACGCTCGCGCCGCTGATGGTCTCGCCCTTGGCGACGCCCGGGCCCCTCGCCACGAAGATGCCGTAGGGGCGGTGTTCGATCGCGGGCCCGGCCGGTTCGACCGGGATGTGCTCGGGGCGCAGGTGGTCCGGATGGAAACCGTGGTCGGAGAGCAGCATCACCGTGGTCTCCTCCCCCGCCAGGTGCAGGAGTGCGCCGAGCATCATGTCGTGGAAGCGGTAGCCTCCCTCCACGACGCCCTTGTAGATCTCGAAGTCCTCCTCCTTGATCCAGGATTGTCGCGGCGGGTGGTACTTCATGAAGCCGTGCCCGAAGTGATCGATCCCGTCGTAGTAGACCGCCATGAAGTCCCACGGCTCGAGCTGCATCAGCGCCGTCGCCGCACCATGGATGGTGACGGTGTCCGCGAGCGTCTTCGCGAAACCGACGAGTCGCTGATCCTTCTTCTGATCCACTTCGCCGAACTTCGGAATGAACGGGCCGACGTGTTCATGATCGAGTTCGAGCGGATGGAACCGGAATTCCTGCAGGTTCTTGGCGAGGCTCGGCGGATGGACGGTGCCCACCGGCATGTCCCACTGCGACATCTCCCATCCCGTGGATTCGGGGCGCGGCTTGCCGATCTCGGGATCGATGTCCGCGTTCTTGATGTTGCGTGCCGTCTGGTAGAAGTTGCTGACCATCACGCCGTCGATCGGTTCCGCCGGATGCGACGGCCACCAACCGACCACGTTGCACTTCTTGCCGACCTGGTTGAGCATGT
>MDTG01090119.1_pt1 | contig 10864 bp, 7 predicted proteins | sample 811421 | NCBI WGS metagenome assembly MDTG01 (sample SAMN05326645, study PRJNA326480) | marine metagenome | isolation source: seawater | place: Pacific Ocean: South East | collected 2011 | reverse complement strand
CCAGAAAAACTTAAACTTCTAGAAGGATACTTACATCCATTAGTGACTCAAGAACTAGGTAAAATTATACAGAATGTCGAATCTGATCTATTTATAGAAGTTTCTGCCCCAAAAAATCTTCATAAAGAGTTTTTTACAATAGTCATTATTTCTGATGAAAATGTTCGTAGAGAAAGACTCAAATTAAGGGGCATGTCTCCAGATGATATTGATAATAGAATTAACACTCAACCAAATGAGGAATGGTGGAGATCACTAGGGACAGTAATTCAAAATGACACCATAACTGGTTTAGAAAACAACCTTAATAAAATACTCAATTTCAAAGATGAATAAATTCAAAGTTATTTCTGATTTTACCCCACAGGGCGATCAGCCTGAGGCTATACAAAACCTTAAAAAAGGAGTTCTTAAAGACTTAGATTATCAAACCCTCATGGGTATAACTGGATCAGGAAAATCTGCAACGATAGCATGGTTAATAGAGGAGCTCCAGATGCCATCTTTAGTTCTTGCTCCCAATAAAGCACTAGCAGCTCAACTTGCTAATGAGTTTAAACAATTTTTTCCAGAAAATAGGGTGGAGTATTTTGTTTCATATTATGACTACTACCAACCAGAGGCTTACGTTCCAAGAACGGATACTTTTATTGAAAAAGATTCAAATATCAATGAAGAGATTGATAGACTCAGACATTCTGCAACGAGTGCTCTATTACTCCGTAAAGATGTAATCGTAGTTTCCTCTGTGTCATGCATATATGGACTTGGTTCACCTGAAGAATATAAAAATAAAATTATTCCATTAATTAAAGGTAGTGAATTCGAATTAGATAAATTACTTGAAGAACTGATTCGTCAGCAATATGTAAGAAATGATTTAGTAGTCACAAGAGGTACCTTTAGATTGAAAGGTGATACCTTAGATATTTTTCCTGTTTATGAAGAAACAATCTTCAGGATTGAATACTTCGGTGATGAAATAGAAAATATATCTCGAATAGACCCAATAACAGGAGAGATACTAGAAAAACTAAGTGAGCTGGCTATATTACCCGCTTCCCATTACGTCACCTCTGAGGATGTTATGAATAATGCGCTAAATCAAATAGAAAATGATATGAATAAACAAATTAAAAAATTTGAAAAAGAAGACAAACTACTTGAAGCGCAAAGAATAAAACAAAGAACAATGTTTGATCTCGAGATGCTTAGAGAACTGGGAGTATGTTCAGGGATAGAAAATTATTCAAGATATTTTGATGGGAGAAGTCCCGGAGATCCTCCATATACACTTCTTGATTTTTTTCAAGATGAATTCTTAATGGTTGTTGATGAAAGCCACATTGCCATCCCTCAAATTAGAGGACAGTTTGCGGGAGATAAATCCAGAAAGACCACTCTCGTTGACTATGGCTTTAGATTACCCGCTGCTTTAGACAACAGACCTCTCAAATTTGAAGAGTGGCAAAAGAAGGTAAAGAATACAGTCTTAGTATCTGCAACCCCAGGAAAATGGGAAAATTCAAATTCTCAAAACTTTGTTGAACAGATTATTAGACCAACAGGTCTTATTGATCCAAATATAGTTATTAGGCCAACAGAAAATCAAATTGAAGATTTATTAAAAGAAATAAAACAAGTTATATCAAAGGGGAACAGAGTTTTAGTAACGACATTAACAAAAAAAATGAGCGAGGCTTTGAGTGACTATTTTTTGAAAATGGGAATAAAAACACGTTATCTACATTCTGATATTGACACACTTGAAAGAATAGAGATATTACGCGATCTCAGAAAAGGTGATTTTGATGTTTTAGTAGGAATAAACCTGTTAAGAGAGGGATTAGATTTACCTGAAGTAGAGCTTGTAGCCATAATGGATGCTGACAAAGAGGGTTTTTTAAGGTCTGAGACGAGCTTGATTCAAACGATTGGTAGAGCTGCTCGTAACAAAGATGGTTATGTAATTATGTATGCTGATAGAAAAACTGATTCAATATCAAAGTCAGTATTCGAAACAAACAGAAGAAGAGAAATACAAATGGCACATAACGAAAAGTATGGCATTACACCAACAACAATTTCTAAAGAGATTACAGACATTTTAGAAATGGTTGAGAAAAACAGACCTTCAAAAGATGACATGAACTTTAAATCAAATATAGATCTTAAAAATGCATCTAAACAAGATTTATATAAAATATCCAAAAATATTGAAAAAGAAATGAAGGTCGCTGCAGATTTATTAGAGTTTGAATTAGCTGCTAGGTTAAGAGACGAACTTAAAGAAATTAAAAAAGAAATAATGGAGTTACCTAACTAATGTCTCAAGATTTTTTAAAAGTTAAAGGCGCTAAAGAACATAATCTTAAGAATGTTTCACTTGATATTCCCAAAAATAAATTTGTAGTTATAACTGGACTATCTGGTTCTGGAAAATCTTCATTGGCATTCGACACAATTTACGCTGAAGGCCAGAGAAGATATGTGGAGTCTCTATCAGCCTATGCTAGACAGTTTCTAGGTCAGATGGAAAAGCCAGATGTTGAAAGCATTGAAGGACTTTCACCAGCAATCGCCATAGATCAAAAAACTTCTTCAAGAAGCCCAAGGTCAACAGTAGGAACCGTTACAGAAATTCATGATTACCTCAGACTTCTCTGGGCAAGGATCGGAGTAAGCTATTGCCCAATATGTGGGTCTAAAATAGAAAAACAATCAGTTGATTTTATAGTTAATCAAGTTATGTCACTAGGTGAGAACGTTGATATTGAAATACTCGCTCCTGTTGTAAAATCAAGAAAAGGAGAGTTCGAAACTCTTTTTAAAGAGTTATTAAAAGATGGTTTTACTCGAGCGTATGTTGATGATGAACTAATTAGGCTTGATGAAGCAAAAAGACTTGATAAGTACTTTAACCATGATATTTCAGTTTTAGTCGATAGGGTTAAGATAAAAAAAACTCCTGGTCGTAGGTTGCCTCAATCTGTAGAAACTGCTCTTAAACTAACTGGCGGTACTTTAGATATTAAATTTGATGACAATATTCAAAACTATAGTCAAAATCTTGGTTGTCTTGAATGTGGAACATCTTATGATAAATTAGAACCGAGAGACTTTTCATTTAATTCACCCTTTGGGGCTTGTAAAACATGTAATGGATTAGGTATTAATTATGAAATAGATGAAAAGCTGCTTATCAAGAATAGAGATCTTACAATAAATGAAAATGTTTTCCCTGACATGTCCACTAGAAAATATTTTAGAGCACAAATATACGGTGTTTGTGAGTTCTTTGAAATACCAATGGATGTCTCATACAAAGATCTATCTGAAAATGATAAGCATATTTTACTTAATGGAAGCGATGGAATAAAAACACCAATTAGATATACAAATAGGTTTGGAAATTCTAGAACATGGGAAAGGCCATATCCAGGCATAATCCCAATGTTTAAACGTCTATATGAGGAAACTACTTCAGATCATGCACGAGATTATTATATGCAGTTTATGAGAGAGTTACCATGTGGTGGTTGTGAAGGGGAAAGGCTAAATGAAAGATCAAGGATGGTACAGGTAAAATCCTTAACATTAGGGGAATTTAATAAACTCTCTATTAAAAAAGCTTATGAAGTTGTAAATAAATTAAAACTAACTGGTAATTCCAAAGAAATTGCTGAAGCAATTTTAAGAGAGATTAAAGAAAGATTAAATTTTCTGAATGAAGTTGGCTTAGGTTATCTTCAGTTAAACCGAGGAGCAGCAACACTTTCAGGAGGTGAAGCTCAGAGAATTAGACTTGCAACTCAGATAGGGTCAGGGTTAACGGGGGTACTTTACGTCTTGGATGAGCCGTCTATAGGTTTACATCAATCTGATAACAATAAATTAATTGAGACATTAGTTAGATTGAGAAACCTTGGTAACACAGTTTTAGTAGTCGAGCATGATGAAGAAACAATGAAACAATCAGATCACTTAATAGATATTGGATGGGGTGCTGGAGAACAAGGTGGAAATATAGTTGCATCAGGAACCTGGCAAGAAGTTTCAGAAGTAAAAAAATCCATTACTGGAAGATATCTGTCAGGAAAGGTTAAGGTTCCGTATCCTAAAGTAAGAAGACAAGGTAATAAGTCAAAAATTGTGTTGAGAGGAGCACAAGAAAATAATTTAAAAAATTTAACTGTTGAATTCCCACTAGGAAAATTTATATCAGTTACAGGAGTATCTGGTAGTGGTAAGTCAACCTTAGTAACTGAGATTTTATCAAAAGCGATACAAAATGAATTTACTAGAAAAAATTGGATACCTCCTGGAGTCCACAAAAGTATTTCAGGGTTAAATTATCTTGATAAATTAATAGAAATAGATCAATCACCCATAGGGAGAACCCCAAGATCAAATCCTGCAACTTATTCAGGTGTTTTTGACATGATCCGAAAGTTGTATTCAATGACAGAGGAATCAAAAATTCGTGGATATAAACCTGGGAGATTCTCTTTTAATGTCCCTGGTGGTAGGTGCGAGATCTGTAAAGGTGATGGAACAATAAAAGTAGAAATGTATTTTTTGCCAGATGTTTATGTTAAGTGTGAGGACTGTGATGGATCTAGATACAATCCTGAGACTTTAAGTATCAAGTGGAAAGGGTACAGCATTGCCGATATTTTAAATTCAACAATTGAAAATGCTTTAAAGATATTTGAGAATCAGCCTTCTATTTTTAAAATCATAAAAACACTTGATGACGTTGGGCTGTCCTACATCACTCTTGGTCAGGCTGCAACAACACTATCTGGAGGGGAAGCACAGAGAGTAAAATTAGCTAAGGAGTTAAGCAAGAGGTCAACTGGAAAAACTATGTACATACTTGATGAGCCAACAACAGGATTACACTTTGCAGATGTCCAAAAACTATTGGAAGTTTTACACATGCTCGTCGATAAAGGAAATACAGTTGTTGTCATAGAACACAATCTCGACGTAGTCAAAAATTCTGACTGGGTAATTGATCTTGGTCCGGAAGGCGGAGAGAATGGTGGTAAAGTTGTTGCATCAGGTACACCAGAAAGCATTGTAAGAGATAAAAATTCTTTAACAGGAAAATATCTAAAAAGTTTGTTGTAAATGGAAAAAATAGCTACCAAAGAAATTCCAGAAAACCCTGGGATATATATATTTAAAGATAAGTACAACGATCCGTTATATGTTGGCAAAGCCAAAAATTTACGAAAAAGGGTTCCCTCTTATTTCAGAGAAAATACCACTTGGAAAATAAAAAGATTAACATCTGAAGCTACTGAAATCAGTTTTATAACTTCCAAAAATGAAGCAGATGCATTACTTGCTGAATACTCATTTATCCAAGAATATAAACCAAAATATAATGTACGTCTAAAGGATGATAAGTCTTATCCTTATGTCACCTTAACTAATGAGGAATGGCCAAGAGCTTATGTTTCAAGAAGTATAAGCGAAAGAAATATTAATTTTGGACCATTCCCATTTATTGGTGCAGCAAGAAGATCTTTAGATCATCTAATTAATATCTTTCCTGTAAGAACTTGTACAAAAAATGTTTTTGACCGACATCAAAAACTCAACAAACCATGTTTATTATTTGACATTAAAAAATGTGCAGGACCCTGTATAGATGCTGTTGATATTGAATCTTACAATGATATGCTAAAAAATATTGAAAACTTTTATTCTGGAAAATCAGATATGTATGTGAATGATAAAGTTTCAGAGATGAAGCAACATTCTTCTAACCAAGAGTATGAGAAAGCTAATGAAGCAAAAAAACTGATTGAACACCTTGAAAATGCACGTTCTACCCAAACACTTATGGTTTCTAATACTAAGTCTGTAGATGTTATAGGTATAGATGTAAGCAATCTAGATGTAGTTATTTCTTGTTTACTAATTAGAAACGGGCGAATTATCGGTGAAGTTAAGAAAACATTTGAGCCTATTGACACCAAGAAACATGATGAATATTTGCCTCAGATAATATTATCTATTTTTTCTGAAAATCAACCGTCAGAAGAAATTTTAGTAAGCCATAGCTTTCCATATATTGAACTGATACAGGATCAACTTTCAAAAAAATGGGGGAGAAGAATACAGTTAAAAACACCTAAACAGGGGTGGAAAAAAGAGTTGTTAAATACTGCAATAATTGACGCTAAAGAATTACGTAGAGTTGTTAATTTTAGAAGAAGAACCGATCTGGAATTTAGAACAAGATCACTTGAACAACTAAAACATAAATTAAATTTATCTCATATACCATATCGCATTGAAGCATATGATATTTCTAATTTGGGCCCAGAGTATAGGGTTGGTTCAATGGTTGTGATGGAAGACGGACTGTCAAAGCCTTCAATGTATAGAAAGTTTCATATAAAGTCTTTTCAGGGTCAAGATGATTTTAAGTCAATGCAGGAAGTATTATTTAGAAGGCTTAAAAGGTTGACCAAAAATACTGAGAATGACCCAAGTTTTAGAAGAAAACCTGATTTAATACTTATTGATGGAGGTAAAGGACAATTGTCCTCAGCAAAAGGGGTATTAGACCACTTGCAACTTGATATTGACGTAGTGGGTCTTGCAAAAAGAGAAGAAGAAATTTTCAAACCATTCCAGAAGGAACCAATTATATTGAACAAGAATTCGGAAGCACTTTTTACACTTCAAAACATAAGAGATGAAGCACACAGATTTGCTATAAATGAAAATAGACGTTTAAGGATAAAAAATTTTGATAAACAAACCCTTTTAAACATTGAAGGAGTTGGCGTTATATCTTCAAAAAAAATTTTAGATAAGTATAAGACAATAGAGAAACTCTCAAAAGCTACTTATGAAGATCTCGAAGAAATAGTTAGTCCAAATATTGCTAGAAAAATATTCACACATTTTAATGGTCTTTAATTAAGGTTGCATAAAAACTCTTCCATCTAAAAGCAGGTCAACTAGAATGCTTATGAAAGGGAAAATTTGGTTACTAAAAGACCCGAAGTTTTATTATTAGTTGGAATGTCCGGTGCTGGGCGTTCAGCTAGCTCAAATGTCTTTGAAGATCTTGGATACTATGTAATTGAAAATTTACCTCCTGAGTTGGTTGAATCAGTAGTTGAATCAAATGATGTTGCAGAGTCTAACAAACAGTTAGTCTTAACCATTGATGCAAGGGATGGCTCAGCACAAAATGAACTTAACAAAAGTCTTGAACGATTAAGTCAATCTGGAGTGCTTACAAGAATGATTTTTCTTGATGCAAATAACGAAACTCTTATCGAAAGATATGAAGAGAACAGGCGACCACATCCCATGGGTCTTGACTCACTCTCTCAATCCGTAAAAAATGAAAGAGACCAATTAAAACCCATTAAAGAACTTGCAGATCTTGTTATAGATACTACTGATATGAATGTTCACGAACTTCGAAAAAGAATCATAGAAGGATTCCAGGGAGAAGCTACCAATCAAGATTTAAAAATTTCAGTAACTTCATTTGGGTTCAAAAATGGCGCTCCAAGAGATGCTGACATCGTACTTGATGTAAGGTTCTTACCCAACCCCCATTGGAGAGAAGAGCTTAGATCTTCAACAGGACAATCTCCTATGGTAAGAAACTATGTGCTGTCTTTTGAGGATGCAGAAATATTCCTCGAAAAAACTAAAGATTTAATTGAATTTTTACTCCCAAGGTTTACTTCTGAAGGTAAATCTTATGTAGGTATTGCAATAGGCTGTACTGGAGGAAAACACAGAAGTGTTGTAATGACTGAAGAAGTTGGTGGTTGGTTGATAAACGAGGGTAAAGATGCAGTCATCCTTCATCGAGACATGAAAGAATAGACTTGCCAGTTCAAGATTTTTTTGGAAATACATTAATACGTGCTGATTTAAACTCACCAATAGAAGACAATAAAGTACAAGATAACTTCAGAATAGTTAAAGCCCTAGAACACTTAGAAGAAATTCGAATGAATTCAAAATCTGTAACATTTATGAGTCACCTTGGAAGACCAAACGGACGAGAAAACAAATTTTCATTAAAGCCAGTTGCAGAAGAAATGTCCAAATTGCTTGGTGAAGAAGTAATCTTTATCAACAACATAAACAATAATGAAATCAATGAAAACCTTGATAAATATCACGGAAGAGTCTTTTTGCTAGAAAATTTAAGATTTTATGAAGAAGAGTTAAATAATGATTTAGATTTTTCACAAAAAGTTACGAGCAGCTTTGATACCTATATCTTAGATGCTTTTGGTGCTGCGCATCGAAGTCACGCGTCTATTGTTTCATTTGGTAAATATATAAATTCATTCCAAGGTAAACTCATGACATCAGAAGTTGAGAATTTGAATCATCTTATCAATTCGCCTTCTCAACCTTTTTCAGTTTTACTTGGTGGCGCAAAAATATCTGACAAATTAAAATTAATTGATAATTTGTTACCCCGTGTTGACAATTTACTTATCGGTGGAGGTATGTGCTTCACCTTTTTAAAAGTACGTGGTCATAATATCGGAAAATCTCTTTGTGAAGATGATTATTTGGAGACTGCCCAGAAAATTCTTAATTCAAATCATGGACATAAAATTCATCTCCCAGTTGATTTTGGGGTTACTTCCTCAATTCCAAGTGGAGTAAGAGTAGATAAGCTTATTGATAATTTTAGTGGTGACGACATAGGTGTAGATATTTCTACAGAAACTATAAAAAAATTTGGATTGATACTAGACAAGTCAAAAACTGTTTTCTGGAATGGTCCTATGGGTATATTTGAAAATCCAAATTTTAAATTAGGGACTCAAGAAATAACTAAAAAAGTTTCTGAATTGGATGCTTATACAGTTGTAGGGGGTGGAGACTCGGTAAATGCTATCAGAATGTTCTCATCTCTTTCAAAGTTCAATCATATATCCACGGGAGGTGGCGCGTCCTTAAAGTATTTAGAAGGCGGTCAATTGCCAGGTGTAAATATCTATAATCCACTTATACTTTAGATTTATGAAAAAAATTATTATAGGCAACTGGAAACTGAACCTCGATCATTTAGAAGCAATACAACTCCTTCAGAAGTTAAACTACTCTCTTGAAGTTAACATTGAAGAAAGCTTAGATATAGTTTTAGCACCATCTCATACTTCATTGAGATCCTTACAAACAATAGTTGATGCTGATAAGTTAAAAATAAAAATCTCTTCTCAAGATGTTTCAGCCTATTTAAATGGTGCTTTTACAGGTGAAGTATCAGCAACTCAATTAAGTAAGTTGAATATAAGCCATTCTATAATTGGTCACTCTGAGAGAAGAACTCTTTTTAATGAATCTGATGACGATGTAAATCACAAAGTTCATAATTCTATTAACAATAACATCACTCCAATAATCTGTTTTGGTGAGACAGAAGAGCTCAGGGAACGAAATGAATACTTGCCATTTATAATAAATCAAGTCAACAATGCAGTTAAGGGAATTCGAAAAGATAAGGTTAATGAAATTATTTTCGCTTATGAGCCTATATGGGCAATTGGAACTGGAAGGGTGGCATCTGTAGAAGATGCAATAGAAGTTATCGCTTGCGTAAAAGAAGAGATTTCGAGTAAGACATACTTTAATCCTGAAAAAATTAGATTTGTTTATGGCGGAAGCGTGTCTCCAACAAATGCTTCTGAATTATTGAATTCTAAAATTATCGATGGGGCACTGGTTGGTGGAGCATCTCTCGATGTTGAAAAGTTTGTTCAAATAATTAAAGCAGTTAAATTATGAATCTTGTGTTTGTTCGTCATGGTCAGAGTGATTGGAATAAAATTAATAAATTTACAGGTTGGGTTGACGTTGGTCTTTCAAATAGAGGAGAGTCCGAAGCTATTGAAGCAGGCAGTCTTTTATCTAATCTTAATTTTACACCTATAGTTTGTTATTCATCATTCTTAAAGCGATCTATAGATACAGCTTCACTTATTTTAAATCAACTTTTTATAGAAGAGCCGGATGAATTTAACAGGATAGAAAACTGGCAATTAAATGAAAGACATTATGGAGCTCTCCAAGGTTTAGATAAAATAGAAACTGCTAAAAAATTTGGTGAAAAGCAAGTCCTTAAATGGCGTAGGGGTTATGAAGTAAAACCCCCTTTAGTAGACCCAGGTAATGAATTTGATCCAAACTTAGATAGTAAATACAAAGACATAACAGATCCTATGCCTTTAGGAGAATCATTACAAGACGTCGTTCTAAGAGTTAAAGGTATCCTATCAGAAATCATAAATGCTACTCAAGATGGAAAAGTTTTAGTAGTTGCTCATGGAAATAGTATCCGTGCAATGATAAAAATTCTAGAGAATATTTCTGATGAAGACATTGTTGATATAAATATTCCAACAGGAATTCCGCTCGCATTTAACATTAATGATGATAAAATAACAAGAATTGGATATCTAGGCGATAAAGAAAAAATCCAAGAACTAGAAGATGAAGTAAAACAGCAATCTAGGTTGAAAGAGTAAAATTTATGGACACATTAACAGCAAGTCTTGTTGCTATCCACATCGTGGTTTCTATTGCGCTCATTGCGCTAGTGTTACTTAACAGTGGAAAAGGTGGAGGTCTCTCGGATATGCTTGGAGGACCTGGAGCCTCTGGGAATATTGGCCAAACATTAGCAGAAAGAAATTTGAGTAGGATAACGGCTTTCGTTGCTTTATTGTTCTCAATCACGACTTTGCTTCTCTTTTGGTTTCTTGACTGATTTAGCGCGGGTGGCGGAACTGGTAGACGCGCAGGATTAAGGATCCTGTGGGGTAAGACCCGTGGAGGTTCGAGTCCTCTT
>MDTG01026697.1_pt1 | contig 10864 bp, 17 predicted proteins | sample 811421 | NCBI WGS metagenome assembly MDTG01 (sample SAMN05326645, study PRJNA326480) | marine metagenome | isolation source: seawater | place: Pacific Ocean: South East | collected 2011 | reverse complement strand
GGCCTGGATGTTCATTTGAGCCGAGATTAGTTTCATGACGAATCCCGTGACTCCACCTCCAAGCATTGCCACTAACTCTCCACTCATCGCTTCCTTAATTCTACTATTGTTTTATATACCCAAAGACCCATGTACGCTATAGTACACACCGACGCAACAATAGACATTACCTCGCTGATTCCTTGAAAAGAAACTGCAAGTATTGATCCTGTCGCTCCCAAGCCAAGCTTGTTTAGCTCAGGGTTCATTAAACAAATTGTGAACCGTGAACTATTGCAGCACCTGATACACCTAAAAACTTAGCAGCTTTAGCAGCTTGGAAGCTAAGTGTAATAAGACCCTTCTCTTTTAGCAGAAGATGGCCATTAGATGCGGTAGGAGCGCTACCGTCAAATGTAACAATGACATTATTGTCTTGTACATCTATCATAACGTACTTGGTGTCGTCATCAAAAGCAGCGAAAGAAACGCCAGATCCTGATGTGGCACAGGATAGGTTTTCTCCAGCAATCGTTGAATTCGGACGAGGATATAAGTTTGTGACTAATTGATTCATTTATCGTGATTGTTGTGATACGTGCGTTCTAAAACGCTTTCCTACGGTGTTGTTGTTTGCTACTTGCTGTGGGTTATCCATTTCTTCTCCTAGATAGTTTTCGGCGATTTGTTCTTCGAAACCAGCCTTTTGATGTTGTCCATCCATTCTAAGAAAGTCAGCGTAAGTAGCGTGTGCCATGAAGTAGAAATATTCTTGTGGAACCTGAGTAAAAGATCCAGATCCATCAATATCTAAGCTTGTTAGCAAGGTGATGGGTTTTTTGTATGTAACGTATACGCTGGTAGCATCCGCAGTGGTTAGGTTCATTACATGTGCACCATCGCTTTCCACAAAAAATTCAAACTCAATAGTTGAGTTTTTGAGAAAAGGTTCTTCCCTGTGTATTCTTAGAAATTCTGCAATATCGGTTTTACTGGTTTGTGTAAAAGGAACTATTGAATTTGTTATAGTTCTTTCTTCTCCAGTTGTTAAAAACCTTACCCAGTACGGAGTGCGGTTGTACGCTTCGTACATCCGGCGATTTGCTAAAGCTAATAGATGAGCATTTTCAGCAGTGGTAAAATCGGATGTACCCGCCAGGGCGGATATCAAATCATACAAGTCTTTATTAGCTTTGTCCTGCATTATGCGTTATTGGGTGAGAGATCCTTAAACCTCTTATTATAGTCTTGTATGAATTCCTTGGAATGCACTGTGTCGTTCCCGTATTTCTGTGTCAGCCTAAAGAACTCCCTATGCGGCATTACTGCTACGGGCTTTCCCAGAACTGGATGTTCCTTGCCCTTGAGTTCCGCAGCTTCCTTCCTAGCGATATTTGTCCGGGATTCTTCAGTAGCTTTTTCAAACTTCAACCCGGTCATAATCTCACGCATAAACGCTCGATTTACTTCTCCGTCACTGTACCTTGGAAGGGATGTAATAATATTCATTTCTTCTTTAAGAACAAACAGCTTTTGAAAAATCTATGAAGGCTTTTAGCTATAACAATAAACGATTGTCCTTCGTCAACAGATACCCCCATGGGGTAATATCTACTGCACGATGACTTAACGTCACAGTTTACTCCTTGGCATTTAATAATATCCATCTATTACTTCTTTATTTAGAAGATTTAAGATTCAAATTCTTCATACCCTTTTTTGCACTTTTTCGAACAGACTTAGGAAATGATGGTTTAAAATTAACGACCAAATCAGGAAGCTTAATGGGTTTTCTGTTTATTGGTGCTTGGCTGCGACTCTCTACAACAAAAGGAGAACCCTCGTACTGCGGCACTCCATTCTTTGTTCCAGTGTATTTATATGTAGACTTATTTGCCATATTTTTAAAATGTAAAAGGTTAAAAAAAGGGAGGCCAGAACTGGCCTGACCTCCCCTTCAAATGATAACTTAATTCAGTTACGCTCCGTAGAGTTCTCCTGCTGTTGGATGATAATCCATCAACAAACGAATCTTACCTGCGGTAGCTACGTCCGGTCCTTCACCTGTAAAGTTGTAGGTGAGGTCAACCGCACTAACCAAGTGCAATCCATCGTCAAGCAAGGCACCAGTGTTGGTGAAGATCTTGCCGAGGTTTCCACTGTCGTTGAAAACGTCCACTTCATCAACGAAACCATCAGCGTCACCATCATCGCCAATAGCGATCGTGGCATCCGTGATGCTGGTTCCGACGACAAGCTCGTCAACGATAATAGCAGCAGCGTAAACGCCACCAGCCATTGCAGCTTCGCCAACTTGAATGTCAACAGCAGTGGCAGAGCCAGCAGTTGTTCCAAGTGTAGACAGGTCAATTTCAGCTTCGTGGTTAAAACCAAGAGCCAATGTTTCAGCGTTGCGTACTTTTTTTAGTTCGATAGCCATTATAATTTACCTCCTTATGCGATTGCGGTGATTTTACCATGTGCACCAGGATGGTAGACTCCGAGCGTAAGCGCGCAATCAACGTATCCTCTTTCACCACCGCCTTGATTTGGAAGACGGCTGCTACCCATGGGGATTAGTTCGCTGATGCAAGCATACTCAGGATTGACGAAGTAGCCAGTGTCCTTGTTGCTTGTGTCAGGTGCGCAATCTGGGTTCATGTTGATAACGGAAACAATGCCGTGGTCAGACTGATAAAGCTCAACAGAGAGTTTAATCTGAGCGGATTCACCGTTGTAGTTTACGTTGCGGATGGAAGTTCCAGCACCGGAACCATCTGGATCCAAGCGAGCAAAGTCGCTGATAATCCGACGAAGAGCGGTGTCTGCAACCAACGTCAGAGAGTTGGTGCTGCCGCTAACGCGATAGATGGAAGTGATGATGTTGTTCATCACAGTTTCAGTGAATGCACCAGTAGAGTGGATGCTATCAGCAGGCGTGCGGAATGCAGCGGGAACGTCAGACGGTCCAGCGGAATCAATCCAATCGCCAAGTCCACGCAGTTTGTAAACAGTGCCAGCTCCGTCTTCTACAGCCCGATCGTTAGCTGAGAGCAAAGTAGCCTCAACGTCACGCTTCAGTTCGCGGATAGCCTTAGCTTCAGCCTGGGCAATCTTAGCAGGTCCAACAGAATCAACAGCCTCTTGGAGGTCGCTGACCATGTAGTCCCGGCGGAACTTCTGAGTGTAGTTTCCAAGACGTGCGCGGCCACTGAACTGGTCAGTGAAAGTGGTAACGTCAGCTCCTTCAGCAATACCCGCAGTAGTGGGAGATGAAAGAGAATCTACAGTCCATTCGTGGAAAGTGCCAGTAGCGGCAACTTTTGGTAGTGATGACAGGACCGGAGTTTCCTCGGGAGCCAAGATGGTTAGCACATCGCTAAGATCTTCGCGGTTGGAAACAGCCGAACCTGGATTAGTTGTATCGTATGTATTTGATAATGCCATTTTAGGTGTTCAGGTTAAGTGAGATGGCGCGACCAGCGCGCTTCTCGTAATTTCTGGAAGTCGTCTTTGTTACCAGATTCCCTAAACCGTGATGACAAATCTTTCAGTGCTTTGGACGAACTGTCCTCAGACTTATCGGACTTGGCTCCAGCCGGAGACGGACTTTTGGGCGGAGATGGCTTGAATGCATCTTGTGCATTTGTGGATGGCTTAGACTTGCCGCCGAACATGCTATTAACCGAATGGGCCAATAGGTAAGGCAACTGCCAGCTTAAATCAGGATTTTGCTCATAAGCCTTCTGGAGTGCGGGTTGGCTGGCTAGCTGCACAAACTGTTTAGTCTGATCGCTTTCTTTGTCGCCTAGCCACTTGAACTCCTTTATAGCTTTCTGACCATATTCCTTGCGTAGCTTAGTTGCATCCTCCACCTTCTTTACCGTGCGGAATTGATCCGGTAGGTATTTATCACGAGACTTCCTGGCTTGTTTCAGCGCTTCACGCACCTGAGATTTTGTCATAGCCTGACCATTTGATTCGGTAACCTGTTCATCAGGTCCGTAATCGGCAGACTCAAATAGGACATCCTCAGCCCATTCAATCACATCATTGATTTCTTTGGCTTTGTTTTGGATGTCAGAGACACTCTTCAGATCGTCGTAGGGATTGTTCTCGATTTCAGAAGTGGCCGAAAGAACCTGCTCTTGCTGGGTCTTTAGGTTATCCTCAAGATCTCTTGCTTTCTCTTCGGCAGCTTTAGCCCTTGCGGTGAGTTGACCAAAACGATCAACCGCCCGGCTGGACAATGCCTCGGAGAGTTGCTTTATTTCCGTCTCGGATAAATTATCCAAGTCGATATTTGAAAGAACATTTGTCTGGCCTTGGACTTCTTCTTCCTCCTGGGGTTGGGACTCAGTCTCAACATCCTCAGAAATGGAAGACTCCTCAGCCTCCGGTTCAGGTGTAGGAGGAGCAGCCTGCTCTTCCATTTGCCTGGCACGTCTAATTTCAAAGTCAGACGCGGATATATTAGTGTTTTCCGCTGTGTTTTGAGAGGCATCAGCGATCGCCTCGACTACTTCACTCATGTGTTTTGCTGTTTCCGCTTATTACGCCTAGCGATGGCGAGCCGTGATTATATCACGCGAAACAGCTCATTCCACATGGGCATGCCATTTTTTTAACAGATCTTCGTAGTCGCAATCTTGGAGGACGTCATCGTATGCCGATATTTCCCCGGATATTTGCATCACCTCATCGGGAGAGGATCCGCGAAGCCGGGATATTGATTCTTCTCGGCGTTGTTTGATGATGTTAATGAAGCGAGCAAACTGCTCGTACTTCGAAAGAAAAGCTACATCATTCTCCGGACTCGTCGCCATATGCTTTTACTAGTTGTTTATGATATTTCTTGGAAAGATCTACACGCCTATCACGGTGCGGTTTTCCTGGACGAAGAAATATTTCCATAAACTTATCACTTACAAATTCTGGATCATCAGATTGAAATGCCTCTCTGAGTTTCTTGGCATTGCCTGCACCAAGAACATTCTGCTTTTTTCCGTATATGTTTTCGTAAACATACCTCACTTGAGTATCCGTGTTATCCGGCAAGCCTTCCTCTTCTAGGTATTCCCTGTAATAAGGTTTGTGAAAATCAAATTGGAAAACACCATATCCTCCGCCACCACCATATTGCTTTTGGTCGTATGCAAAACTGTTTCCAGTTTCTACACCAGAGTTTCCATAAATGGCGGCTTCCACCACAGGGTTTCTCCCAAAATACTTTCTAACCGACTTAGCCATCCGGTTTAAGTTCAGAAACTGTTCCCGATCTTTTCCGAAGTCAGTTGTGCTTTTGTTATCTGGCATATCAACAAATAGTATGGAGGCGAATAGCAGGGCTATCACTGCTGCATGCCTTGAGTCTGCATCTGCCCCATCTGGGCTGGTTGTGTCCCGATACGACCTATTTGGGCGTTTTGAGCTTGCTGCATAGCAAACTGATATTGGCCAGCATACTTTTGAAGACGGGCAGCAAACGCTTCATCTTGCTGCAAACGCTCTTGAACATCCGGTTGCTGCGTATATTGTTGAATGATTTGAATAGCCGCTTGAGAGCCATTCGGCCTTGCTGGAACTTCGATACCTGCATAAATTTTAGATAAGTCATCTGTGATGTCTTTTAACATTTGGTCTTGTGCCGCTTCTACTGGCCTCATCACACCATCCGCTAAAACCGGATCGATGGAAGAAGCTATTGCAGATAGGAGTTTGTCCATATCTATTCGGCCATTCCTGTCCATTTGGACTAAGGAAAGTAGTTGATTCATTTTAGCTTCCTGCTTGTCGCCATCGGCATTGAGAACATCAAAGCTAATGGTAACATCAAAGTTTTCGTCAGGGTTTCCCTTGCTAAACATTTGAGGATCAGGAACTCCGGTAACATTAAAAAATATTTTATCCTGCCCAAAGCGTTGGAAGTTGCGATAGCACAATGCTATCACCTCGGCCATATGCTGCAAATATTTGTCTACAAGAAACTGACGCCGGATGCCAGATAGTGGAGACTGTTCATCAAGTCCAACCATGCGATCGGCTTGACTCTGGAGGTTGTTCTCCATCTCAACAGATCCAGAATTGAATCCTGGTCCTTGCATAAACCTTATCTCACCAGCTCTCACCTCCGGGATAAATCGGCCTGGACCTATCTCTTCAGGCTTGCGTCCCTTCGGGTGCGTAACCGCAGGAAGGGTGGACAAGCTGTTGCTGTCTATCCGGCTATCGCGTTCTACCTTTACCTGGCTTTGTATCCCCCGCAAAAGCGATGGAACATTCATGGTGTCATATAAACGCTTGGTATCCTCGCTAAAGCGTGTGACTACCACTGGATAGTCCTCATATCCATTGAGCAACTCGAACTTAGCATACCCAGGTATGTCCAAACCCTTGTCGCCCGAAAAAGATTCGTGGAACACTGTCTCATAGATCCCTTCTGACCCGTCGGCCTCGTCGATCAATCTCTGGTATCCGTGTATTATTTCTACTAGTTCCTCGGCCTCGTAAGCATCGTCAGTTAGTGATGTGCTACGCCTTCCCTCCTGTTCCCTCTCCAAGGAGTTTATGTTCACTCCAGAGAAGTTAGAGACTATGTGTTCCACGAAATTTTCATCCCACCCGTCTGTGATCACCTTGTTTTGCAACTCTTGTGCGGTGTAATATGTACGCCAAAAACAATATGGTGCACGTTGGGGATCTGTGACGTATGCAGGAAAAATGAAATCACCATCGGGAGCCAATGTCTTTACTTCAGGTGCATTGATCTGCCTCCTCACCGTAGGTACTTCGGCCATTCCAAACTCCCTCAAGTCCTTCAGGGCTTTCCGGGCATTTTCCTTTGTCACCTTAATTACCGCCTGCATTTGAATGACCACCTCATCATCTTGAGTGCCATCCAATATCATTTGGGCTAGGTTGGGGTCAGCAGCAGCTATACGCTGCATGTCAAATTTTTGCTTGAAGGTTCGGTCTTCCATTAGCCACCCACAATAGGTGATCATCACACCACGCTCCAAAAAGTAGTTGGCTGCTAGCTCCGCTTCACGCTTAAATCGTGGAATGTATCCCGACGTAGTCATCCACTTCAAGAAATTGCTTACCACCTTAGACCTTGGCACATCGGCCACCTCAACGGGGAAAGCTTGGATGTTCGCTCGGTTGAGGGCGGACATAAACAAAGATACTAGACGGGTAACACGCTCATCAATAACATGACTTTCCAAGTCGGATGCACCATCCCATGGAAACGCATCGGCACCATGTTTACGCAAATCGCGGCTCTTGCCGGGCCACCATTTGCGGCGATCGTCGTAAGACGTGCGGCACAAGTGGTAATAAGACTCAAGCTCAGTGTCGGTAGTTTGGTATGCTTGACGCAAAGCCTCTATGTCCGGCTCCTTGGCAACATATGTAATGGCTTTGGAATAGTCTGTTTCCATGTTAAATGTGTTTCACTTTTTCGCAGACTCTCTCCACGACTACCTGGGTGTAGTTTTTATTAACGCCTATTCTATCACAAAAATCGATGGGATCCATAACGGCATGCCAATTTCCTGTGGCGAAAGCCCTCCAGACCTCCCATCCAAGCAATCGATCGATTTGTTCAGACTGCCAGCTACGGCATAGAACCAAAGAATCCAGCCTACGCTCTTCTGTACCTGTAAGACGTTCCACTGACATCCCGTATAGCCTCTATCAAAATAGTTTTGCCCACTAGCTTTTGAGCCAACTTCTTTGGCACCAAGACTGGAACCTTCATACTGTTTTCCCTGATATAAGTATATACATACTTCTTATTTGGGGCCACTTTGATAACCTGTCCTTTGTAATGGCTAGGAGTGGCTTCTGGGACATCAACAGCCTCCGCGAGGATGTCTTGGCCTTCCTCGCTAATCCAGGTGTTCTTGCCCACACCAGTTATCATATCATCGGACAGTTTTTCCTTGGCCAATGCCAATAGCTCATCCCACTGATAATGCCCCTGCCGGGCTAATTCGCTTAGTCTTATTTTCATTTAATATCCTCCAGATGCTCGACGAGTGACGGCTAAGTCGCGAGCGGTTACGTGGACTGGACCTTCTCCAAAATTAGCCATTCGCAAATAGCGTATAGCATCAAAGAAATCCTTCAGGGGTTCGTCCATCTTCCCCTTTGAGTTGTAGTTGATGAGACTGTCGATAAGGTTGCGGCAGCTCTCGTGAATGTAACACCTCGGGCGGTTGGCCGCATCAATCAGCTCATTCGGGTTGTAATTAAACCACTCATCCAATGCGGACAACCCCACCTCCTCCATCCGGCCATCGGATGGAACGAATGTAAATCCATACTCCTCGAAGGACATAAACAAATCTTCATTGTTCTCGTTCTCCTTAGCAAAGAACCTGGAGTCGCCAATTCGCTCAAATACCTCTACGCCCAGGTCATCCTCCACCTCATCGAACAACTCGCAATATCCATGGACACTCAACCCTATCTTCTTTGAAGCAGGACCATACCTCCATTTGGGATCCCCAAACTCAGCCCATTCTCCATAGGTGTCCCAATCAGGCCACTCCCGGCAGATGTAGACATTATCCAGATCATCAACGGCAGCCCATATCGAGACATGGTTTCTGGCACCCGCAGGGTCTACCACCTGATAAATGGTATATCTTTCCTTGTTGGACACATCGGGAAACGTCATTCCGTACTTGTTCTCCTTCTTGTCACTCAGCACATTCACCTCAGTATTGAAGAGAGGAAGGAGAGATGTCATACTCTTGACCGGAACACCATACGCTCGGACAAGGATCTCCTCCTCTGGTCTACCCTTCAAGTCTTTCGCTATACGCTCGTACCCCCCGAATGGGTTCTCGTCGGAATGCAAATAGACCACAGAAGCATCCCTAGAGGGGCTGTACTGCCGCACAGGGACTTCCCGACCCTTAATTAGGGCTGCACCCCTAGTTTCCAATGTTTCGACGTTCTTGAGGTAATCAGAGATAAAAGGTGTGTAGCCATCTATCGGTGTAAACCCCACACCCATCACCGCATCTCGGGTGGCTAAACGAAACCTCAACGTGTTTACTAGCGTAGCGTCACCCAAATATTCATCCAACCAAGCACCAATATTGATGCCATCAGGATCCGGAAACCCATATTCGAACCCTTCAAGGATGGTTTGGTTGTTGCTAAACTGAGTGTATGTCTTGAAATCTACCCTGGTTCGGGTGTCTGGAAAGATGAAGCTTTTACCAGTGAAGCCATTTTGCATGGAGAAGTTGATGTAACCATCCATGCTTTTGGTCTTCTTCTTCATCTCCCGAGGCATCATCTCCCATATCGCAGCTTGCTGCACCTTAATGGAGGTGTCCTCATTCTGACTAAAGCATACCACATGACCATCCCGACTCTCCGTAACGGCCTCCATGACTATCTTTGCAAAACCAGTGGTCTTACCAGACCTGTTCCCCCCGAGAGCCAAACACTCATTATAGCTTTGCAACCCCTCGCGGATGCGTTCCCAACCCGGCAGATCAAACCCATAACGGATGGGATCGTTGACACTTGCCTCTATACGACCCTCATGGGCTTTGTGAAGCTGCTTGAGCAGTGGGAGATTATGATCGTATAACCAAACTATCTCCTCCGCTGTAGGGGCTTCTAGGAAGGGATGTTCTGTGAAACTAATCATCTATCCAATCAATGTTCTGCAACTCTTGTTGAGACTTCTTCGCAACAAGGGCTAATAACACTGCTAGGTTTTCTTGGAAATGTTCACTATCCACTTTGTTAAAAATGTCATATTCAAATCCATTGTCAGTGATGGAAGCCACCATCACAGTTTCCCATTCCGGAACAATGGTGTCCAAGGACTTCTCAACAAGCTGCATGTTTTTGTTCATATTACTCAATGATCCTTCTTATCCCATGTCTAATTGGAGCCACCCGAAATGGGCTACGCTCAATGGAGGTACTGACAGGAATCGAACCTGCGACCGTCTGATTACAAATCAGATGCTCTACCTGCTGAGCTACAGTACCATTGGAGGAAGTGGGAGTTGCACCCACGTCCGAAAGCATCGCTGCTTTCGTCGAATCTATGTTCCCCCCGAAAATACGCTCCCAGCCCCGATTGTATGCGTCCCGATCGGTGGTTCTGTCCCTGTCACCCTTACCGCTCATCAACGACCTCCGCAGGTATAGCCTCATCAGCCATCTGGCTACGAGCTTGTTCCATGAGCTTTTTGTAGTCGTCGTCCGTCCACACCTTTTCCTCACGGCTGATACTCGTTGCCTCCCCCCGAGCCAGCATAGCTTCTCGGCTACTGTTGGCCTTAGCAATGGAGATGTCCTTGATGTCCTTGAAGGTGGGCTTTAGCTCACCACTATCCATACCATCACGAACACTCTCTATCATATCCTCCTCCAGGCTAGTTATATTGAGGTAGGAGTAGGAGGCTAGCTTACCCCCGAGTTCACGCCATTTACCCAACTGGTCCGCATAGGTGGAGATGATCCGTATCACCGTCGCCCGGTCATACTTGTACTTCTTGACCAAGCAGGTTTGGGACTTCCCCTGAGAATGGAGGAACAGAATGTGGGCAGCCTTCTGCGGATCGTACCGCTCCAAGAGCTTGACGTGTGGAGGAGCAGCAGCCTCAGCTCGACGAAGTTCGTCTTCAATGGATGCTAACAACTTGTGCTTTATGGCTGCTTTGTCTTCCTCCACTTTGACAGGGTACTTGATTGAAGCCATGAAGTCAACAAATTTTCGAAGGGCAGTTTATGAGTAGTAGTACCAGTGTGATGCGGGAGTTGACTCCCCCCCCCATTGTTTGTTTGGCTCGTAACTGTGGTCAATGTGAGACGGTACATCAGGCCGCGAAGCGGAAGGTATAAG
>MDTG01237423.1_pt1 | contig 10866 bp, 10 predicted proteins | sample 811421 | NCBI WGS metagenome assembly MDTG01 (sample SAMN05326645, study PRJNA326480) | marine metagenome | isolation source: seawater | place: Pacific Ocean: South East | collected 2011 | reverse complement strand
CTTAAGGTATTCTTAGGTTTGTATGCTGCCTTCGCTGCTCCACAATTACCACCAACACTCGTAAACCTTATGGATAACATATTAGTAAGAATTGCTTTTGCCTTCACAATTGTACTTCTTGCTACCAGAGATCCATCTCTTGCTCTTATGGTATCTGTAGCCTTTGTAGTAACCCTTCAAACTGCCAACAAGATGAGACTTGTTAATACTAGCCTCTCAGTTGCTGATCAAGGAGAAAGTTCATGGTTACCATCTGCCAAAAAACAAGTAGAAGAACCAGCTAATGAACAACAAGAGGCCGTAGAAAGTGTACAAGAACAAGCTCTACCCGCCCAAGAGCCTGTATTACCATACCATGCTAATGGATACGAAGAAGACAAACTCATCATGTCTGCTAGCCAACCCTCAGAAAACTTTTCTAACCCCCAAGGTGAACCATCAGCCCACGAGAGTGCCGACCTAACCCAAAATGCTTTCACCACATCTGCTCAAATGGTTTCTGCCCAAGATAATACTGTACCAGGTAGCAACCAAGAATCATGTGTACAAACCTTTGCTAACCAAAATTGTGCTCAAGGTTTACAATCAAATGCTCCCAATGGTTATTAGATCAAGTGTATTTTATAATATCTATTATAAACTAAACTATTACTTTTTGGTATATAACCAAGGTAGATTTATTAATGGATTAGATGTAATAACACCTGGTGGTTTCATTATGGTATTATTACCGCTCGTTCTCCAAAACCTATTGTATGCTCTTGGGTCTAGATTATTTTCATTTTCAGGATTTACCTTATTATTAAGTATTTCATAGTTTTTCTCTGATATATTGCGATTACTTTCTAATAAGTCTATATACTGTTTTTTATTATCATCCCATCTATTCGAATTCTCAATAAGTAATTTGAGAATTGTATCGAATTTATTATTTATATCGTTATAGGTTAATGATATGTTTTCTAATTTTTCCTCTATTTTATTAAACCGTTCGCTTAATAAAGGAGACATTAAAACATTTTGGTTATTTCTATCGTTGTCTTCAACCATAGTAATATATATAGGTAAAGATAATAATGCTAACCTAAAAATTATAATTTGATGGTTCAAGTTTATAGTTACTATAGTTATTGTTGAGGTTTTCATTAGTAAAATGCTTTTGTATAGCGTGATGGATATTTCTCTTTAAAAGACTAGATACAGTACCAGAATTAATAATATCATTTCTGGTAAATATACGATTTTCAGTTTGTTTTTTGTTTACCTTATTTTTGAGAAGGTGTTTCACAAGAAACTCTAAAATGTCACTACTATCAGACATGTTCTTTATTTTACAAAATAAAATAATTAAACTGAGGTTTTTTTAAAATTTGATCATTAAATTTACATGTCTTATAAAAGAAAATGAAGTTTCTAGTGATTGTCGAATCACCTGCCAAAACTAAAAAGATTCAAGCATTTCTTAATACTATCAAAAATCACACTTTTATTGTAGAGGCCTCATTCGGACACATTAGATATTTCCAAAATGGTCTCAAGTCTATTGATACCCAAGATAACTATAAAGCCAAATACTCAATTATCGCTGGTAAAAACAAGGTTGTAAAAAATCTTAAAGAACAACTTAAAAAAGTCGACGAAGTTGTTATAGCAACAGATCAGGATCGTGAAGGTGAAGCAATAGGTTTTCATATCGCATATACACTAAATCTAGATATAGATAAAACTAAACGCATTTGTTTTAATGAGATTACCCAGAAAGCAGTTGTAGACGCTTTTAATAACAGTAGAAAATTAGATTATAACCTTTTTAATGCCCAACAAGCAAGAAGCATTTTAGATATTCTTATTGGATTTGAAATATCTCCTCTATTGTGGAAAAGCATTCAACCTAAACTTTCTGCTGGAAGATGCCAGTCACCAGCACTTAAACTAATATACGAACGCGATAAACTCATCGATGATTTTACTCTTAACAAAACATATAGTCTAATTGGAGACTTTATAATTTCACAAAATAACATTGAAGCAGAATATCATAAAAATATTGATAACAAAGAGGTTATAAAAGAGCTATTACCCAAGATTGTAAATGATACATACAAACTAGATTTCACAAATCCTAAAAAGGTTACACATTCAGCTCCCCCACCCTTTACCACTTCTACCATACAACAGGAGGCAAGTTCAAGATTTTCTCTATCCCCTAAGCTTACTATGAGCATACTTCAACAACTTTATGAAAAAGGTAAAATCACCTATATGCGAACAGACTCGGTTGCTATCAGCAATGTGTTTATAGATCAGATTAAACAATATTGTGATAATAATAGTCTTGGAGACTATTTCAAGCAAACGTTTTATAAAAATAAAACATCTAACAGCCAAGAAGCACATGAATGTATAAGACCAGTCAATATTGATTTCTTGCCCGATCAACTATCCGGCAGAGAACATGATCTATACAAAATCATTCGTAATAGAACTATTATGTCACAACTTAAAAAATACAGAGAGGATGAATACAACTATAAACTGGTATCAACAACAGATTCTGATAGAATATTCAAATTTACTCTACACAAGATAACAGATATTGGATTTAAAATTATTAGTGAACCAAACAAAAAAGACGATAAAGAACTAATATCAACTATTGATCAAACACAAACATATACTCCAACCAAAATCATAGCAAAGGAGAAACATTCTAAACCTAAACCCAGATACACTGAAGCAATGTTAGTAAAAGAACTAGAAGACAAAGGTATAGGGAGACCTTCTACGTTCTCCTCACTGGTTTCAAAGGTTTTAGAAAGAAAGTATGTAAACAAGGCAACATCACATAATTATAAAGACATAAACTTAGAATGCTTTGAGATTATACCTGGAGGTAGTATAGAAGAAAAAACGATAAAATCTAAATCACAATCAGAGAAAAATAAACTTTTCATAACCGATATTGGTAAAATTGTGTGCGAATTTATTGAAAATAACTTTGAAAATATCAATTCTTATAATTTTACATCAGAAATTGAAGATGACTTAGATAGGATATGTAATAATGAGGTAACATGGTACGAGGTTATCGATAAAGTCTATATTGATTTTCACAAAAAAATAGAAGAAATGTCTAAAGACACTACCATGAAGACACAAAAGAAAAAATTACAAAAACCTCTAGGAGTAAATCCGGAAACTGGTAAAAACATTTATAAATACATAGGAAAATTTGGACCATGTATTCAGGAAGGCGAACATGGTGAAGACCCAAAATATGTAAGCATAACTAAGGATGATGATCATACTTTAGATAGTATCACGCTAGAGATTGCTCTTAGTTATCTTACATTTCCAAAAACAATCGGTAAACTAAATGAATCTGTCATATATCTCAAAAAAGGGAAATTTGGATTATACCTAGAATGTGATAAAAAAAGGGTATCCGTTGATAAAGCCGATATAAACCTAGCAGATGCTACATCCCTTCTTGAAGCTGCTCCTAATGGGGTTATAAAAGAATTTAGTAACCTCAAAGTCCTTAATGGAAAATATGGTCCATATATTAAGAAAGGTACCAAAATGGTATCAGTACCTAAGGATAAAGAAGCAGAAAAACTAACAAAAAAGGAATGCGAAGAGATAATCAAAAATTATAAACCCAAAAAATTCACAAAATTTAAAAAAAACTAAATACTTAAAGTGAAGTTAGTAATATTTTTTATTATGATAAAAAATGCTACACATAATGTAAAACAGGATTTATTAATGTCATCACTTCAGGTATTCTATAGTAATTCCAACAATCTACAAACCCTCACCTCAATTATAAATGGTCAATCGAAAATTAGTCTGAGAGTGATTGACTGGTTTGTTACTAACTATTCAAAAAAGAATAATACCTCTTTTCTAATTGAAGATGATAGAAACTTAGAGAATAGCAATTCAGATAGCAAAATACTAAAGGAGTTTGTTGTCTATATAGACTATAAATTACAGCTGAAGGGTTATCAAAAAAAGCAATTTGATCCATTCTGTAGAAGAGAAAGAATAAAATTTTATTATAACGATGATGAATATATAGTAACAACTGTAGGTCAATTAAACTTTTTTAGATGGGCTATAAAAAACAATATAATTGACTATGTTCAAAAAAATCTAATCACTATCGAAAATGATATGAATGTATGCTATAAAGCTGTATATAATATTGATAAAAACTTTTCAGGAACTAAAATTTCTCAAAGAAGGAAAAGACAGGAACTTTCTATATCAGCCACAAAAAGATTAAACAAGTCAAATGTTAAAATAACAGTATCATTTGATTAGTTTAATAAAAATAAAAAGATGGGATAATTGAAACAAATCCAACTATCATAGAAAAGAAGATTACATTGCTAAACCTACTATCTAGTATTTTGCTAAACTCATTTGTCTGTTTAACATTATCTATAGATCTAATCTGTTCTGTATCATTTTTAGATATTATATCCATTATTTTATTTCTAGATTTTATATTTTTGTATAGCTTTTTAAATTATTATACACTGTCCAGTATTATCACTATGTAGCAAATCATGTTGATAATATTTCTTGAGTTGGCTTTTCTGTTTTAGGGATAAAAATTGATCTTGATGTAACATAAGTATTAGTAAATTAATATAATATCTTTATATTAATTTTTTTCCTTATCTTTAATGTATTTGGTTAAAATATCTATATTATTGCTAAGTTGGGATATCTCTTCTCTTTGTTTATCATTATCTTTTACCAATAATTCTATTGTTTTTTTATCAATAGATAATTCTTGTTCTCCATTTCCATACATAAGATAGTAGATACCATTATATGCCTGTTTCGATGTCCAGAATATTGTACCAGTTATAATATCAAGTGTAATACCTGTAAGATAAGCAAAAACCATGTTTTAAAATATTGTTATATTTTTAAATATGTAACGCAATATTTTAATTACAGAAAGAATGATTACATTAACAACAGACTAGCATGTTTCTTTAATCTCAACAATTAAAATTAATAAATTCTATTTTTTTGATTAAATTTGATTTAAACATATTTTTTTATAAATTATTAAAATATGGATAAAATCATTGATATTGTATGTGAAAATGATTTAAAATTTTTAAATAATCTTACCAAAAATCACACTAATGAAGTAGGTACCCACTACAGACTTCTACAGTCACTGTTATATACTCAATCGTCTATTAATGATAATGTCAATTTAGTTAAACTATTCAATATAATGCCAGATGTGATTACTAAAAGATTAGTAGCACAAAAGATTATTTATAATTTCGGTAAAGCACTTTCAAATAAGTCACAACCTCAGGTTTTTCCTATATCACTATTAACACAGGATTTTATTGATTTCACAATAAACAATAATATGTTAACAAGATCTATATACAATAAGAAAAGTTACTCTTTGTTTTATAGCATTTTTAATAATACATACTATATCCCGAATATTAAAATCACAAATGAAAATCTCTGGTATTTTGTGGGCACTAATGATCATCTACAGTACAAATTAAACATATATCTAGAGGGACTATTTTATCCATTCAGGGTCTCGTACAAGGATATAAAAGTATACACAAATTATATTAACTTTATTAGTATTAACTATGCTAATAGCAATCTAACCCCCGATAAAAAGTCTATACTAATTGAGTCAGTGTATAGATTATACATAATGATAATGAGCTCTCTTATTAACATTAAAAACAATTGTATTGATGATAAGTTATTATGTGATAATATGAGATCGAATATTCTATCTAATGAGTATATTAATAATATTAAAGCTGAACTTCATGATAGCGAAAAATCTATACAACTCATGATGTCCTATATGCTCTTTTATGATATATACAGAAAGAAGATCATACCAGAGATTACCGATACAGATTTAGACTATAAAAATATTGACTCGAGAATAATTGAACTTGGAACATATCTATCCTATAATAAATTACTTCAACAAGAAAATGCTTCACTTGATTATAATGTCTATATCAAATTTCTTAAGGATGTATTTACAAATGAAAACTCAAATTTTCACCAAAAATCTAGTATCATTAATAACAATTGTCTAGAAATATATAAACATGATGGGGTACAAAGCCTTATTCCATTCTTCATTGAGTTGGAAAACCATAATGAATCATCCGGTTTTTATGATAAACTCAAGACAAGACTTAATATCGTTGCTTTCCTTAATTTATGCTACAGTAAGGAACTCTATGTAAACCTAGACACAGATGTATGCCGTTCATTTATAACATTACTAACAAGTGATTTCATAGAGATAATTGAAACAACCACAAAATATTATGATTTAGCTCATAGTGTAAAAGATACTGAACCTCACTATATATCTTACATTAGCACATGTTCTAAATACATAGAAAAGATGTGTTTATGTTACAGCTTTTTAGAAAACCTATTTGATATTGAAGAGATAAATAATACATACACACACAAGTTTTGTGAAATAAAGAGTGTGATTATTCAATGTATATTTAAAAATCGCATATTCACGCTTATGCCTATGTTTAAAAAATTCAATAGTGATAGATTTTATGTATCAGACTATCTGTCTGAATTAATAGAAACTACATTAATGTCCTTCTTTAGGAGAATACATAAGGATCAAAAACTAAGCATTGATTTTTACAGTCAGAATAGAGAATTATACAATCGTGATACACTACAAAAACTAACTGATATGATTGGTTTCTACTTTGTAACTATTGATCACAAAAGTATATCAATAAGAGATGTAATTAATCAATATTGTGAAAAAATTGATAATGGTATTAAAGAATATGATAGTAATTCTAGCAAATTTAATAAAGAGATACCTGATGAGTTTTTAGATCCTATAATGAACACCCCTATTGTAAATCCTGTTGAACTACCTCAAAGTAAAATTATAATAGATTTTGAAGTTATATCGAATCATTTAGTATTTAATAAAATAGATCCATTCAATAGAACCTATCTTGATATGCCATTGTTGAGAGAACATAATAATAAAGAAAACACAAAACAGCTTTTAGACCAATTTAACCAAAGATTTGATACCTGGAAAAAATCAAATAAACTATAGAAATACACAGTCAATATATAAAAAGTATGTATAGTATAAGTATGTGGTTTTTTATTTTAATGATACTATTAATCTTGTTTATGATAAGTATATATAACACTGGAAGTTGTTTATCATGTGAAGGCTTCAGTTGTCAATGCCGCAACGAAAATCTTAAATGCTCTGTTAATAAACATTTACAAAGGAAATGTCAATGGATTTAATAAGTTTTTTGATTATATATTAGAATGAAAAAACTTAATATCTGTTTTACGGGCGAATCTAACGCTGGTAAAACCCATCTTATATACAATATATTAGGAAATAATACCATTCCCTATGTTTCAACAGTAGGTGTTGGTATGGATATTGATATTAAAATTATAGATAATGTTAAAGTATATATTTGGGACTACTCTTATAATAGGTATCTTGACAAATACATACGCCATTACCATAATAACATTGATGTATACATCATCGTGGTTGACTGTGAAAACTGGGAACATCTTAAGAATATATCAAAAAATATAGCAGATTTAAATGGCATGCCGTATGAAATATTTATAAATAGAATCGATAAATTAGAAAACAGACTCTATAAAAATGATCTTATAGAATTCCTAAACACTAACTATAGAGATAACTATTTTTTAACATCATGCTATAATTTAGAGAATCTCCTAGTTGATATAAGATACATCGTTCAAAAATACACCTAACTTAGATTATTTTTATCATTTATACATTTAATAGCAAATGTTATAACATTTTCTTTTCCACTATGTTCAATTATATTACCTTTTGTGTCCTTAAATGATATGGTTAACCTATCCAATTTTTTTAGTGGCGGATTAAAATACTTAATTGTTCCATAGGCTTTGGTATTATCAAATATAATTTTGTTACTATGAGCATCTATTACAGCAAAGCTTTTATCAATATTACGATTATTAGACTTGATTCTATCTAACTCATTTATTTCAAGACAAATGCTAATATCGCGTTTCAGGTTATAGGAAAGATCACCCAATACTATATTGGTATATACTTTTGGGTTAGCAATGAAATTATTTTCCATTGTGCTGGTAAGAGATATCTCTATTTTTAACGTCGTATTATCAATTTCCTTAAATTTCAATATACTGTTGTATGATACACTATATCCTGTTTCTATATTATTACGAAAATCTACAAAATTCAAAACCATATCAGAATCCGCTATATTGATTATGTTGACTAGTTGTTTTAACGCATTCTGATTTAAAAAACCAATAGTTAGATGATAAGTATTATTTTGTAGTTTTTCTATCCCTAAACTAAGTGTATTTAGCTTATTGCTGAAATCGTTTTGCGAGAATCCTAAATAAGAGCCATCAGTATTGTTTTTATAAGCATAAACATCAGTATCATTGATTACTGAACCATAAGTATTAGATGGGAATGCTAACTCGTTTCCTTTATAGAGTATTTTAAATTCTCCATTTTGATTTTGATTTAATAAATTTATAAAATAGAATGCTTTATGAAGTTCTGAATATTTAAGAGAGATACTATGGGTGAGTGTTTCCATATTTCTAGAGTAGACGTTGTTAAAATTATTTATAACCTGTTGAGTAGTGTTGTAATATCCTTGGGGAATAGATATACTGTAGGTAATATTATCTTGTTCATGAGTAATATAAATTTCATTATTGGTATTATCAAATAGTCTACGATTGTATTCATAGTCAAGTGAAATTAATTCTATTTCTATTATATCACCAAGGGTTTCCTCAACTTCTGCAACATAGCTATTTGAATTAGGAAACAAATATTTATTTCTATTGTCTGAATTTATTACAACGATATTAGTGTAATCGCTTAAACGTTGTAGCTTACTTGGTGTTTTAATAACATGGTTATAATAATCATGAGTTTTTATGTTACCTGACATTGTATTATATAAATTTATAAATTTTTTAATATAAAATAATGTTATAAAGAGAAAAAATAAATATAAAATATAATATATATTAATGGATAGGCTATTCTTTTCAAAGGAAAATGCTAAAATAATATATGGGATATTACAAAAAAAGACCCAAAGCAGTTTACAGTATAATATTGATAATGACCCCAGATTTCAAAAAGAGCTTGTAGATATTATGAAAGCTATATATCAACAGAAAGGAACCTTTAATCTTCCTCCTAATATTTCTGCTGTTGATGCTAGCAGATTTTTATCACAAAAGGTTATAAATGTAGCATTACACTATTTCCGTGATTCAATCAACAAAATGAATGGTGATGTTGATGTTATCAAAAGAGATAGTAATACTGTGAAGCACGTAAACGTCGTATCTGATAGACCTATGGCAAGTAGTATGCAACCTCAAACAAATGTATCAAATAGTTATGAAAACATTATAAAAAACAGATCACTCGATGATAATAGAAATACACCTGCTGCTATTACCTTCGCTGACGATAGTCAAAAACAATTCACGTCTAATGAGGATGTGTCTAAAAGATTCCAGGATTTATCAAACAGTAGACAGCAAGAATATGAAAGTGTTAATCCAAGTGCTAACAATCCTGATACAGTATCTCAGATTCAAAAATTTCCAGAAAGTCTATCAACTCAACAGAATTTTATTAACAATCCTTCCTCTTCGGAGATTAATAATTTATTAGAGCAACAAAAGAGTATACAAGCGAAAATAAACAATTTTCAAAGAAATATCTCTAGCTCTAATAGTGAAAACATGAGCAGGGTATATCATGAAAATGCTTCTACTCCATCTGATCTATCAAGACAGTTTAATACACTTGAATCAAACTATAATGAAAAGCAATTTAAGGCACCCCCACAAGCTAACGCTCAATATTTTAGTGAATCTGAGCCTTCCAAAAATATAATGAGTAACCAATTTAAATCCATAATTGATGAGGCTGTAGTTAATACAGTATCAGAAATGGAGCCTGACAATGTAGAGTATAAAGATATACTTGCTAGTGTTGAGGAAGATCAAAAACCTAGTAATCAATTTGAGACAAAACTCCAAAATGTTAAAAATGAGACTGACTTCGAAAAGGATATCTTTCCCTCATCAAGTTTTGAAAACAGAGATGTAAGCACTGTAACTGTTAGACCTAATGAAGATTCAAATATTGAATTACAGATCATTAAGAGCAATATTGACAAACAGACCAGAAATATAGATGAAAATAATATTAAATTAAATAAGATTATAGATCTTTTTGAAAAACAGGATATTGGTAAATACTACCAAACGATATTGGATATTCCCCGCTTAATAGAAGAACAAAAAGCACAACCCCTCACTATTAGAACAAACAATCTGATAGTTAGTTCTAGAGATAGACAACTTAGCAATACTGAGTTTGATAAATACAATTTTAGAATTGTTTTTGGAGCTCAGGGTAATGAAACAGTCCAAAAAATATCCTATGATGATTCAGTCAATACTGATAGTAATGCGGAAAAATACTCTACAAGTAACACTTCCTTTGTTTCCAGTGGTCTTAAAAACCCAAGCGTACAAGAGGTACTTAAAAATGTGATTTCAATCAAACTTAAAAGAGTCATATTACCTAAACCAAGAAGTACAAGTACTAACTACTATCCTGAACCATATTACTTTGTTTGTGTAGATGAGTTTAATTCTAATATTATAAGTACAAAGAATTTCAGTGAAAAGATATTCTGTAAAATACATTTTGACAAGGAATTGTCATTTGGTAAT
>MDTG01194787.1_pt1 | contig 10866 bp, 10 predicted proteins | sample 811421 | NCBI WGS metagenome assembly MDTG01 (sample SAMN05326645, study PRJNA326480) | marine metagenome | isolation source: seawater | place: Pacific Ocean: South East | collected 2011 | reverse complement strand
TAGGTGTCGGTCTTTTCCACGTCCTCGGCGTGATGTGCGTCCTGCATCGAGTTGACGATGAGGCCGACCAGCAGGTTCACCACGGCGAAGGTGGTAACCATGATGAACGGGACAAAGAACGCCCAGGCGTAGGGAAACTGCTCCATCACCGGGCGCACGATCCCCATCGACCACGATTCCAGCGTCATGATCTGGAAGAGCGAATAGGCCGAGCGCCCCAGATCGCCGAACCAGTCGGGAAAGGCCGTGCCAAACAGCTTGGTCGCCATGACCGAGCCGATGTAGAAGATCATGCCCATCAGCAGGAACACCGATCCCATCCCCGGCAACGCCGTCACCAGCCCCTCGACCACCCGGCGCAGCGAGGGCGCGACCGACACCACCCGCAAGAGGCGCAGGATGCGCAGCGCGCGCAGCACCGATAGCCCTTGCGTTGCGGGCACCAGCGAGATGCCGACGATGATGAAGTCGAAGATGTTCCAGCCGCGCCGGAAGAACCCGGAAACGCCGCGCGCATAGAGCTTGGCCACGATCTCGACCACGAAGATCGACAGGCACAGCTTGTCGAGCAGGGTGATCACCCCGCCCGCCTGCGCCATGATCGGATCGGAGGTTTCCATCCCGAGGATCACCGCGTTGAACAGGATCACCCCGAGAATGGTGCTCTGGAAAAGCGAGGTGTCGAGAATGGCGCCGATACGGCTTCGAAATGTCATGGCCTGCCTGTTGGGTTCGCGCTGCAATCGCGCGTCATATGGGCGCAGAACGACGGTACCGCAAGCGATTGTGCCTGTCGCCGCCTCAGAAGCCGCAATACTCCGAGCCGTAATAGCGGTAGGTAAAGGGATTGCGCCTCAGAACTTCGATATCCTCGCGGTTCGAGACTGCGATAACCGCGTTGTTGGCCCCCATCAGCCCATATCCTGCGGCACTGTAGATCTCCAGAAGCTGCGCCTCGGTCAGGACGCAATCATTCACTTCGAAAATATAGCGCACGAAATCGTCAGGGTCGTTGGGCTTCGGCAATGGGCGGTCCGCTGCACCGGCAAGGGTGGCCACGGCAATCAGAGTGAAAACGGGCAGGTCAAGACGCATGAAATATCCCTCGCATGTTGGGTACAAAAGGGAGCATGCCGCGATTCGCGTGACCCACCCAACACAATCCCGCCTACATCTTTTGCAGCATCCGCCCCAGCGGGCGCCCGCCAATGATATGCAGGTGGAAATGCGGCACCTCCTGCACGCCGTGCTCGCCGGAATTGGTGATCGCGCGGAACCCGCCATCGCCAAGCTGCACGCCGGTCTGGCGACAGATCTCGGCCACGGCGCGGTTGAAATCGACGATCTCGGCATCGCTCGCCTCAGCCGCGAAATGATCATAGCTGACATAGGCCCCCTTGGGGATCACCAGCACATGCACCGGGGCCTGCGGCTGGATATCCTCGAAGGCAAGGGTGTGCTCGGTCTCCAGCACGGTCTTGTTCGGAATCTCGCCGCGCAGGATCTTGGCAAAGATGTTCTGGTCGTCATAGGCATAAGACATGGGGCGTCCTCAATCTGCAAAAAGATGGTCGAGTGCGGCGATTTCCTGCGCCTTTTCGGGCGGAATATCAAGGAACCGCGACAACAGATCCGGATAGCGCGCGGCATCGTCGTTCTCGCGCAGGATCAGATGGTTCTCGAATTCGGAATCACGGATCTGGTCGCTTTCATGGGTCATGTCCCCGCGGATCGTGGGCAACAGCCGCTCCAGCGTCTCGGGCGGGGTCTGCTCGCCGGCAAGGCCCACGCGCATGGCGTGCCCGGTAAGATAGGAATCTGTGAAATGGCACTGGATCTCCAGCAGCTTGGTCACCGACCGGTCGCCGCAGAAATCCTGTAGCAGGTCGATGCTGCCCGGGTCCATGCAGACGATCAGGCGGTCGGTCTCGTAATAGTCGAACAGCATCCGCATCAGCGCGCGGCGGTGGCGCGTGCGCTTGGCCAAGGTGCCTTGAATGCCACCCAGATCGGGCAGCGCGGTGCCCTCCTCGTTAAAGAGATACTCGATCGCGGGCAGGTTGGTGACCTGACGGATCCGGTCGAGCAGACGCTTGGCAACGTGCCATTTCTTGCACACCACGATCATCAGCTCACGCTCGCGCCCCAGCGTGCTCTCGGTCTCCCAGAACCGCTGCGCAAAACGCCGTCCCTCGCGGCCGCGCCCCGAGAGGAACTTGAATAGGCTGCGCCCTTCGTTCGAAATCTGGAACTCGGCCCGGGTGTTGTTATAGAGCGCGCCAAGGCGGCGCTTGAGCTCAAGTGCCTCGGGGCTGATCTTGCGGGCGAATAGATAATCCTGGCTGAGCAGCAGGTCATAATGATCGTTGTAGAACGTGACCGGCATGCCGTAATCGGTGAACATCAGGAAAGTAAGTGTGCGCGTCTCGATCTCGGTTTCGGGCACGAGATGGCGCACCAATGTCTGAAAGAACGTCTCATCGGGAATCCAGGTGGTGCGGAAAAACCGCATCACATCACGCCGTCGCCGCGTGAAATCAATGATCCATTCCACCGTGCGGCGGCGCAGGCACCACCATTGGCTGCCGATCTGGACCTGGATATCATGCGGGATATCACGCGTGATCCCGAGTTTGCGTTGCAGGTTGAAAGACGTGTAAAACCGCTTGGGCTGCGTCCGCTCGTTGAAGAAATGCCGGTAGATCAGCCGCTCTTCCTTCATCCCAGTTTTGATCCAGTCGCTTTCGAAATAATCGAAGCTTTCGACATAATCGACGTCGCGCGCATCGAGGAACTCATGCGCGAACCGGGCGGATTTGATCGGCGCGCAATCGCCCGACAGCATGTAAAAATGCGTGGCGCGCGGAAACTGGTCAACGGCGGCCTCAACGGCATAGAGCGTCGCCTGCACCAATGACCACTCACCCCAGCCACATTTGATGCGCTTCCTCGCGAACGTCACATTGGGATTGTCCGCCAGCGCCTCACGGATCTGCCGGAACGCTTCGGGCTTGGCGCGGGCATCGAAATGGATCGACATGTAATCCCCCGCAGCCGTCAGCATCTCAGCCTGACGGATGATCGCCTCGGGGTCTTTATGGCACAGCAGGATGAACGCGATCTTTGCCATATGAGAAACTGTGCAACCCTTTTTTCAGAGATTGTGTATAGCATTACCCGTGAAGGTCGTCTGAATAAACAGGCTTTCTTTGGTTTTTTGAACAGGTTACAAAGCATGGAGCCCATAAAAACCGGGCCGGGACGTGCGGAGGCAGCGACAATGGGCTTTCCAGGGACATGGATGACCGAAAGCGAGAGCGTGGTCTACCGCGTGGTGCCGAAATGCGCCTGCTCGACCATCGGGCAGATCATGTACTACTCGGATCATGGTGAATTTTTCGACGGTGACATCCACGATGCCACCGCCGGACTGCACAAATGGGCGCGCGAGGACAGCCAGAAACTGATCAACGCCAATGTGCGCACCCATACCTCTTATGCCTTCACCTGCGTGCGCAATCCCTATACCCGCATCCTGTCCTCCTTCTTCGACAAGATCTGCGGCATCCAGCGCAACGGCAAACGCTACCGCGGCAAGCTGGTGCCGATGCTGATTCAAAAATACGGCATCGAGGTCGGCGGCGAGGACGGCAAGCAGGAGTTCGACCAGATCAAGAGCTTTCGCCGCTTCCTGCTGTTCGCGCGCGACTCGATCCGCTTCAAACGCCCGATGGAGCCCGACATCCACTGGTCGGCGCAAGCAGGCCACGTCTCGACTTTCATCGTCAATGGCGGCACCTATGACAAGATCTTCTGGACCGAGGCGTTCAACGACGGCATGGGCGATGTGCTCAAATCCATCCAGACACCGCACAAGGTCAATCTCAAGAAAATCCCGCGCTTCAACGAATCCGAAGGCCACGGGCCCAAGCGCGCCCACCCGGTCGAGGACTATTTCGACGACCTGTCGATGCATCTGGTCTACGAAATCTACAAACGCGATTTCGAGGTGTTCAAATACGATTTCGAGAATCCCGCCAACAAGATGCCGATTGGGGAAATTGACCTTGCCGAGGTGCACGCCAAGCTGGGCGAATAACCGGGGGGCTTGCATTCCGCAGCAAACGGCGTAAAAGGCCCGCCATACATGCGCGTGATGCCCGCTCAGGCAAGAATCATCACCCCGGAGATCGGGGGCCCGGTTGGGTATCCGTGCGTCACACCTAGATACCGAACCTTGAAAGGGTCTGATTCACATGGCCAACACACCCCAGTCCAAGAAGCGCGCACGCCAGAACGAAAAGCGCTTTGACGTCAACAAAGCCCGCCGGTCGCGGATTCGCACCTACCTGCGCAAAGTCGAAGAGGCGATCGCCTCGGGTGACAAAGATGCCGCAGTTGCCGCACTCCGTGCCGCCCAGCCCGAGCTGATGCGCGGCGTCACCAAGGGTGTCTTCCACAAGAACACCGCGTCGCGCAAAGTTTCGCGCCTGGCATCGCGGGTCAAGACGCTCGGCTAAGGCTTTCAGCTAAGTCGTTGAAGGATAAAGGCACCGCCACGCGCGGTGCCTTTTTGTTTTTCCAGCACCCTTCGGGGGCGGATAGATTCTTTTCTGCCAAAGCCGCTGTCAAGCGCATTGATCAGTTGCCCAGACGGCTGCGACGTTGCTAATTTCAGACCTGCGATTCACGCTTGGGGGGACAGGCTGCACGGAGGCAGGGTCAAACGAATGTTGATCTGATCCGCTTCTGAAACGAGCATTTCTGCTTTGGCTTTGTCCATATAAACGTATTTTGAAAGTCGGAAGAACCCGCGGCGTCTTGGGACAGGCCGTCATGTTCTGCGCCTTTCGGAATATGCGATGATCTGTCCAAGGATCCTGCGGCTGTTGCCCTGCGCAACGGTGGTGGTTGTCCTTTGCCCCCATCCGGTGAGCGCACGAAGAGTGAACCGACCAGTGGATCAGCCGCTGGTTGGATACGAGAGAGCAGCGGAACGGGATATCATGACGCAAGAACAATGGGGACGGCTGAAACAGAAAATCCAGGACTCGGTCGGGCAGAGCAATTACCGAAACTGGATCGAACCTCTGGAACTCGCCGAGGTTTCGGGTGGCATTGCGACGTTTCAGGTGCCCACCAGCTTTCTTGGCAACTATGTCTCGCAGCATTACGGCGATCTGATCCTCTATCAGATCTCCAGCATCGACCCGAAGGTGCGCCGCCTGAATTTCCGTGTCGCCGCCAATTGCGCGGCCCGTCCGTCACAGCCCGACGCGCCAAAGACCGCCGCCGCCGTGCAGCCGGTCCGGACCGACGGTGCCCTGCCCTCCGCGCCGCTGGACGAGCGGTTCCGCTTCGACACCTTCGTCGTCGGCAAGCCCAATGAGCTGGCCCATGCCGCCGCCAAGCGCGTCGCCGAAGGCGGGCCCACCACCTTCAACCCGCTCTTTCTCTATGGCGGCGTCGGTCTGGGCAAAACCCACCTGATGCATGCCATCGCCTGGGACCTGACCACCGCGCGCCCCGACATGAACGTGCTCTATCTCTCGGCGGAACAGTTCATGTACCGGTTCGTGCAGGCCCTGCGCGACCGCAAGATGATGGATTTCAAGGAGATGTTCCGCTCGGTCGACGTGCTGATGGTCGATGACGTGCAGTTCATCGCCGGTAAGGACAGCACGCAGGAGGAATTCTTTCACACCTTCAACGCGTTGGTCGATCAGAACAAGCAGATCGTGATCTCCGCCGATTGCGCCCCCGGCGAGATCGCCAATCTCGAAGACCGGATCAAGTCGCGCCTGCAATGCGGTCTGGTCGTCGATCTGCACCCCACCGATTACGAACTGCGCCTCGGCATCCTGCAATCCAAGCTGGACCGCCACCGCGACCAATATCCCGACCTTGAACTCAACGACGGCGTGCTCGAATTCCTCGCCCACCGGATCAGCACCAATGTCCGAGTGCTCGAGGGCGCGCTGACCCGGCTATTCGCCTTCGCCTCGCTGGTGCGTCAGCCGATCACGCTGGAACTGACCCAGGATTGCCTTGCCGACGTGCTGCGCGCCTCCGAGCGCAAGGTCTCGGTCGAGGAAATCCAGCGCAAGGTCTCGGATCACTACAACATCCGCCTTTCGGACATGATCGGGCCCAAGCGCCTGCGCGCCTTCGCCCGCCCGCGCCAGGTGGCGATGTATCTGTGCAAGCAGATGACCGCGCGCTCGCTGCCCGAGATCGGCCGCCGGTTCGGTGGGCGCGACCACACCACCGTGATGCACGGGGTCAAGCGCATCGAGGAGTTGCGCATCCAGGATGCCCAGATCGCCGACGATCTGGAGCTTTTGCGCCGCACGCTCGAAGGCTGAACGCGGCTTTACCGCCGCAAACGCCCCCGCGCGGCATCCCGCGGGGGCTGTGGCCCTTGACGCTGCCAGATTTCCAGCCGAAAACACGATAAAGCGCTTGAGCCGCAGGGGAATATTGCTACCGTGCCCCTCCCGGCGCAAGACCGGCACCTGACAGGAGCGAGGGCATGAAACTCAGCATCGAACGCGGCACGTTGCTCAAGGCCGTGGCACAGGCACAATCCGTGGTCGAGCGGCGCAACACCATTCCGATCCTCGCCAATGTGCTGATCGAAGCCGAAGGCGACGCGGTGCATTTCCGCGCCACCGATCTCGATATCGAGGTGGTCGACAAGGCCCCCGCACAGGTCGAACGCGCCGGTGCCACCACCGTCTCGGCGGTGATGCTGCATGAAATCGTGCGCAAACTGCCCGATGGCGCGCTTGTCACGCTGGCCGATGACGGTGCCGCCGGGCGCCTCACCGTGCAGGCGGGCCGGTCGAACTTCAACCTCGCGACCCTGCCCAAGGAAGATTTCCCGGTCATGGCCTCGTCGGAATATGCCAGCAATTTCTCGGCCCCCGCGCCGGTGCTGCGGCGCCTCTTCGACAAGTCGAAATTCGCCATTTCGACCGAGGAAACCCGCTATTACCTGAACGGCGTCTACATGCATGTCTCCGAGGTAGATGGCGGCAAGGTGCTGCGCTGCGTGGCCACCGACGGTCACCGCCTCGCCCGGATCGACGCCGACCTGCCCGAGGGTGCATCGGACATGCCCGGCGTGATCGTACCGCGCAAGACGGTAGGCGAATTGCGCAAGCTGCTGGAAGACGACGAGATGAAGATCGCCGTCTCGGTCTCCGAGACCAAGATCCGTTTCGCCACCCCCGACATCACCCTGACCTCCAAGGTGATCGACGGGACATTCCCCGATTACACCCGCGTCATCCCGCAGGGCAACACCCGCCGGATGGAGGTGGACGCCGCCGAATTCGCGCAGGCCGTGGACCGCGTGGCGACGGTGAGTTCCGAACGCTCGCGCGCGGTGAAACTGGCACTCGACGAGGATCGGCTGGTGCTCTCGGTCAACGCCCCCGACAGCGGCGCCGCCGAGGAAGAGCTTGCCGTGGCCTATGGCGACGAGCGCCTGGAAATCGGCTTCAACGCCAAGTACCTGCTGGAAATCGCCAGTCAGGTCGACCGCGAGAACGCCGTGTTCCTGTTCAACTCCTCGGGCGATCCGACGCTGATGCGCGAAGGCAATGACACGACGGCGGTCTATGTCGTCATGCCGATGCGGGTGTGACATCTGTCGAGGCCTCCGGCGGGAGTATTTCTGGCAAGATGAAAGGGTCGTGAATGCCCGGCCTCTACCTGTCGGACCTGACCCTTTCGCATTTCCGCTCGCATAAATCGGCGCGGCTTTCGCTCGATGCGCGGCCCGTGGCGATTCACGGCCCCAACGGCGCAGGCAAGACCAACCTGATCGAGGCGGTCTCGCTCCTGTCGCCCGGGCGCGGGCTGCGGCGCGCGGCGGCGCAGGACATGGCGCGGCGGCCTGAATCCCTTGGCTGGAAGGTCACCGGCCTTCTGCACTCGCTGCAACGCGTCCACGAGGTCGAAATCCTGTCGGAAGAAAGCGCGGCGCGGCAGGTGCGCATCGACGAGAAATCCGCAACCCAACTGGCGCTGGGCCGGATCGTCCGGGTGCTCTGGCTGATCCCGTCGATGGACCGGCTCTGGATCGAAGGGACCGAGGGGCGCAGGCGGTTCCTCGACCGCCTGACCATGAGCTTCCTGCCCGATCACGGCGACGCGGCGCTGACCTATGAAAAGGCGATGCGCGAACGCAACCGCCTGCTCAAGGATCAGGTGCGCGACGCGCATTGGTATCTGGCGCTGGAGCGGCAGATGGCCGAGGCGGGCGCGCAGATCCACGCCAACCGTCAGCACGCGCTCGCCCTTATCGCGGGCGCGCAGATGCAGGCCGAAACCGCCTTTCCCACCGCCGAACTGGAGCTGATCCAGACCGAGGGTGAGATGCCCGAGACCGCCGAAGATCTGCGCGAGGCATTGGCCGAAAGCCGGTTTCGCGATCTCATCGCCGGGCGCACCCTGATCGGGCCGCACCGTGCCGATCTCTACGGGGTCTATGCCGCCAAGGGCGTGCCCGCCGCCGATTGTTCCACCGGCGAGCAAAAGGCCCTGCTGGTCTCGCTGATCCTCGCCAATGCCCGCGCGCTCGCCCGCGATTTCGGCGCGCCGCCGATTTTGTTGCTCGATGAGGTTGCCGCCCATCTTGACGCCGCCCGCCGCGCGGCGCTCTATGACGAAATCTGCGCACTTGGAGCCCAAGCCTGGATGACCGGCACCGGGCCGGAACTCTTCGCCGAACTGGGCCCGCGTGCGCAACATGTCCACGTCACCGACACCGACGGCACCAGCCGGATCACAGCAGAGGCCCCATGACCCCGCAACGCGTCACCCTCATCACCCTTGGCGTCGAGGATCTCGACCGGTCGCGGGCGTTTTACGCCGCCCTTGGCTGGACCCCGGCAGAATCGCTGGACAAGGTCGCCTTCTACCAGATGAACGGGCTGGTTCTGGGGCTGTTCGGCAGATCCGACCTTGCCGCCGATCAGGGCCGCCCTTGTGCCGCGCTCGGCACCGGCGCGATGACGCTGGCGCAGAACTTCATGACCGAGGCCGAGGTGGATGCCGCCTATGCCACCGCCCTCGCTGCCGGGGCGACCGCGCTCAAAGCCCCTGAGAAGGTGTTCTGGGGCGGCTATTCCGGTTATTTCGCCGATCCCGACGGCCATGTCTGGGAACTGGCGATGAACCCGTTCTGGCCGCTCGCCCCCGATGGCAGCCTCACCCTGCCCGACGCCCCATGACCGTCAGCCTTTTCGATCTGATGCTCTACGCCGCCGCCATGGCGGGCCTCTGGGCGGTCCCCGGCCCGGTCTGGGTGGCGCTGACAGCGCGGTCACTCTCGGGGGGCATGGCCGGGGCCTGGCCACTGGCGGTGGGTGTGGCCTTGGGCGATCTGATCTGGCCGCTCTGCGCGATCCTCGGCCTTGCGTGGGTGCTGTCTGTCTATGGCGACGCGCTGGAACTGCTGCGCTGGATCGCGGCGGGGGGGTTCATCGTGATGGGCCTGCTGCTGATCCGCGCGCCCTCCCGCCCGCCCAGCGCCGACAGCCGCATGACAAAGCCCGGTATCTGGGCCGGGTTCTCGGTCGGTGTGGCAGCGGTAATCGGAAATCCCAAGGCGATCCTCTTCTACATGGGTTTCCTGCCGGGTTTCTTCGATCTCTCGACCGTTACCGTGCCCGACATCGCCGCGATCCTCGCGGTTTCGGCCATCGTGCCGATGCTGGGCAACCTCGCACTCGCCTTCTTTCTGGACCGCGCGCGCCGCCTTTTGCAGAGCCCCAAGGCGATTGCCCGGCTCAATTTCGGCTCGGGCGTGCTGCTGATTCTGGTGGGTCTGGTGATCCCCTTCACCTGACTTCACGACATACGCAAAATATAGCGGTTGGGCGTGACATTCCCCCCAATAAAACGTATAAAATCACAAAAATACGAAGGAACACACGCATGTCCGAACCCGCCGTCGCGCCCGAAGAATACGGGGCCGATTCCATCAAGGTTCTCAAAGGGTTGGAGGCTGTCCGCAAACGCCCCGGCATGTATATCGGGGATACCGACGACGGCTCCGGTCTGCATCACATGGTCTACGAGGTCGTGGATAACGGCATCGACGAGGCATTGGCCGGGCACGCCGACGCGGTCAACGTCACGATCCACGCCGATTCGAGCGTCTCGGTCAGCGACAATGGCCGTGGTATCCCGGTCGATATGCATGAGGGCGAAGGCGTCTCGGCGGCCGAGGTCATCATGACCCAGCTGCATGCGGGCGGCAAATTCGACAGCAATTCCTACAAGGTCTCGGGCGGTCTGCATGGCGTTGGCGTCTCGGTAGTCAATGCGCTGTCGGAATGGCTCGAACTGCGCATCTGGCGCAACGGCAAGGAACATGTCGCGCGCTTCGAGGGGGGCTTTACCACCGAGCCGCTGCGCGTCGTGGGCGATGCCAACGGGCGCAAGGGCACCGAGGTGCGCTTTCTCGCCTCGACCGAGACATTCTCCAACCTTGAATACAGCTTCGAGACGCTGGAAAAGCGCCTGCGCGAACTGGCCTTCCTCAATTCCGGCGTGCGGATCATCCTGCGTGACGAGCGCCCCGCCGAACACCTTGAATCAGAGCTGTTCTACGAGGGCGGGGTCAAGGAATTCGTCAAGTATCTCGACCGTCACAAGACCCCAGCCATGCCCGAGCCGATCTTTATCACCGGCGAGCGGGACGAGATCGGCATCGAGGTGGCGATGTGGTGGAACGACAGCTATCACGAGACGGTTTTGTGCTTCTCCAATAATATTCCCCAGCGCGATGGGGGCACGCATTTGGCCGGTTTTCGGGGCGCGTTGACCCGCACGGTGAATAATTACGCCAAC
>MDTG01393049.1_pt1 | contig 10867 bp, 11 predicted proteins | sample 811421 | NCBI WGS metagenome assembly MDTG01 (sample SAMN05326645, study PRJNA326480) | marine metagenome | isolation source: seawater | place: Pacific Ocean: South East | collected 2011 | reverse complement strand
GTAAAAGAACCGGTAGAAGTCCTGCAGACAAATTCATAGTAAATGATGCAATTACTCGTGAAACTGTCAATTGGAACAAAGACAGTCAACCAGTAGATCCTGAAAAGTTTTCAAAGCTTTGGCAAGAATCAGAAGAATACATAAAGGGAAAAAATATTTTTACCGCTGATTTGCATGTTGGTGCAAGTGACAAACACTATCAACCAGTTCACGTTGAAAATGAATTAGCCTGGCATAACGTTTTCTGTCAAAGCTTATTTATCAAACCAAGCAGTTTCAATTCTGCTAAAAAAGATGTTTGGACATTAAGATCTTTGCCTCATTTTGTGTGTAAACCTGAAATACACGGAACAAATTCGGATGGCGTCATCATGGTGAATTTTAGCGAAAAGAAAGTTCTCATCTTAGGAATTGCTTATGCGGGAGAAATGAAAAAGTCTATGTTTGGCGTGATGAATTTCATTTTGCCAGACGCAGACGTCTTGCCAATGCATTGTGCAGCTAATTCTGGAAAGGATGGTGATGTCTCGTTATTTTTTGGTCTATCCGGAACGGGCAAAACTACTCTTTCAGCTGACCCAGATCGATGGCTCATTGGAGATGATGAGCACGGCTGGGGAAATGGCATAGTGTTTAATATAGAAGGTGGTTGCTATGCAAAGACTGTAGACTTATCCCAAAAAAATGAACCTGTTATTTGGAATGCCATAAAACATGGCTCAGTAGTTGAAAACGTGATTTTTAATCCTTCTTCTCTAGAAATTGATTACACTGATCAAACTCTTACAGAGAATACTCGTGCGGTTTATCCTTTGAGTCATGTTGAACAACACCTCGAAAAGAATTATGGTGGAGAACCAAAAAATATTATATTTCTTACTTGCGATTTGACAGGCGTCATGCCGCCAGTATCAATTTTATCTAAAGAAGCTGCCGCTTATCATTTTCTGAGTGGCTACACAGCCAAAGTAGGCTCAACAGAACTAGGCTCCTCGTCGAAGATAGACTCTACTTTTTCAAATTGCTATGGTGCACCCTTTTTTCCAAGGCCTGCAAAAGTATATGCAGAACTACTCATGAAAAGGATAGAAGAGTTTGGCAGTAGAGTGTTCATCGTCAATTCTGGCTGGACAGGTGGTTCCTATGGAACAGGAAAGCGCTTTGATATTCCGGTAACTAGAGCCGTTATAAAAGCCATACAGGACGGTTCAATAAATGATGTTGAAACTGGAAAATTGGATATCATGAATGTAGAAGTTCCTACAAAACTTAATGATGTAGATACGAAACTTTTGAATCCATCCGAAACATGGTCTAGTAATGATGACTATGTTGCTGCTGCAAAAGTACTAGCAGCTAAATTTAAAGAGAATATTGATAGTTTTGATATCTCAGACGAAATAAGACAGGCAGGGCCAATTATCTAAAAATTTTATGGCAAGGTCTTTGGGAGAGGCCTTATCGCTTCTAGCAGATAAGGGTAATTTAAACCTAGAAAATTCAATTTCTCGCGGGATTGAAAAAGAATCCCTTAGAATTTCTAAAGAAAACACTATTTCAAGTGCTAACCACCCTATTGCCCTAGGTTCAGCTCTCACAAATAAATACATCACAACTGATTTTTCTGAAGCTTTATTAGAACTTATTACGCCAGCACACTCTTCAGTGGAAAATGTCCTTAAAAATTTAAATGAAATCTGTAAATTTGTTATGGAGGAAACTCCTGAAACAATTTGGCCAAGTAGCATTCCCTGTAAAATTGAGAATGAAGATTCCATAAGGCTGGCTAATTACGGAACATCTAATTCTGGACAACTTAAAACGCTTTATAGATCAGGTTTGAGTCACAGATATGGGTCGATGATGCAAACGGTATCTGGTATTCACTATAACTTTTCCTTTAGCGATGCATTATTTGAAAGCTTAAAAGATGGTGAAAATCTCCAAAACTTCAAAAATAAAAAGTATCTTAGCTTAATAAGAAATTTTAGGCGTAATGCTTGGATGATCCTTTATCTTTTCGGCTCAAGTCCGGTGGTGCCAAAAACTTTTATCAGCGACAGAAAAAACTTTCTTAAAGAACTAAATGAAGACGATCTATTTTTAGAGTATGCAACCTGCCTAAGAATGAGTGAATTGGGTTATATGTCTGAAGCTCAAGATAAACTTTACATTGCATACAACAATATCGAAGAATATTTAAGAGATTTAAAGAATGCGCTTACAAAAAAACATAAAAGATATGAAGAAGTTGGCCTTATTAAACATGGAAAAAGAATTCAGATAAATACATCGATAATTCAGATCGAAAATGAATATTACAGTTCCATTAGACCAAAAAGAGTCACGCCACTTGGGGAAAGGCCTATTAATGTTTTGAGAGATCAAGGCATCGATTATTTAGAAATAAGAGCATTGGACAATAATTCTTTTTTACCTTCCGGTATTGATGAAGATACAAGCTATTTTTTAGAGGCTTATTTGATAGGCTGTTTCTTCGATGAAGATAAAAAAGCTTCTCAATCTGAAATAAAAGAACTTTTAGCGAATTGGGAAAATGTCGTTAAGAGAGGAAGAGATCCAAATCTTAAATTACAAAAAAATAAAGAGAAAATAACTGTTAAAGATTCAGGAATGCAAGTAATAGACTCTTTAAGAAATATTTTTGAAAAAATGCCTTTTGAAATGGAGGACTACACCAGGAAGGTTATGAAATCTTTAGATGTTCAAGAAAAAAAGTTGAATGATTCTTCCTTAACGCCATCTGGACAGATTGTTAATGACTTGCAAAGTAATAATAAAACTTGGGAAGCATTAAATTTAGAGTTAGCAAAAAGTCATTACGATTCTCTAACAAAGTTTGAAACAGACTTAAATTATCTTTCGGAAGAAGCGAAAGTTTCTTTAGAAAAATTTAAGAATTTAGAGAAGCAACAAGAAGAAGAGTTTGAGGTTTATCTTGATAAATTCGTGAACGATATATAAGGTTTGTTTCTGTTTAATAAAAAATTAATAAGATATTAGGAGAAATATGAAAGCATATGTCTGTAGAGAATTTGGCCCCGTTGATTCACATAAGGTCGAAGAAATAGAAGATCCCAGAGCAGAACCAGGAATGGTTGTGATTGACGTTAAAGCTGCAGGAGTCAGTTTTCCAGATGTGTTAATAGTTCAAGGAAAATATCAATTTCAACCGCCCTTTCCTTTCTCTCCAGGTGGTGAAATTGCAGGAGTGATTTCCGAAGTAGGTGAAGGTGTCGATGATTGGAAAGAAGGAGATCGAGTAATTGCAATGGTAGGCAATGGCGGGATAGCAGAAAAAACTTCTGCTTACGCAGCAACTCTTATGTCATTACCTGAATCGATGGATTTCAAAGATGGCGCTGCTTTTCCTCTTAACTACGGAACAACTTACTATGCTCTTAAGCAAAGAGGAGAATTAAAGAAAGGTGAGACACTTTTAGTTACGGGTGCAGGAGGCGGAGTTGGTACAACTGCGATAGAAATTGGTAAAGCGATGGGCGCGAGAGTAATAGCAGCTGCTAGCAATCAGGAAAAATTGGATATTGCTAAAAGGTTGGGAGCTGACGAAGTAGTGAACTATGGAGATGGCGAGCTTAAAGAAAAAGTAAAAGAATTGACTGACGGCTTGGGTGCAGACGTAATCTATGATGCCGTGGGTGGTGATATCTTTTTACAATGCATGAGATGCGTAAACTGGAAAGGAAGAGTTCTAGTAATCGGTTTCCCAGCAGGAATTCCAAAAGTTCCAACCAATCTTGCTCTTCTAAAAGGCTGTTCAATTGTTGGAGTTTTTTGGGGAAGTTTTACTGGGAGAGAACCTGAAGAAAACAACAAAAACTTTGAAGAGCTCTTTGCCTTGCATGCTCAGGGCAAGATAAAACCTGAAATTACTAAAAGCTATTCTCTCGATGAGGCAGTTAAAGCGATTAAGTCTCTAGAGGATAGAACTGCAACTGGAAAAGTTGTAATCGAAATGTGAAAAAGAGGAGGCTAGGCCTCCTCCTTTTAAAATTAATTTTTTACTCTTTAGGGCCTGGTGCCGTCCACATTCCGCCGATTAGAGCAATAAGAATTGCCGCAAAGAAAACAATACCTAGGGGATCAGATGGTATTAAGGATCCGTTTGAGTATCCTGTAGCTCCCATGTTGTCTACAAATTGCTGCATGCCTCCAGTTAGCTCTTCGCTAGATTGAGAAGCTGCATATGCCCAATTGTTTACAGCGGAAGATACGTTCCCGTAAGTATTTGCGTTAAATGCAACAACGCAAATTGAGATTACTGAATGCATAACTTTGCCAAAAGTATTCGCACCATAAAGATTTGCGTTAGTTACACCTCTAAACATCATCCATAAAAGAACAACATTTCCAATAAAAAACAATCCGTTCATTTGCATGAGCGAAATGTAAGTTTCGCTTATTTGTGCCATTTCCATATTTTTTCTCCCAAAAAAAATTAATAAGAATAATTCCTATTAAATATATCTTATTTTTTTATTTTTGAGAATAAGAGGAAAATTTTTAATTGAAAGCTACAATGCTTTCAAGAACTTCTGCAATTTTTTCTGGAGTATGTGGCGATTTAAAAAATCCAAAATAATTGCCGCTTGGATCGATTACAGCGAGATTCATGCTGTGATCCATATCGTAATTTGAATTATCAGCTCCTACCACTGGTACAAAGGGTAGGGTTAAATCCGTAGCTAACTTATAAATAACTTCAATATTTCCAGTTATTCCGGTAAAAGATGGATTAAAAGCTAAAGCATATTCTTGCATTTTTTCTGGTGTATCACGATCTGGATCAACCGATATCATTCTAAAATTTACTTTTGAGGATATTTCTTCAGGTAAATTTGAATTAGCAATAGCCATTTTTTTCATCGTCATGGGACACATATCTGGACAAGAAGCAAAACCAAGAAATAACACATCCCAAGCGCCCATGAGGTCATTTTTCGAAAAGTTATTACCCCCTTCTATAAGCTCAAAATTGTTTATTTGCCTAGTGCGAACAAGTTTATAAAAACCGATTTGTTTATATTCAGCAGCAGTCAGTTCCTTTGGTGATACCGTCGTATACACAAAAAGACCTGCAACCATGGAAACAAAGAGCAGACAAGAAACAACAGTTATTCTTATTGAATTGTTATTACTCATAATTGTATTGGAATCAATTTATCAAGAGCCATGCAAATAAACAATATTGTCAAAAATACAATAGAGTAAAGAAATAATGGTAAAGCTAGTTTGTTGTCCCTATCAAAAATTAGGGCAATAGATAAGCCTATAAAAATAAAGTTTAAAATAACTGCACTGAAAAAATAAAATCCACCCAAATAACCAGTTGCAAAGGGAAATAGTGATGATGCAGCTAATAATATGGAATAGAGAGCAATTTGGATTTTTGTATACTCTGTGCCTTTAACAACTGGCATCATTGGAATTTTTGCAGCTACATAATCTTCTTTTCTGTTGATTGATAAAGCCCAAAAATGAGGAGGCGTCCAGATAAAAATTATTAAAACCATCAACAAGGGCAAGGCATCTATGGAGTTAGTAATAGCTGTCCAGCCAAGAAGTGGGGGCATAGCTCCCGCAATGCCTCCAATTACAATATTTTGGGTGCCGGCAAACTTAAGAATTTTAGTATAAAGAAAAGAGTAAAAAGCCCAGGTAAAAAGAGTCAATAAAAGAGTTAATACGTTTATAAAAACTAGCAACATTAAGGCTCCAACAATTAACAGAGCTAGTGCAAATATCTTTGCGTTTGTTACAGAAATTTCTCCCCTAACTATAGGTCTATTTTTAGTTCTCACCATCTTGCTGTCAACTTCAACATCAAGAATTTGGTTAATCACAGCACTTGACGAAGCGATCAACCCTATACCCAGTAATCCAAATACTACTTTCATCAAATTTCCCGAAAAACCTTCAGCTAGAAACATCGCTGTTGCAGAAGTAAGAACAAGTAGATAAATAATCGACGGTTTTGTGAGTTTAAGATATCCAGATAAAGGAAACCTTTGAGATTGTGTTATTACTTCAGTGTTCACGTGACCTTAATCTAGCATAAGATAATCCTAACAATAGGAAAAGAGCACCAAGATTATGAGCTATAGCAACATAAAGTGGAAGCCTATAAATGATATTTGATATTCCTAATGCAAGCTGAAGAAAAAGTAGACCTCCTATGAGGCCTGAAATAAAATAGTTTTTTTCTTTTGCAAACAAATAAGTTAAAAACAGAAAATACAAGGTTACTACTAAAGCGCCAAATCTATGAACAAGGTGAATAGCCACCCTTGACTGGTGATCTAATTGGCCACCTAGATAATCAGGTCCTATTCTTTGTGCGAAGTTCAAACCTTTTACATAATCAGCATCTGGAAGAATTTGTCCCTTACATAATGGAAAATCAGAACAAGCCAAAGCAGCATAATTTGAACTTAGCCATACTCCCAGAATTATTTGTGCAATCAGAATTGGAAAAGCAAAATTAAGGGCTTTAAGGGTATTTTTAGATACTGAAAAATAATTTATATTTTCCAAGTTAATTTCTTTTAATTTCAAATATGTAAGGAAAATTAAAGTAGTAGTAGCAAAACCTCCAAGCAAATGTGCAGTAACAACTTGAGGCCAAAGTTTCAAGCTAACAGTAAAATAACCAAGCAATGACTGAAATAAAACCAAAGCAGTCATGGTAGCGGTAATTTTTACAATAAAAGAGTTTCTTGGTTTAGAAAAAACTGCAAAAAGAAAAAGCCCAACGATAAGCAAGCCTAGCGACCCAGCGAAATATCTATGGACTACCTCAGGTACTGCTTTAGCAATTTCAAATTTTCTCTCAGGATAAAGTTCGTTTGCTAACGAAATTTCAGACTCTGACATTGGCCAGATTGCAAAGCCGTAACAGCCAGGCCAATCTGGACAACCCAAACCTGCATCAACAAGCCTTGTCCAAGCACCTAACCCCACCACAGTGAAAGCTAGGAATATTCCTAGTAAGGCAATTAATTGAATTTTCTTTAAGTTAGCCAATTTTTGAAGCCCTTAATAATTTTTTTATATCAGATAAGATTTTTTTTGGATCAATATCTCCCTGGTAAGACAAGATAATATTTCCAAGAGGATCTGCTAGAAGGAATCCTGGTTGAATGAAAGGATTTACGCCTGCTTCAGTCATTTTTTTTCTTAATAATTTTAAATTTTTAGCTGATATAGCAGTTAAATTTGTTTCGCTCTGAAAAAGGTTTTTTACTTTTTCCTGCGTTTTTGATGAAGCTACATAAAAACGCTTTACCCTATCTTTTTCTCTTCCAATGGCAGTATTAATTTGCCTAGAAAAATAAAAAGCTTCTAGACAATCTTCATTACATCGATCGTCTAGAAAATGGATAATCATCCATTTCCTTTCCATTGAATCAATATTCAAAGGTTGATAGTTTAGTTCAAGCTCTAGGCTCCCTAAATCAACCGGTGGATCTATCATTGTTCCATAATTAACCATTGCCTTTGGACCAAGTCCTGCGTAATACCAAAAAGTAGATAAAGAAATTACCAGAAAAGGAGTTCCAAAAATTATCAGCGCTATGAGGAAGCCTTTATTTTTCATATTGATTTATTCTTCCTAAATAGATAAAAGCCACCAAATAAAACAACTAAAGATAGAGCAAACCATTGAATGGCATAACCAAAATGTCTGGTTGATTTTAATGATGTGGGTTGCCAGATTGGCTCAAAACTTAAGTTAGATAAAGCCGATAGTTCAAATACGTAAGGCAAAAACTTTTTTCCGCTTAATTCTTCCATTAGATCTTTATCTAGACCCTGGATAATAAAATTTTCTCCAAACTTTTTAACTTGTTCTTTAAGTACGAAATCTTTTGAAAAAGGTCTAATCATCCCATCTAGTTTTAAATTTTTTTTTGGCAAAGAGAGTTCTGGTAGCGAATCTCTTTTAGAAGATTCTATCCAGCCTCTAGAAACAATAATTTTTTCTTCACTTTTTAAGGTAAAAGGTGTGAAAACTACATATCCGGCCTTGCCATTAAATGTTTTATTATCCACAAAAAAAGTTTTATTACCGAAAACGCCTGAAATTTGTATATTCCTATAATATAAATTTTGATTTAGTTCTCCAGGATTTGTTTCTACTGGGAAAGACTGTCTTTCTGAAAAGGCATTTTCTAATGCTTTTTTGGCATAGCCTCTGTCAATTTGCCACACTCCAAGAGATAATGCCCCGAAAAAAACGAGAACAAAAATCGAAACAATTAAATATTTAGAGAATTTCATACCCAATGCTTAAGTTTATAATTGCTATTCTTGCCCTAGCAATGTTGGTGAGTCTTTTTTCGAGTGCATTTTTCTTGCTAAAAGATAAAGGTGATACGGTTAGGGCTATTTACAGTTTGAGAGTAAGAGTCACAATAGCAATGTTACTCTTGTTAACTATTGGATATGGACTTTTCACTGGACAGATAGGTTTAAATTCCCCTTGGGGTTAAAACACATAAACGACTAAAACAAGAAGTATCCAAACAACGTCAACGAAATGCCAGTACCATGATCCGGCAGCAAGCCCAAAATGGTCGTGTTCGGAGAAAGCTCCATTGAAGCCTCTGAGTGTCATGATGGTTAGTATGATTGCTCCAAGACATACATGAAAACCATGAAATCCAGTAAGCAAAAAGAACGTTGTCCCATAAATTCCAGCACCAAGTGTTAAGCCCATATGGGCATATGCTTCGTAATATTCTAGCCCTTGCAAAAATACAAAGATAAAGCCCAAAGAAATTGTTACCACCATCCAACTTTTGAAAGATGTCCTATTACCTTTTTTCAAAGCTGATTCAGCTAATGCTATCGTACCACTTGAAGTCACCAGACAAAGCGTATTCCAAAAAGGTAGCCAAGTGTGGAGTTTAGTAATTCCTGGTATGTTCATGTTGTGATGCGCGCCTGGAAAATTTTCGTTATCTGGAGTCTCCATAACTGGCCAAGCTGATTCGAAAGCAGGCCAAAGAATATTTGTAATCCCTTTTTCGCCATCGCCACCAAGCCAAGGGACTGCAAAAAGCCTTACATATCCTAGTGCTAAAAAGAATGCGAAAAAAAACATCACTTCAGAAAATATGAACCATGCCATTCCATGAACGAAAGATCTGTTTAACTGATCGCTATAAAGCTTTTGATTGTTTTCGCTGATTACATTGCTAAACCAAACAAACATTACACCCCAAATCACCGCAAAAGAAGCCATAAGCAAAAGATATGAATTTGAACTTTCCTTGCCCAAATCATTAATTGTTCCTCCTGCTCCTAAAACGAAAAGTAATAGTCCAAAAGCCATAAAAATTGGCAATTTACTACTATCTGGGACGTAATAAGAAGATTCTGAACTCATAGAATTAATTTCCAGCTTGTTTTTGTATCAGGTCTTTTGTTATGTCGAAAAGAGTGTATCCCAAAGCTAGTGAAGATATGTCTTTTGGCAAATCTGGATCTATCACAAACTTTAACGGAATAGTTATGCTCTCTCCCGGTTCTAGGAATTGCTGCTCAAAACAGAAACACTCTGTCTTGTGAAAATACTGTGCTCCCTTTCCTGGAGACACGCTTGGGATAGCTTGAGCAATCATTGGCTTATTTGTAGTATTAGTAAAAACATAGTTTAAGAGGTTTTGTTCTCCGGTCTTAACTCTCATCTGAGATTTTAAAGAATCAAAAAACCATGGCATATCGTCATTGTTGGTTGTGGTGAAAATTATTTTAATTTCTCTGTTACCGACATTTTCGTATTCTGAGAATGTTGGACCTGTGACTTTTCCGTTTAGACCAGTTATTTCGCAAAAAACATCATATAAAGGAACCAAAGCAAAACCAAATAAAAACATTCCAACTGTTGTTAGAAACAGTTTTGAAACGCTTTTTCTTATGCTGGACATCTTTAAGCTTTAGCTTCTCCCGATTCCAAATTAGGAGGAGTTTCGAATGTATGATAAGCAGGTGGAGAATCTAAAGTCCACTCAAGGCCTTTGGCTCCCTCCCAAACTTGTCCGGTAGCTTTCTTCCCATAGAAAATTGCTTTGAGAACTACGTATAAAAAGAGTAATTGCGATAAGCCAAATAGAAATGCCCCAACGCTCACAATCATGTTGTAATCTGCAAATTGCATTGCATAATCTGGAATTCTTCTTGGCATTCCAGCTAGGCCGACAAAATGCATCGGGAAGAAAGTTAAATTCACTGAAACAAAGGAAAGCCAAAAATGTGTTTTACCCATGAATTCGTCGTACATGTAACCTGTCCACTTCGGAAGCCAATAATATACTCCAGCAATTATAGAGAACAAAGCTCCTGGAACTAAAACATAGTGAAAGTGAGCGACTACAAAGTAGGTATCATGATATTGGAAATCAGCAGGAGCAATGGCAAGCATGATTCCTGAGAGCCCCCCTATGGTGAAAAGAGCTACAAATGCTATTGCAAACAACATAGGTGTTTCAAAAGTTAACGAGCCTTTGAACATTGTTGAAAGCCAATTAAATACTTTAACTCCTGTGGGAATTGCAATTAGCATTGTCGAATACATGAAAAACAATTCACCTGCAATTGGCATCCCAACCGTGAACATGTGGTGAGCCCAAACTACAAATGATAACAATGCGATTGATGCAATTGCATAAACCATAGATTCGTATCCGAAAATAGGCTTTCTTGAGAAAGTTTCGATAATGTGAGACACAATACCGAAAGCAGGCAAAATCATTATGTAAACTTCAGGGTGTCCAAAAAACCAGAAAACATGTTGGAATAAAACAGGGTCTCCCCCTCCTCC
>MDTG01140809.1_pt1 | contig 10868 bp, 8 predicted proteins | sample 811421 | NCBI WGS metagenome assembly MDTG01 (sample SAMN05326645, study PRJNA326480) | marine metagenome | isolation source: seawater | place: Pacific Ocean: South East | collected 2011 | reverse complement strand
CCCGGCTATACTTGCAATTTCTTCATCAACATTTTCAGTTTCTATTTTAAAATCAGGTCCTTCATTTTTTAAATAACCAATTTCTAATAAAAATTTTTTATAGTCATCTAGATTAAATTCTTTACCTTTATTTTTGATATGCCAATCATCTATTTTTTTTTGCAATTCATCTCTAAATTTAATTAATTCTTTATTTTTTGGTGCAAGTTCATCGATTGTTTTTTCTAGACCTAACCAAAAATTTTCTGAAGATACATTGGTATTTTTTAATAATTCATCATTTACAAAGTTTGATAGCTTTTCAGATACTTGAAGATTATTAATTTTAATATATTTCTCTTGCATAGCACTTAAGTTCGTACCCCATCTGTATTTTTGCCTGAGAGCTTTACTCCTTCGGCGGAAATCAATCTCTTTCCAGAGTGTTATGCCTTAATCGGTCCTTTTGCCTGAGAGTTTCCGGGGTGGTTGCTCCTTCGGCGCTACAAAAGTAGTCTCTCCCGATAACGGATTTGTAACTGTTAAAAGAATTAAGTCAATTATTAAGAATTACTAATAATTAAATATCATTTTATTGCCTTTTTTGTATTTTAACCATCCGATATAACTAAATTATGAGAAATTATCTAAATTTTGAGTCTGAAATTAAAGATCTAGAAGCAGAGCTGGACAAACTTAAAGATCCTTATAATCAAGAAGGATTATCTGAAGTAGACACTCAAAAAATATCAATTACTCAATCAGAAATAGATGAAAAATTAAAAAATATATATTCAAATCTAGACCCTTGGCAAACCACAATGGTTGCTCGTCATGAGGATAGACCAAAGGCAAAATTTTTTATTGATAATTTATTTGATGATTTAGTCTTATTATCTGGGGACAGATATTATGGAGAGGATAAATCTGTAATAACGGGATTTGCAAATTTTGAGGGAAATTCTGTTTTAATCATAGGTCAGGAAAAAGGAGATGATTTAGATAGCAGGATAGAGAGAAATTTTGGAATGATGAGACCTGAAGGTTACAGAAAGACAATTAGACTGATGAAATTAGCAAATAAATTTAATATTCCAATAATATCTTTTATAGATACACCAGGAGCATATCCAGGTGTTGGTGCAGAAGAAAGAGGTCAAGCTGAGGCGATTGCTAAATCAATTGAGTGTTGTATGAGTCTTAAAGTTCCAACAATTGCAGTAATTATAGGAGAAGGTGGTTCTGGTGGAGCAATTGCATTGGCATCATCAAATAAGGTTCTTATGTTCGAAAATGCAATATACTCTGTAATATCTCCAGAGGGATGTGCAACTATACTTTGGAGAGATCCAAAAAAAATGCTTGATGCTGCAAAAGCTATGAAACTTTCAGCTAAGGATTTATTAAAACTAAGAGTTATTGATGAAATAATTCCCGAACCTATTGGTGGCGCGCATAGAGACAGGGATGCAATTTTGAATAGTATAAAAAATTCATTAATAAAAAATTTGAATTATTTTAAAGAATTATCCTCCGAAGAAATTATTAATGAGAGAAAAAATAAATTTCTCAAAATTGGAAGAAATGAAGGATTTGCGAGTAGCTCCGAAGAAATAAGTAATTTAAGTGTAAATAAAAATAATTTTGATAAAATTTTAAAATCAAAAAAAATATCTATTGGAATAGCTATAAGTTTAGTTTTAATTATTTTTATTTTATTATTTTTTTGAATTTAAAGTGCACCATGGCAGTGCTTAAATTTTTTACCAGAACCACAAAAACAAGGTTCATTCCTACCAATCTTTTTATTTTTAGAAATTTGTTGAGAAATTTTCTCCTCTTTAATTTTTTCATTTTTATTTGTATCCACTACTACTTTTAAGTTCATAAGGATTGTTATGTAATCTAATTTTAATTTTTCTAAGAGATTTGAGAATAATTCAAATGCTTCCTTTTTATATTCTACCAAAGGGTCTCTTTGACCATAAGATCTTAGTCCGACGACTTGTCTAAGTTGTTCTAAATATTGTATATGGGATTTCCAATTTAAATCTATAGACTGAAGAAAAATTCTTTTTTCTATTTCTTTAGCATGATCTACTCCAAGAAGTTTAATTCTTTCGCTTCTTGTTTCATTAAATTTTATGGCAATTTTTTCTTTAAACTCGTTGTCTTTAGCTTCAATTAATTCATTAAATTCTTCATCCTTAAAACTTTTTCCAATAATTTGCTTAGTTTTATTGGTAAATTCATTGCCTTTAGGATTTGATAAGTTTGAAATTTTTAATTTAATTAAATCTTCAGATATTTCTTTTAAAAAATCATCTGAATAATCAAATATGTTTTCAGTATTCATCGCATTTTTTCGTTGAGAAAATATTACATATCTTTGGTCGTTTAAAACGTTGTCAAATTTAATAAGTGTTTTTCTAATATCAAAGTTTCTAGCCTCTACTTTTTGTTGAGCCCTCTCTAAAGCTTTATTTATCCATGGATGATCAATACTTTCTCCATCTTTGAGTCCAAGTTTTTCAAGCATATTATTCATAGAGTCAGAGCCAAAAATCCTCATCAAGTCATCCTCCAGGCTAACATAGAACACTGAATTTCCTTCATCACCTTGTCTCCCAGCTCTTCCACGTGCTTGGTTATCAACTCTTCTAGACTCCATTCTTTCAGTGCCGATTACAAACAAACCTCCTAGAGATTTAATTTTTTCTTTATTAATTTTCAACACATCCTCAGGAATAGATCCTTTTTTTCCACCAAGTTGAATATCTACACCTCTTCCAGAAATACTAGTTGTGATAATTAATGATTTTTCTTTTCCTGCATTAGCAATAATTTCTGCTTCGTTTTCATGGTTTTTTGCATTTAATACAACGTGTTTTATATTTTTTTTATTAAGTAAACTTGAATATATCTCTGATTTATTTATGCTCGATGTAAATACTAAAATAGGCTGACCTACTGAATGTCGTTCTATAATTTTTTTTATAATTGCATCGTTTTTTTCGTTTTCTGTCCTGAATATTAAATCATTAAAATCTTTTCTAATCATCTTCTTATTTGTAGGTATAACTATTACTGGCAAGTTATATATTTCAAAGAATTCCTGAGACTCTGTTAAAGCTGTACCTGTGCATCCAGATAATTTTTTATAAAGCTTAAAATAATTTTGATAAGTGATCGAGGCTAGTGTTTGATTTTCTGCTTGTATTTGAATTTTTTCTTTAGCTTCTAATGCTTGATGAAGTCCATCACCGAATCTTCTCCCCTCAAGAATTCTGCCAGTTAATTCGTCAACAATTTTAAGAACATTATCTTTAACAATATAATCTTTACCTTTTTCAAGTAAATGATTTGCTTTTAATGCTTGATTTACGTGGTGAACAAGATGTAAATTTTCAGGATCATAAAAGTTATTATTTTTTAATATTCCAGCACTAGATAAAAGTTTCTCAACATTATTAATCCCAACATTTGTTAAAAGAACGCTTCTTTCCTTCTCATCAATTTCAAAATCTTTATCATTCAATAATTTTATTAATTTATCTATAGATGAATATTGAGCAGTTTTATCCTCAGATGCACCAGAAATTACTAGAGGCGTTCTAGCCTCATCAATTAAACAAGAGTCTATTTCATCTACAATTGAAAAGCTGTGATCTCTCTGAACCATTTCTTGTTCAGTAAATTTCATATTATCTCTTAAATAATCAAAACCTAGTTCACTATTAGTTGCATAAGTTATATCGCAACTATAATTTTTTTTTCTTTCCGAGTCGTCCTGGTAGTTGTTTATAAAACCAGATGTAAGGCCAAGGAAATTATATATATTACCCATTTCAATCGAATCTCTTTTTGCAAGATAATCATTTACTGTTACAATATGTACACCTTTTTCATTTAAGGCATTTAGGTATGCGGCTAAGGTAATAGTCAATGTTTTACCTTCACCCGTTTTCATTTCAGCAATTTTACCTTCATGTAAGGCAACACCACCAATCAACTGAACATCAAAATGTCTTTCTCCACGAGTTCTTTTTGCTGCTTCTCTTACTAAAGCAAATGCTTCAGGCAAAATTTCATTCAACGATTTTCCATTTTTTAATTGATCTTTAAATGCCTGTGTTTTTTTTGGAAATTCTATATCCTCAAGATTTACAATTTTTTTTTCTAACAAGTTAATTTTTTCGACTATTTTTTCAATCCTATCCAGCTCCTTTTGATTGCTAGATTTAATTAACTTTGTGATTAAATTTAATGGATTAAACATGACTATTTGATTTATTCTTTAATTATAATGTTTAATATATGCATTAAATTAATAATTTAAACAATATGGGAATTAATTTATCAAATTTTTTATCATCAAAAAATAAAAATACTAAAATGATTGATTTTCAAGACCTTGATCATATAGATGGTATTTCAGTTTCAGTTGTTTCAGCAAATTTATATAAAGACATAAGAGATGATTTATCAATGTTTTATTTTAGAGAAGGGGCTAATTATGCATCTGTTTACACTCAGTCTAAAATTGTTTCTGAAAATATTAAGTGGAATCTTAAACAAAAGCCAAAAAAAATATTTTCTTTAATTGTAAATACTCGTAACGCAAATGCTTTCACTGGGAAAAGTGGTTATGAAAGTTTAAAAAAAATTGCAGAATTAACTTCAAAAAAACTTTACAATAAACAAGTGGAAGATGAGGATAATCCTAAAAAAATTTCACCTAAAAATATTATGTTTGGTTGTACCGGCACTATAGGAGAGACTTTTCCTTACGAAAAAATTTTAAATAATATTTCAAATTTGGTAAATAGAATACGGTACACTCAAAACAAGTTTATTTGGATGAAAGCTGCACTGGCAATTATGACAACAGATACAAAACCTAAATTATCAATGGAAGAGTGCAAAATAGGAAATGAAAAAGTTAAAATTTATGGAATTGCTAAGGGCTCTGGAATGATTTATCCAAATATGGGCACAACATTAGTTTATATTTTTACAGATGCAAGTTTGTCTAATGATATTTTAAGCAAATTATTAAAAAAAAATATAACAACAACATTTAATGCAATTTCTTGCGACGGTGATACTAGTACTAATGATATGGCAAGTATTTTTGCAACTAATCAGGTAAAAAACTCTCAGGTAAAATCCATAAACCAAAATAAAATAAAAAACTTTGACAAAGCATTAAATAATGTTCTCTTAAATTTAGCAAAAAGAGTTGTTGCTGATGGAGAAGGGGCTTCTAAATTTATTACTGTTAGTGTTGGTAAATGTAAAAATGAAATAGAAGCACAAAAAATTGCTTTCTCTATTGCAAATTCTCCATTAGTAAAAACAGCAGTTTCAGGTGAGGATCCAAATTGGGGAAGAGTAATTATGGCGATAGGTAAAGCTGGGCCAAAAATAAATTTAAAAAAACTCTCTTTGAAATTTGGAAATTTACTTATTGTTCAGGATGGAAAATTAAGTCAAAGTTATGATGAAAAATTGGCAGTAAATTATATGAAAGGTGAAAATATTGAAATAAGTGTTGAGGTGTTTACAGGAAAAAAAAATTTTACTGCATATACCATGAACTTCACAAAAAAGTATATCGAAATAAATGCAGATTATCGAAGTTAAGATATTGAAATATAAACCAACGTTATTAATTAACATATATGATCAAGTATAAACTCCATTGTAAAAGTTGTAATATTAATTTTGATAGTTGGTTTGCATCATCGAATGAATACGAAAAACTTAAAAAAAAGAAATTATTAGTTTGTCATAAGTGTGACTCACAAAGGGTTGAGAAAACAATTATGGCTCCACGATTTATAAATAGCAAAACTAAATTTGATGAAAAGGTGAATCTAGAGAGATTTAATAAAGTGAAAAAGAAAATAAAAAGTTATCAAAAATTCATCAAAGATAATTTTAAATATGTGGGTGAAAATTTTGCTTATGAAGCTAGATCTATTCATTATGACAGTAAAAAAAAATCCAAAGGTATCTACGGTAGTGCTTCTAAGGAAGATCTTAAAGAGTTGAAAGAAGAGGGTATTGATGCTCAAATGATACCGTGGATTGATGATGCGGATAATTAATTTTTTTTGAATTTAGCTATATAATTGACTGATATATCTTTAGATATGGTCCATTCATCCTTAATTATATTGAAACTCATACCATCTAATTTGTTCAGCGATAGATTATTGTTCCTTAGAATTGTTTCTAGTTCTCCAGGCTTTACAAATTTCTCCCACTCATGTGTTCCAATTGGAAGCCATTTTAAAATATATTCTGCACCAACAATTGCGAAAATATAAGATTTAAAAGTTTTGTTGAGTGTTGCAACAAACATTAAGCCTTTAGGCTTCAAAAGTTTAGAGCAGGATTGCAGAAAATATTCAACATTTTCAACATGCTCAACAATTTCCATGTTTAAAATTACATCATATTTATTTAAACTATTTAGCTTTTCAGGCGTAGAGCATAGATAATTAATATTTAAATGATTTTTTTTTGAATGTAATTTTGCAACTTCGATATTTTTTTTAGAGGCATCTATTCCGGTTACTCTGGCACCAAGTTTACACATAGGCTCTGAGAGTAGCCCTCCTCCACAACCAATATCTAATATATTTACTCCAGCTAGAGGCCTGTTCCTATTTTTTAATTTAAAACTTTCAATTATATGGTCTTTTATATACCTTATTCTAATAGGATTAAATTTATGTAGTGGTTTAAATTTACCATCAGGATTCCACCATTCACTGGCAATTTTTGAAAATTTTTCAATTTCTTTTTTGTTTACACTACTCATTTAAGATAATCTGTTGACATAACAATTAAGATGTATTTTATCAAATATTATTTAAATTATAATAATTAACTTATCATGAAAACCATTGTATTAAAATTTGGTGGAACATCTGTCGGTAGCATCGACAGAATAAAAAAAATTTGTAAGATAATTTCATCTTTTAAAAAGAAAAAAAACAAGGTTATAGTAATTTCCTCAGCTATGAGTGGTGAAACAAATGAGTTAATTAGGAAATCAAAAGAGATCAGCAATAATTTTAACCATGCAGAATATGACGCACTTATATCTAGTGGAGAACAAGTGTCTTGTGCTCTTATTGCTGGACGACTTGACCACATGGGAATAAAATCAAGATCTTGGCAGTCTTGGCAAATACCTATTATTACAGACGGTCCTTATAAAAGTTCAAGAATTCATAAAATAATTATTGGTGAGCTTAAAAACTTTATGAAAATGGGGGGTGTACCTGTAATAACTGGTTTTCAAGGTATTAATAAATATTATAGACTCACCACAATAGGAAGAAGTGGATCAGATGCTACAGCAATAATGTTTGCAAAATTTTTTAATGCAGATGAATGTTTTATTTATACTGATGTAGAAGGTGTTTATACTACTGACCCAAGGGATCACAAAAAAGCAAAAAAAATTAAAAAAATTCATTATGATGAAATGCTTGAGATGGCTTCATTAGGATCAAAAGTAATGCAACCAACTTCAGTACAAGATGCAAAATTAAATAATATAAATATAAAAGTTAAATCATCATTTGTGTTAAAATCAGGAACTTTAATAGCTGGATCAGTTAAAGCATTTAGTGATAAGATTATTACTGGAATTTCATCAACTAAAAACGATGCTAAGATTACGATAGTAGGAGTAAAAGATAGACCAGGAGTTGCAGCATCAATTTTTAGACCATTATCAAAAAATTATATTAACGTTGATATGGTGGTCCAAAATATTTCCCTAGATGGAAAGGAAACTGATTTAACATTTACTATCAAATCTGAAGATATGAAAAAAACAGAGAAGTTAATCAGACAAAATAAGAAAATATCTTATAAAAAAGTATCATTTGATAAAGATGTTTCTAAGGTCTCAATAATTGGAGTAGGAATGATAACAACGCCCGGGATAACATATAGAATGTTTCAAGCCCTAGCTTCAAAAAGAATTAATATTTTAGTAATATCAACCTCTGAGATTAAAATTTCAGTTTTAGTTTCTGCTAAGCATGTTAAAAAAGCAGTTGCTGCTTTGCATAAAGAATTTAAATTAGATTAATTAAATGAGTGTAAGACCATTTAGAGATATAAGAAGAAAAAAAACAAAAGTAATAAATGTTGGTAAAGTAAAAATTGGAGGTGATAATCCAATTTCTGTTCAGTCAATGACAAATACACTAACGACTGACATTAAATCAACTATTAATCAGATAAATGACATTGCTGAGGAAGGTGCTGATATTGTAAGAGTTTCTTGTCCTGACAAGGACTCAACTTTAGCTCTTAAAGAAATTGTAAAACATGTATCTATCCCAGTAGTTGCAGATATACATTTTCATTACAAAAGAGCTATAGAAGCTGCTGAAAATGGAGCAAGTTGTTTGAGAATAAATCCTGGAAATATCGGAGATGAGTCTAAAATACATGAAGTTTTGAATGCTGCAAAAAATAATGGTTGTTCAGTAAGGATTGGAGTCAATGCAGGGTCTTTAGAAAGAGATATTTTAGAAAAGTTCAAAGAGCCATGTCCTGAAGCTTTAGTGGAAAGCGCTTTAAGAAACATAAAAATTTTAGAGGACAAAGATTTTTTCAATTTTAAGATTAGTGTAAAGTCTTCCGATGTTTTTCTCTCTGTTGCAGCATACAAAGAATTATCCAAAGTTACAGATTATCCTTTGCATCTTGGTATAACAGAAGCAGGTAGTTTTGTTAGCGGTAGTGTTAAATCCTCAATTGGTCTAGGTAGTTTACTAATGGATGGAATAGGCGACACAATAAGAATTTCTCTTTCTGACAACCCAACTGAGGAGGTTAAAATTGGTAACGAGATATTAAAGTCTCTTAATCTCAGAAATAGGGGGGTTAAAATCATATCTTGCCCATCATGTGCAAGACAAGCATTTCAAGTGATAGATACTGTAAAAATTTTAGAGCAGCGGCTTTCTCACATAAAAACACCTATAACATTGTCAATCATTGGTTGTGTTGTTAATGGTCCAGGAGAGGCAGCAATGACAGATATAGGGATTACTGGAGGTGGAAAGGGAAATAATATGCTTTATTTGTCAGGCCTTCAAAGTGAAAAAGTTTTGACAGAAGATTTAATTAATAAAGTTGTGCTAGAAGTCGAGAAGAAAGCTTCACAACTTGAGAATTAATTATGATACCCACAAAAACAATAGAAGAGTTAATATCAAAACATTCCTCTTTAGAAAAAGATTTATCCTCAAGTGAAATAGACAAAAAAATATTTGCAGAGAAATCAAAGGAATATGCAGAGGTAAACCAAATTATAGGAAGTGCGAAAAAATACATTTCTTTTCAGCGTGAGAAAAAAGAATTAGAGAAGATTTTAAATGAAAATACAGGCGATGAAGAATTAAAAAAAATGGCCGAGACAGAACTTTTAGAATTACAAAAACAGCAGAATATTAATGAAAAGAAATTAAAACTATTTTTATTACCAAAAGATGAGGCTGACAAAAAAAATGCAATAATTGAAATAAGAGCTGGCACTGGAGGATTAGAGGCCAGCTTATTTGCATCTGATTTGTTTAAAATGTACGAGAAAGTAAGTAATAAGAAAAAATGGTCATTAGAAATGATTTCTATTTCTAGAAGTGATGCAGGTGGATTGAAGGAGGTTATAGCATTAATCAAAGGGACAAATATTTATTCAACATTAAAATATGAAAGCGGAGTACATAGAGTTCAACGAGTACCAGATACTGAAACACAAGGTAGAGTTCATACATCTGCCGCAACAGTTGCTGTATTACCTGAGGTTGAAGAGGTAGACCTAAAGATTAATGAAGTTGATTTAAGAATAGATGTTTTTAGAGCTGGTGGACCTGGTGGACAGTCCGTTAATACTACGGACAGTGCTGTTAGAATTACACACATTCCCACAGGTTTGACTGTATCCCAACAAGATGAAAAATCTCAACACAAAAATAAAGCTAAAGGTATGAAAATTTTGAGATCAAGATTATATGAACTTGAAAGATCAAGAATTGATCAAGAAAGATCTCAAGATCGTAAAACAAAAATTGGTACAGGTGATAGATCCGAGAGAATAAGGACGTATAATTTTCCACAAGGACGAGTCACAGATCATAGAATAAATTTAACTCTTCATAAACTACAAGATTTTTTAGAGGGTGAAGCATTTGATGAAATGATTGAGTCTTTAACTTTACAGGCTCAAGAAGAGAGTTTGAGTAATTTAAAATAAATGAACATTCATCGAGCGATAACTACAGGAGCCAAAATTTTAAAAGAAAAATATATTCCAAATGCTCATTTAGACTCAGAAATTTTAATGTCTGAAGTAATTAAAAAAGACAGAAAATATATTTTGTTAAATTCAAATCTTAATCTAGAAAATAAAGATTTGAATTCTTTTCAAAAACTTATTGAATTAAGATCTTATAAAAAACCTATTGCCTATATCATTAAAAAAAAATTTTTTTGGAATTCAGAATTTATAGTTTCACCTGATACTTTAATACCTAGACCAGACTCTGAATTAATTGTGGAAAATATTTTTAAATTAACGCAATATAAGAAAAATTTACATATACTTGATATTGGAATTGGCTCAGGTTGTTTGCTTTTATCAATTTTAAAGGAGAGAAAAGATTTTTATGGAACGGGAATAGATTTAAGTAAAAATTGTTTAAATATTAGTAAAATTAATGCTAATAATCTTAAAATTCAGTCTAGACTAAAATTATTTAAATCAAATGTTGACAAATTTACTCTAGGCAAATATGATTTAATTGTATCTAATCCTCCTTATATTAAAAAACATAAATTACAATATTTGG
>MDTG01075221.1_pt1 | contig 10868 bp, 7 predicted proteins | sample 811421 | NCBI WGS metagenome assembly MDTG01 (sample SAMN05326645, study PRJNA326480) | marine metagenome | isolation source: seawater | place: Pacific Ocean: South East | collected 2011 | reverse complement strand
CGTCGAGCGCGGCGCCACCGACCAGGTCCTCAACCAGCCCCGGGACGCCTACACCCGCCACCTGCTGGACGCCGAACCCGCCGGCCGGCCCGATCCCCTGCCCGCCGACCCGCCGGTGCTGCTGCGCGCCGACGATCTGGCGGTGCATTTTCCCGGCCGCCGCCAGGGCTGGCTGGGACGCCGGGATACCGTGGCGGCGGTGGACGGCGTGTCGTTTCAGGTGCACCGGGGCGAGACCCTGGGCGTGGTGGGTGAATCCGGCTCCGGCAAGTCCACCGTGGCCCTGGCCCTGCTGCGTCTGATCCAGGCCCGGGGCAAGGTGGTGCTGCTGGATCAGCCGCTCCATGAGCTGGGCGGCCGCGCCCTGCGCCCCTGGCGCCGCCACATGCAGGTGGTGTTCCAGGACCCCTACGGCAGCCTCAATCCGCGCCTGACCGTCTCCCAGGCGGTGGAGGAAGGCCTGCGCGTGCACCACAAGGAGCTGGACGCCGACCAGCGCGCCGCCCGGGTCCGCGACCTGCTCGCCGAGGTGGGCTTGCCGGCGGACAGTGGCGACCGCTACCCCCATGAATTCTCCGGCGGCCAGCGCCAGCGCATCGCCATCGCCCGGGCCCTGGTGCTGGAGCCGGACCTGTTGATCCTGGACGAGCCCACCTCGGCCCTGGACCGCAGCGTCCAGGCCCAGGTGCTGGACCTGCTCAAGGCCCTGCAGCGCCGCCACGGGCTCAGCTATGTGTTCATCAGCCACGACCTGAAAGTGGTGCGCGCCATCAGCCATCGCCTGCTGGTGATGCGACACGGCAAGGTGGTGGAGCACGGCGACACCGAGCGCGTGTTCGAGCAGCCGGAACAGCCCTACACCCGGCGTCTGATCGACGCCGCCTTCAGCCGCGACGGGAAACAAGCCGTTGCACAATAACCCCGCCGGCGCCTTTCAAGGACCCGAGGATCCCCTATACTGGGCGCCGGAGTGACTTTCTTTGAGGACGAACCATGGGTTTTCTCGCAGGCAAGCGATTCCTGATCGTGGGCATCGCCAGCGACCGTTCCATCGCCACCGGCATCGCCGAAGCCATGCACCGGGAAGGCGCGGAACTGGCCTTCACCTACCAGAACGACAAGCTCAAGAGCCGGGTGGTGAAAGCCGCCGAGCGTTACGGCGGCAACGAAGCGCTGTGCTTCCCCTGTGACGTCACCTCCGACGACCAGATTCAGCAAGTGTTCAGCGACCTGGGCAAGCAGTGGGATGGCCTGGACGGCGTGGTGCACGCGGTGGGCTTCGCCCCCGCCAACGAGCTGGACGGCAACTTCGCGGACGTGGCCACCCGGGAAGGCTTCCGCATGGCCCACGACATCTCCGCCTACAGCTTCGTGGCCCTGGCCCAGGCGGCCCGGCCCATGATGGCGGGCCGCAACGGCGCCCTGCTCACCCTCACCTACCACGCCTCCCGCCAGACCGTGCCCAACTACAACGTCATGGGCCTGGCCAAGGCGAGCCTGGAAGCCTCGGTGCGTTACCTGGCCTCCAGCCTGGGCCCGGAAGGGATTCGCGTGAACGGCATTTCCGCCGGGCCGATCCGCACCCTGGCCGCCTCCGGCATCAAGAAATTCCGCAGCATGCTGGACTACAACGCCGCCAAGGCGCCGCTGCGCCGTAACGTGACCATCGAGGAAGTGGGCAACACCGCCGCCTTCCTGTGCTCGGACCTGGCCTCCGGCATCAGCGCCGAGATCACCTACGTGGACGGCGGCGCCGCCACGGTCTCCATGCCGTTCGAGGAGCCCGGCGAGGAATAATCCCGCCGCGTCACCCAGCGATTCCGCATAGAAAAAGCCCGCCGTTTGGCGGGCTTTTTCGTGGTGCGCGGCGCGGCGCCGGTCAGGGCTGGGGCTGCCCCGCCGGCTGCGACTCACCCTCGGCGAGCCGGTTGGGGTGCAGCTCCACGTCCAGGTTGTCGCGCAGGTACGCCATCACCTGACGGAAGGTGCGTTCGCCTTCCACCCGGGCCAGCTCGCGCAAAGCCTGCCGCTGCTGCTCGTCGGGCAGCGCTTGCACGGCGCCGTCCTCCACTCCGGTGACCTGGAAGGCGACCAGATCGCCGTTGCGCAGATCCACGAAGCGGATGTCGCTGGTTTCCCCGTCGGCGGGCCGGGGCGTGCCGAAGGCGGCGTCGGTAACCGCCATGTCCGGCTCCGCGGCGCCGCGCTGCAGGCCGCTTTGCTCTTCCACCGCGCCGTTGAGCAGTTCGGCCAGCCGGTTCAGGTCGGCGCCCTCCTCTTCCGCCGCCGTGCGCGCCTGGTCGGCCAGCTCGGCGGCACGGTCACGGGCCTTGCGCAGACGCAGCTGGGCGACGATGTCATCACGCACCTCGGCCAGCGGCTGCGGCTCGGCGGCCTGGGTATCCTGCAGGCGCACCGCCACGAAACGGTCTCCGCCCAGTTCCAGCAGGTCGCTGTTGTGGCCCTGCTCGCGCACCGCGTCGCTGTTCAGCGCCTGGCGCACCTGGTCGTTATTGATCGGCGCCGGCAGATTCTGCAGGGACACCCAATCGGTGGTTTCCAGAGGCAGGTCGAGCTGCTCGGCGGGCACTTCCAGGTTGGCGTGCTCGTAGATCAGCTCTTCCAGGGTAACCAGATCCTCGGACAGCATGGACTGGGCCTGGGCACGCTGCAGATCGGCGACGATCTGGTCGCGCATCTCCGCCAGCGGCGCCGTTTCCGCCTTCTGCTCGCTTTCCACCTTGAGCAGGTGGACACCGGCGTCGGACACCACCGGCTCGGACACATCGCCCACGGACAGACCTTCCAGGGCCTGATCCAGGCTTTCCGGCAAGGCCCCCGGCTCCACGGTGCCCAGCTCGCCGCCGCTGTTGGCGGTGGCGGCATCGTCGGAGTATTCGGCGGCCACGTCGGCGAAGCTCTCGCCGGACTCCAGGGCCTGGCGGGCTTCCTCGGCGCGGGCCACGGCGGCGTCCTCGTCCCGGTCGTCGTTGACCGCGATCAGCACGTGGGCCACCTGGCGACGGGTGGAGGCGCTTTCGCGCATCTGCTTGCGGGCCTGGTACTCGCCCTGGATCTGCTCGTCGCTGATCTCGATGCGATCGGCGTAATGGGACGGGTTCAGTTCCAGGTAGCGCACGCGCAATTGCTCGGGGCGCATGAACTCGTCCTGGTGCTCCTCATAGAAGGCGTTCACCTCCTCGTCGGAGACCGTCACGTTCCGGCGCAGACCATCCAGATCCAGGCGCACGTAACGAATGTCGCGGCTCTGCTCGCCCAGGCGGCGCTGTTCAGCCAGCTCATTGGGCAGCGCGAAGTCGGTGCCGGCGAAGGCACCGCGATACTGCTGGCTGATGCGCTCCTGGCGGATGCCATCCAGATACCCCTGGGGCGTCATGCCCTGGGCGCGGACCATCTGCTCGAAGCGGGTTTCGGAAAAGGCGCCGTTGTCGACGAAAGCGGGGTTATCGCGAATCTCGCGGGCCGCCTGGCTGTCGCTGTAGGCCATGTCCGCGTTGCGCGCGGCGGCGATCATCAGCTGCTCGTTGACGATGCCCTGCAGCACCATCTGCGGCCGGATGAAGGAGTCCAGCATGGATTCGTTGATGTTGGGGCTCTGCTGGCGCAGCATCTGACGCAACTGCTGGGTGCGCGAATTCACGTACGCCCGGGTGATCTTGTTGCCTTCCACTTCCGCGACCGTGCTGTCGCTGCCTCCGCCGGTGAAATACCCATAAAAACCGGAAATCACGAAGGGAAGAATGATGGCGGCGAGCAGAACCTTGCCCACGGGGCCGCGGACAAATCGCCTGAACTCCTGCATGGTTTACTCCAAGGGATCGTCTTTTTTTATCGATGAAAACCGGTGCCGTTCATGTCGGCCGTGGCGTTTTGCCCCGCCGCGCCCGGTCCGGTTCCGGCCCCCGCATCCAGAAAGCAAAAAAGCGTACCCACCTCGGATACGCTTAATCGGCTGGCGGAGCGGACGGGACTCGAACCCGCGACCCCCGGCGTGACAGGCCGGTATTCTAACCAGCTGAACTACCGCTCCTGGAACCCGTTCAGTTCACGGCGTCCTTGAGCGCTTTACCGGCCTTGAAGCCCGGCACCTTGGCCGCGGCGATCTTGATGGTTTCGCCGGTCTGCGGGTTACGACCTTCCCGCGCGGCACGCTCCTTCACGGAGAAAGTGCCAAAACCCACCAGGGAGACGCTGTCGCCTTTTTTCAGAGCACCGGTCACGGCGTCCAGAGTGGCATCCAGCGCGCGGCCCGCGTCGGCCTTGGAGATATCGGAGGCCGCGGCGATGGCATCGATCAGTTCGGATTTATTCACAAAATTCCCCTTTTCTATTTCCCGGTTTTATGGTCGAGGCGCGATGCACTCTCCTTATGACGAAGCCGCCTTTATACCAACGGTCCCAGGGGGCGTCAAGAAAGGAAGAGGCAGTTCACACCAGCTTTAACAAAGGTAAAAAACCTTGTTGATCAACACGTTAAAAACACAACGCAAGATCACGAAGAGCCTGTGGAGCAACGCATTAGAAACGCCGCGCGAGCGCGGGTCAATGGGTGCTCGGCCGTTCGGATTCTTTTTGCGCCTTTTCTTCCGCGAGAGCAAGATCCTCCTCCACTTCCGCCTCGCTGAGCGGCGTCGGCGTGTGGGTCAGGGCCACTTCCAGCACCTGGTCGATCCACTTCACCGGACGGATGTCGAGAGCTTGCTTGATGTTCTCGGGAATTTCCTTGAGGTCGCGCTCGTTTTCTTGAGGTATCAAAACGGTTTTGATACCCCCGCGATGCGCGGCCAGTAACTTTTCCTTGAGCCCGCCGATGGCCAGCACCTGACCCCGCAGGGTGATTTCGCCGGTCATCGCCACGTCCGCGCGCACCGGAATACCGGTGAGCATGGACACCATGGTCGTGCACATGCCGATGCCGGCACTGGGGCCGTCCTTCGGCGTGGCGCCCTCGGGCACGTGGATGTGCAGGTCGTTACGCTCCAGCTGCCGGCGGCGAATTCCGAGATGGCGCGAGCGGCTTTTCACCACGGTCCAGGCCGCCTGGATGGATTCCTGCATGACATCGCCCAGGGAGCCGGTGGTGGTGACCCGGCCCTTGCCCGGCGTGGAAACGCCTTCGATGGTGAGCAGTTCGCCGCCCACGGAGGTCCAGGCCAGGCCGGTGACCTGCCCCACCTGATCCGCTTCCTCGGCCAGGCCGTAGCTGTAACGGCGCACGCCCAGGTAATGCTCCACCTTTTCCTCGTCCAGGGTCACGGCGGCGTCGTTCTTGGCCAGCAGGTGTTCCTTGACCACCTTGCGGCAGATCTTGCTGATCTCCCGTTCCAGGCCGCGCACGCCCGCTTCCCGGGTGTAGTGACGGATCACGTGGCGCAGGGTGTCATCGCTGAACACCACCTCGCCGTCCTTCAGACCGTTGCTCTTGATCTGCTTGGGAATCAGGTACTGGGAGGCGATATTGACCTTCTCGTCCTCGGTGTAACCGGGCAGACGAATCACTTCCATGCGGTCCAGCAGCGGCGCCGGAATGTTCATGGAGTTGGAGGTGCACACGAACAGCGTCTCGGACAGGTCGTAGTCCACTTCCAGGTAATGGTCGCTGAAGGTGTGGTTCTGCTCGGGATCGAGCACTTCCAGCAACGCCGAGGCCGGGTCGCCGCGCATGTCCATGCCCATCTTGTCCACTTCGTCGAGCAGGAACAGCGGGTTGCGCACGCCCACCTTGGACAGCTTCTGGATCACCTTGCCCGGCAGCGACCCGATGTAGGTGCGCCGGTGGCCGCGAATCTCCGCTTCGTCGCGCACGCCACCCAGGGCCATGCGCACGAACTTGCGATTGGTGGCGCGGGCCACGGATTGCCCCAGGGAGGTCTTGCCCACCCCGGGCGGGCCCACCAGGCACAGCACCGGCCCTTTCACCTTGCCGACCCGGCTCTGCACGGCGAGGAATTCCAGGATCCGTTCCTTTACTTCCTCCAGGCCGTAATGGTCCTGGTCGAGAATCTTCTTGGCGTGGGCGATGTCGTGGCGAACGCGGCTGCGTTTCTTCCACGGCACCGAGGTCATCCAGTCCAGATAGCTGCGCACCACCGTGGCCTCGGCGGACATCGGCGACATCATGCGCAGCTTGTTGAGTTCGTTGCGGGTTTTTTCCTTGGCGTCCTTGGGCATGCCGACGCTTTCGATCTTCTTCTCCAGATCCTCCAGCTCGTTGCCGCTTTCGTCCAGGTCGCCGAGTTCCTTCTGAATGGCCTTCATCTGCTCATTCAGATAGTACTCCCGCTGGCTCTTCTCCATCTGCTTCTTGACCCGGCCACGGATGCGCTTTTCCACCTTGAGCACGTCCATGTCGGATTCCATCAGCGCCACCAGATGCTCCACGCGCTCGCGCACGTCGACCATTTCCAGCACGTCCTGCTTCTCTTCCAGCTTCAGTTGCAGGTGCGCGGAGATGGTGTCCGCCAGACGGCTGATCTCGTCGATGGAGGACACCGAGTTCATGATCTCCGGCGCCACCTTCTTGGACAGCTTGACGTATTCCTCGAACTTGGCGAGCAGTGAACGGGACAGGGCGTCCTGTTCACTATCGGAGGGCATGGCGTCGTCCAGCTGGCGCACGTCGGCCACCGCGCCGTCGTCATCGAAACGGGCCTTGGTGACGTGGCCGCGGCCGCCGCCTTCCACCAGCACCTTCACGGTGCCGTCGGGCAGGCGCAGCATCTGCAGGATGGTGGACACGGTGCCCACCCGGTAGATGTCCTTCTCGCCCGGATCGTCGTCGGACGCGTTGCGCTGGGCCACCAGCATGATCTGCTTGTCGCTGGCCATGGCCGTTTCCAGCGCGGCGATGGATTTTTCCCTGCCCACGAACAGCGGGATCACCATATGGGGGTAGACCACCACGTCACGCAGTGGCAGCAGAGGAATCTCTTTCAGCACGTATCGCCCCTATCGTTGATTGGCAGGCGCCCGACTCAGTCGGGCGCCACTCTGGACGTCTGCTCGCTGTTCTCGTAAATCAGCAACGGTTCCGATTCGCCGTCGATGGTGGCGCTGTCGATCACCACCTTGACCACGCCTTCCAGGGACGGCACCTGATACATGGTATCCAGCAGCACCGCTTCCAGGATCGAGCGCAGCCCGCGGGCGCCGGATTTGCGTTCCATGGCCTTGCGGGCCACGGCGCGCAGCGCGTCGTCGCGGAAGTCCAGTTCCACGCCTTCCATTTCGAACAGGCGCGTGTATTGCTTGGTGAGCGCGTTGCGCGGTTCGGTGAGAATCTGAACCAGCGCTTCCTCGGAGAGTTCCTCCAGGGTGGCGATCACCGGCAGGCGGCCAATGAACTCCGGAATCAGGCCGTACTTGACCAGGTCCTCGGGCTCCACGGTGGCCAGCATCTGCCCCACGGTGAGGGCGGTGTCCTTGCTCTTCACCTCGGCGGAGAAACCGATGCCGCCCTTCTCGGAACGGTCCCGGATCACCTTGTCGAGGCCGGCGAACGCGCCGCCGCAGATGAACAGAATGTTGGAGGTGTCCACCTGCAGGAATTCCTGCTGCGGATGCTTGCGGCCGCCCTGGGGCGGCACCGAGGCCACGGTGCCCTCGATCAGCTTCAGCAGCGCCTGTTGCACGCCCTCCCCGCTTACGTCGCGGGTGATGGACGGGTTGTCCGACTTGCGCGAGATCTTGTCGATCTCGTCGATGTAGACGATGCCGCGCTGGGCCTTGTCCACGTCGTAATCACACTTCTGCAACAGTTTCTGGATAATGTTTTCCACGTCCTCGCCCACGTAGCCCGCTTCGGTGAGCGTGGTCGCGTCGGCGATGGTGAACGGCACGTTGAGCAGGCGCGCCAGGGTCTCGGCGAGCAACGTCTTGCCGCTGCCGGTGGGGCCGATCAGCAGGATGTTACTCTTGCCAAGCTCCACCTCCTCGCGGCTGCGCGACTTGGTGCCCAGGCGCTTGTAGTGGTTGTACACCGCCACGGACAGCACCCGCTTGGCGCGCTCCTGGCCGATCACGTAATCGTCCAGGGTGGTCTTGATCTCCTGCGGTTTGGGCAGACGCTCGTCACCGCTGTCGCCGGATTCCTCCTGCACTTCCTCGCGGATGATGTCGTTGCACAGATCCACGCACTCGTCGCAGATAAAGACCGACGGGCCCGCGATCAGTTTGCGGACTTCATGCTGGCTTTTGCCGCAGAACGAGCAGTACAGCAGCTTGCCGTCGTCGCCCTTTCCGGTGGTATCGGTCATCGAATCGCCTCAGAACCTGATGTTTCAGTTTGAAGATGCAGGGTGACACCGGCTTTTTCAAGCCCGGCGCACCCCGAGCGGCCCGCGGCCGGCGCCTCAGCGGCGGCGCAGGACGTCGTCGACCAGACCGTATTCCTTGGCCTGGGTGGCATCCATGAAGTTGTCGCGATCGGTGTCCCGCTCGATCACCTCCAGAGGCTGACCGGTGTGTTCGGCCAGCATGCGGTTGAGATCGCCCTTGATCTTGAGGATCTCCTTGGCGTGAATCTCGATGTCGGACGCCTGACCCTGGAAGCCGCCCAGGGGCTGGTGGATCATCACGCGGGCGTTGGGCAGCGCGTACCGCTTGCCCTGGGCGCCGGCGGACAGCAGGAAGGCGCCCATGCTGGCGGCCTGGCCGATGCACATGGTGGACACGTCCGGCTTCACGAACTGCAGGGTGTCGTAGATCGACATGCCGGCGGTCACCGAGCCGCCCGGGCTGTTGATGTAGAGGTTGATGTCCTTGTCCGGGTTCTCGGACTCCAGGAACAACATCTGGGCGACGATCAGGTTGGCCATGTAGTCCTCCACCTGGCCCACCAGGAAGATGACCCGCTCCTTGAGCAGTCGGGAATAAATGTCGAAGGAACGCTCGCCCCGGGAGGTCTGCTCGATCACCACGGGCACCAGGCCCACGTTGGTCGGATCCTGCATCAGGGTCTTCATTTCCGGAGTGAGGGAAGTGATCCGGCTCAAATCAATCATCTAGCGCTTCCTTTATCTGAGGTCCCGTGACGGCCGTTCGACGGCCCAACCGCGGGTATTGGGGCGAGGCGGCCCGGATACAAGGCATCGTCGCGCCTTTCACCCCGATAGTAAGGGGGGCCCCGTGGGGCGTCCATAAAGGCCGGTGAATATCCGGTTCAACTGCGCAAAACTTGCGCAAATACGGCCCAATTGAACGAAAAAACCTCCGAAACGCCGTTTTTTCGGCCTTTCGGAGGTTTTGCTGGGGCCGTTTTCACGGCACCTGGGCGCGGGCTCAGCCCTGCTGGTTGCGCTGCACCGCTTCCTGGTAGGACTGGCTCTTCTCTTCCACCTTGGCGGACTCCAGCACCATGTCCACGACCTGGTCTTCCAGCACCGCGCCTTCAATTTGTTGCAGCTGCTGCGGGTTGCTGTAGACGAAGTTAACCACTTCCTCGGGCTGCTCGTACTGGGAGGCGATCTCCTCCACCCGGGTCTTGACCCGCTCCGGATCCGCCTGCAGCTCGTGCTTGTCGAGGATGGCGCGCATCACCAGGCCCAGGCGCACGGAACGCTCCGCCTGCTCCTTGAACAGCTCGTCGGGCAGCATGGAGGCATCGAACTGCTGGCCGCCGCCGAACTGCTGGGCCATTTGCTGACGCATGCGGTCCACTTCCTGCTTGATCAGCGGCTCGGGCAGATCGAACTCGTGCTGGCCGGCGAGGCCGTCCATCACCTGTTCCTTGACCTTGCCGGACACGGCGTTGCTCAGCTCGCGCTCCATGTTCTTGCGCACTTCCGCCTTGAACTTGTCCATGTCGCCGTCGTCGACGCCGAACGCCTGCATGAACTCGCCGTCCACCTCTGGCAGTTGCTTGGCTTCCACCTTGTGAACCTTGATCTGGAACACCACCGCCTGGCCCTGCAGTTCCTCGGACTGGTAGTCCTCAGGGAAGGTCACGTCGATGTCCTTCTCGTCGCCGGCCTTCATGCCGACGATGCCGTCCTCGAAACCGGGGATCATCTGGCCGGAGCCCAGCTCCAGGTTCTGGCCCTCGGCGCTGCCGCCCTCGAAGGCTTCACCGTCCTTGAGGCCCTTGAAGTCGATGTTGACCCGGTCGCCGTTCTCGGCGGCGCGGTCCACTTCCTGGTACTCGGCGCGCTGCTCGCGCAGGGTCTCGATCATCTGATCGACGTCGGCGTCGGTGACCTCGGCCACCGGCTTCTCCACCTCGATGCTGTCGAAGGATGCCAGTTCCACTTCCGGGAACACCTCGAAGGTGGCGACGAATTCCAGATCCTTGCCGGCCTCGTTCTTGGTGGCCTCGAAACCGGGCATGCCCGCCGGCTGCAGTTTTTCCTGCTCCACCGCTTCCAGGAAGGACTCGCGCATCACGTCGGCGAGCACCTCGTTACGCACGGCGGCACCGAAGCGACGTTTCACTTCCCGCATCGGCACCTTGCCGGGGCGGAAACCATCCAGACGCACGTTCTTCTGGGCCTCGCGGAGCTTGTTCTCCACGGCGGCATCCACCTTCTCCGCGGGCACACCCACGGTCACGCGCCGTTCCAGACCTGAAGTCGTTTCTACGGAAACCTGCATAACATCCTCTTTGTAAAGACTTTTGGGGCCAGCGGCCGACCCTGCCGGGTCGGGGCCATGCTTTAAAGGGCGGGAATTATAGACAATGCCGGCGCCCCTGCCTACGGGCCGGGGTGGCCGCTACAAAAAAGCCTCCGGGGCGACCCGGAGGCTTCGATGTTGGGGTGGCTGATGGGATTTGAACCCACGACCACCGGAGTCACAATCCGGGGCTCTACCAACTGAGCTACAGCCACCACTGAAACCGTTTTTTCCACCCT
>MDTG01056108.1_pt1 | contig 10868 bp, 15 predicted proteins | sample 811421 | NCBI WGS metagenome assembly MDTG01 (sample SAMN05326645, study PRJNA326480) | marine metagenome | isolation source: seawater | place: Pacific Ocean: South East | collected 2011 | reverse complement strand
TAACGGGGTAGTCGGCATGACCAATATCCTGCTTTGGTCTTATCATTTTTCTTTTCGCAGTTGTGTCTGTCGGCAAATGCTTTACGAGCCTTAGGATCTTTAAGTTTTACTGCTAGTTTACCTCCACCACTGTCTGCACCAAAGGATACTTTAATTACATTACCTTTTTTGTTTTTAGTGTAAACATAAAACTTTTTTGTTCCGCCACGTTTTGGTTTGTTAAGATCAACTTTCTTGCCACGGTATTCTGCCTCTTCTACTTTTTTAGTTTCTGGATTGTCATGATCATAGCCTAGTTTTGCTAATCTTTCATGGTCCTTCTTTTTCTTACTAAACTTTGCTTTGTAGTCTTTCTTGGTACCTTTGTACATATAATGAGGCTCAAAGTCGTCATCATCTTCTGACTCTTGTTGCATGCCATAAGTTACACATGGATCTTGTCCACAACCGCAGTTCATTTTCTGCTCTAAATATGCTCTATGATTTTCTTCATCGATGAGCATGTCCAAAGGAACATTGCCTACTCCTTCAACATATTCCCATTCGCCTAACTGGGTATCGCGTAGTATCTCTTCATCAAACCAATCCAAGTCAGTTAATTTGCCTTCCTTGTATAGTTGTCTCGCTTTTTTAAACATGTCAAAGTAAGCATCACTACCCATACGAAATACACTTTCGTGCAATGGAAGTTTACGCTTCTTGTGATATTCAATGCCTTCGTTTAAAGGTAATATTTCTATGTGTCTCATACTGTTATTTATACTGAGTAAACAAACTTAGACCTAGTTTACTTTGTATTCCTTTCTCTCTAAAGTCGCTTGAACAATGTAATCTTATACAATCAAACACTATAACATCGCCAGGGTTCCAGTCACATTCTTTTTCAACACTTAATCCTTCTAGCCATTGTTTATTAAAACTTACTTGGACATCAGGAATACGATTATCGTTGTGTAGGTTGGTTAGCATACTATATTCATGCAAAGGTATGTTATACGGACTAGGCATATCTTTGGTACCCTTAAAACATTTAACTGCACCATGTGGACAAGTTTGATCAAATATATAAAATTTTGCATCTTCTTCTGTTACATAAAAGTAATCAGTTTTGTATGTTTTTACTAATGGAATAACCATACACTTTGCAGGCATAATGTCATGTCTAAAATCAACATCATTATGAATAGCAAAAGGCTTTGGCGTATCAAAAAAGTTACCACCCCATATTGTTACTTCAATATCTAGTTTTTGTTGTATGCGTTCAAATATCTCAACAAAGGCAGGGTCATCTTTGAAGTGACGTGTAATAACAGTTGTTGGTCCTGTATTTTTTGCAACTGCTTCTGTAGAATATTTTGCATATATCTCAACTAGTGTTTCTATATCTTTATCTGTGATGAATTGTTTAAGTATAATTGTGTCACTGAGATTTGACAGAAGTTCATCTGTCTGTTCTTGTGGACGTTTAATTAATTCTTTGGGTCTATCTGGATGCATTTTAGAGTTGGAGTACAAACTTCACATCTGCAAAATTTACAAACTTCAATTTGATAATAGTCGCCATTATAATCTTTTTCATCTCTCCAAAACGGAGATCCACAATGACTATACCCGCCACAGTTTTGGCAATTTGTTGGTTTATACTCTGTAATTGACATTTAGTTCTTTACGTTTTTGGCTTTGCCCTTACGATTTTTGTTAGGGTCTTTTCTGCGTTTTCTATTTACTGCTCTAGCAATTGCTTCTTTGCCACCTTTGGCTCTAAGACTTGCGGCTCTGCTTTTGCTTAAACACTTTGGCTTGCCTTCACCTGGCTTACGATCACCACATTTACCTATGCGTTCGCCTTTGGTATTATAACGATCCCAGCCACCGCCACCGGCGCCGCCCTTCTTGCCTTTGCCAAACCAAGCTCTTAAATCTTCGTTGGCTTTAATCTTATCTCTCATAAGTTCATCATGATATTTGTCTGCGTAATCACTTGCACTCTTTTCACTGTAAAATACTTTTACAATCTTACCTTTGCCTACGCCACTTCCATCCTTGGTTCCATTATTGTATACTGCCCAATAAGGTTTACCATTGTCATCTTTGTGTTTAACAACATGACCAAATGTTTCATGACCCCATTCAGGATCATAGTCTTCTTCAACACTTCCTTCTTTGTAATAAGGATTGGCTGGATCTGCATCACCTGTTTCATCAGGCCACCAACCTAGTTTGAAGTGTTCGTTATTTGTAAACATATCTTTCATTTTTAGAATGGCTTTTTCATAATTTTCTTTGACTGGCTCTATTCTACCTGCCACTACATCCATACAAAAATTTAGTGTTACTGCGTTTGCAGTTAGGCTTCCGCATCTTGCACCTACTTCATTTTTCAAGTGATCAATTAATATACTTCCACTACACTTTGCAAGTTCGTCACTTAGATCTTCTGGTACTTCTAAGTCAATATAACTGTAAACAAAATCATAGTGTGGAGCAGGACTGCCGTGTAAAATGTATTCATCTCTTACTACAATTCTTTTGAATCCATCTTTGTGATGCCAAACAGTTTGCTCGTTGGTTATTTCATCTGGAGCACCAAATGTTTTTTCTAAGTGTTTACTATAATCTGCTGGTTGTGGATGATCCCAGTTATCATAGCCTATGTCTTGTTTGGCTTCTTTGAACTCGAAAAATCTCATTTGCTTTTACTTTTACCCCAGTTGGCTGCACCAACTTTGCGACACTTAGTTAAGGCACCACTTGCATATGCACTAGGCCATACTTTGTAACGTGATTTTACTTTGTGATAACAGGCATCTTTTTCGCCTGCTGCTTCATCAAACTGTGCTTCTGTAATTGCTTCTACTGGTCTGCCTAAGTCTGGCTCATCTGCTTCATCAATAATACCTAAGTCTGCTAACTGCTTTGGCGTCATGGCCAGTGCGTTCATCTTTTCCAAAGTCTTATCAGTAATTTTCTTTTTGATTGGATGCATAGTTGACTTAGTTCTTTTTGCAATATCTAATGCATCTTTTTTATCACTTGCATAACCTTGTACTTTGTTTTGCATATTAATCAAAACATAGTTCATGTTCATACCCATAAGCATTTCTTTGTCACCGTATTCTTTTACAATACCATGCTCTTTTAAATGCTCTGATAAACTACTGTCTAAGTCAAGTGCTTCGTTTTGTCTCTTAAGCACTGCCGCAACCTGCTTGTGCTTTGATAAACCTTTTGAAAGTTTTTCAATAGCATTTACTGCACCAGTCATATTACCTTTTGCATATCTAGGGTCTGATGCAATACCAATAGCCATCTTAATTTCTTTTGCTGAAAACGCATCTTGCTTTTCGCTTCTTTCTCCAATGCTTTCGCCTTTTTTGCTAATTGCAATAGCGGCTTGTTGCTTCTTACGCATTGGATGTCCCTTAGGGTGTATTCCTTTTTTACGTCCGTCATCTGTACCTTCATACACAGGAACAATTGCTATTGCTCTACGCAATACTGCACTAAACTTAGTGTTTAGGTCAAACATTGTGGTGAGTTGATCAGTTAAATCACCAGTTCCTTTATCCATCTCTGCTAATTTTATAATCATATTTTCTAACATACGACGGTGTTCACTGATTACTTTCAAGTGTTTGTGTGTCTGTCTTGCCATTACTTTTTCATAATCAGCAGTATCTTCACTAACATCTTCCGGCAAGTCAAACTGTCCTTGCATCATTGTTTTATATAAACTGTTTGCAATCTCATCACGCAGAGTCTGTTCACCTCTACTAATACTTCCACGCTTCATGTGCCTTGCATTGATTGCTTGAATAATTTCTACATCATCTGATGTACCTAAAGTTCTTGCCAATGCTAACGCGGCCTCACCATGCTGATTCTCATCAGTTAATTCATCATACTGCTTTTTAAGTGCTATTAATCCTCTTGCACTTTTGTCTGCTTCATCCACTTTAACAAACTTGTTGTACATCTCTTCCATCTTAGGAACAAGTTTGATTGCTTTAATAGTATTCCATGCTTCATCCATTTTAGAACCAGTTAACTTTTCTACTGCCATTGTCAATATCTTAATATTTGAATCAACACCATGTGCAAGATCTGGATCATCTTTTTTAACGTCCATTTCCCTTTTTGTTAGTGCAGTAATTTTCATTAATAGTTCACTTTTGTCTCCTTTGCCCATTTCTGCCATTCTAGCAAGTGCCATAACTTCAGCATTTACTTTTTGACGTTCTGGAGAAAAAGTTTTCTTTATAATTTCTTCTGTCTTTTCTAGCTCGGTTCCTGGTTTGATGAGTGCTTTTTCTGTTTCTTTTAGTTGGTTAAAACGCATGATTTTGATCCCGTGAATGTATTATAGATATTATTTTTATTTATCTTAATTTCTTTGTACGCACCGGAACGTTATTCAGTGTATGATTCCTAGTTAACGTATCTTTTGCAGTACAAACCTCTACACAACGCTTCATTGGAGTGTCACTGTATATTGATTTTTCAATTAATTGCATTGCTTCGCTTCTATTTATTTCGTCAAGTGTTCCATTACTAATATGCAATTGCCATAGTTTATCACCAACAACTGCTTGTGCTTCACGCCATGCAGGTAATCCAAAATGACAACATGGATTGACATATCCGTCATGTCTTAGCACTAACGGTGACTTTGCTTTTAGTTTACATTTAGGCGTTAGCATTTATATAATCTTCTAGTGTATTTTCTACTTGTTCAAATGTTGAACTTTGTAAAAGCATTTCTGGTGGTGTACGTTTATCTCCAAGCAAAAATTTAAAGTTATGAAATCTCATTTGCTTTGCTAACTTATATATCTCAACAATTTGATGATAGTTATGTTCAAATACTATGAATCTCCAAGACACTTGTGTTTGTTTTTGTTGTTTATCTAGTTCATTTATTAATGTTGTAGCACCATCCATTATAGTGTTCCATTTACTGTTTACTCTATATATAGGATTGGTATCTTCTAGTCCATCTATACTAAACTCAAACACGTCTTTGTCGTGTAAACTTTCAGCAAGTTTTTTCCACCATGCAGTATTTCTTCCGCTCCCGTTGCTTGAAATTCTGTTGATTGGTCTATGTTGTAATGTATTGCAATGATCAAGTATGTCTATGAATGTTGTTGAATATATAGCATCACTGTAAACGTTTGACCAGAATATTTCACTGATATCTGATTGTTCGTTTACTGCTTTTTTAAAATGATCTAAGGAAAAGTCTTCAGGAGGAAGTTTTATGCCTCTTGTGTGCATCTTGTATCTTGCACAACCGGGACATAGCAGGTTACATCTTGTACCTGGTTCTATGTGTAATATTTTAGAATTTGGAAATGCTGGTACAATACCTTCGTAATCTGCTACTATCATGTATCACCTTACATAAGGCTATTTGGTGTTATCTTCTTTTTCTTCACCAACAACGAAATCACCCATTGCATCTTGATATGCATCTTCACATGCATCATATGCATCACTGAGTGCTTGTCGCATATCTGCCAATGGTTGTAATCTTGCAGTTTCCATTCCTGCGGCGGCAGTCAATCTTTTTTCTAATGTGCCATTTTCTTTGACCATTTTTTCTAGCATGTTAATCATTTCAAGAATCTTCTTAAATCCTTTGTCTGCTAGTTCATATTCTGCAACACCTTCTTCGACGTTTGCTTTCATAGTAGTAATATCATTGCCTGCAGTCTTTTCTGATTTTAAAAATTGTGCAAATCTGTCTTGCATTGTTTGTGTATCTTCTACTTTTTTCTTTGCTTTGCCTTCTTCTATCTCTTTAAATGTTTCAGCCAAGCGTACTTTTTCCTGAGTTGGAGTGTATGGAGTGTATACATTACCTTGATTATGAATTTTACTTAATATATCGGCCATTGCGGCTGTATTTGTATTACTGCTATCTGTTTGAACGTTGGGTATTTTCTTTTTACTTACTTGTTGATCTGCATCAATCTCATTAATTTTTTTTACTAAATCAGCAAAATCACTCATTGTACTTCTCCATCATTTGGTACTATTACTTTAACATCGGGCATTTCTGCGTCGGAGTTTGTGTCTAGCATCTTGTATTCTAAGTGATGCTTTACACTGGATAGGTAGTCACTTGCTTTAGTGATCTTGGCCTGTACCCAACCCTCTAAGCCCTGTTCTTCACTGATGCTTTTTAGCATTTGGTGTAACTCGATGCTGTATTTTGCCGCTTTGTAAAGTTGAGCACGAGCCATTTGAACTTCGTGGTCGCTTTCCATGCGTTGTGCCTCTACACTAATATTTTCGAGGATTTGTTTTGCTCTCATAGTAATACTCCAAACGTCTTTGTATACTGTGTATTTAGTCTAATTAAAAGATTCTTTTATTTTTAAACTATGGTATAGTTGCCTGGCAAATTCAAAATGAGAGTTTTCGCCAGGATGTATTTTATCTAAAGCAAAGTCATTGTTTTCATGACTTAGTTTTTCAAGCGAATGTTCTGCAATTTTAGCATTACACCAACTTGGTTGCTCATAGTAGTATTTATTCGCTGGTATTAAGAATAAAAACTTTAAATCTAATCTAATATATAGGTCGTTTAACTGGTCTAATCTTAGATAAAAATCATCATTTGCATCTCTATTACTGTGGAAATGTTTGTAAAATAATTTACTTTCCTTATTATCATTCCACGGTGCTAATTCAATTGTTGTATTATCATCTTTATATACAATATTACGATCGGGATAACTCCAATGTACTACTACAATATCCTTAGGATGATAGTTATAATTTACTGCATTGTTCCATATTTCTTTATTACTTGCACCTGGTCTGCTTAAATTTATACATTGTCTATTTAATTTTCTAGCAACAATAGTAGGAAATGCTTGTTGACTTGCAGTTTCACCTGGCTCGTTGTAGGGTTGTTTAATACAGTCAGAGAGTCCATGCCCGTAGGCTAGACTGCAACCAAATGTAATAAATTTCATTTTACTATATCCAATGAAGAAATAATATTTAAATCTTGTAGTGCAGAGTTATTGATATATTTTAAATTTAATACTGTCACTGCACCAACTACTTTTGCTCCAGTCATTTCAATTAAACGTTTTGTTGCTAATAAACTTCCGCCTGTTGCAATTAAGTCATCTGCAATTAACACACGATTTGTATGTCCTAGTATGCCTTCTTGTAACACAATAGTATCTTCGCTATACTCTGTACCATAACTTTCTTCAAGTAAACTACCAGGATACTTTGAACCTTTTTTACGAATCATTACAAATGGAACACCAATTACACTAGCCAATACTGCACCAACTACAAAGCCTCTGCTTTCAATGCCTGCAATATGTGTTATTTCACCGTTTTTATTGAATGTAGTTTGTAGTTTAACTGCTAATTCAGCGGCAACTTGATTCCATGCCGGTTGTGCAAATAAACTATTAATGTCATAAAAGTTTACGCCAGGTTCTGGATAATCAGGGATAGTTCGTATATAGTCAATAAGATTCATCTACTTCTCCATAATAGTAAACATTACTTACATAATATATGAATGTAATCAGTTTGTCAACTAAAACTTTTCTATTCTTGTGAGGTGTCTGCCGCCTTCAAACTCTGTGTTTATAAATGCTCTTACAATAGGCATACAATCATTACTTGGTAATACTCTTGCACCTAAACATAATATATTTGCATTATTATGTTGTCTGGATAGTCTAGCAGTTTCAGGACCATGACATAATGCCGCCCGAATGCCAGCATGTCTATTTGCAACCATACTCATACCAATGCCTGTGCCACATATTAATATGCCACAATCATATCCATTGTGCTTAACATAATGCACAACTTTTTCTGCATAATCTGGGTAATCTACACTTTCAGAATCATTTGTTCCTAAGTCAACAAATGCATGTTCTGTACCTTGCAAGTTTTGTTTTATAATTTCTTTAAATCCGTATCCGCCGTGGTCACTTGCAATTGCTATACGCATCGATACTTCCTACGACTTCTTTGGTAAAATGTCTTTTATTTTCTTTGGATAAGGGCTAAGATCTTTCTTTTTCTTTTTCTTTTTTGGCGTTGTATAACCCATTGGATCTACTGCTCTACGAATTGCTTTTTTAGGGCCAAATAGCGGAAATGGTAGTCCTGCAATATCGCTACTGGTTGTAGTTGTTACATCAGCATCTTCACTTACTTTTAATCTAACTATATCGTGTATTCTCATTTTACTGCCTTTACCAATTCTTGTTTTACTTTTTGAGGAAACTCGTCCATTGCTTTTTTACCCTCAGGTGAATTATCACCAAAGTCTATTACAGTAACACGTCTTGGACCTAGTGGATTATTTCCTTGTATAGGACCACCTTTAGAAATTTCAGTGTTTTTTGATTTCAGTCTATTATCTAATCCTAGTTGTTTAGCCTTGTTTGCATCCAAAGCCTTAATCTTAACAAATGATGCAGTATCTTTACCACCCATGTTTTGGTTCTTACGCCAGTCTGCTTGGTAATACTGTCCATCACCCATTCTGATATAAGTAGTTTCAGGTGAATAAATGTCTAATTCGTCTAGTCTCATTGTATGCTCCAACTAGTATTTATACTAATAGTGTTCTGTTATACTCAACACTTTGAGAACATTTTCCCATGTCTTAGGTATGTTCATAACCAAGTGTATGCTATTATCTGCCCAACAAGCAGTTCTATGTGTTTTACGGGTATCAACATAATAAACACGCCCTGGCTCAATATTGACACGTTTATAGTCGTGTTCCCATTCAAAGTTACTGTATCCACAACTACGACTTACAAAACCTACCAAACGAAATGTATCACGAGTCAACTGTGGATGATCTCTGTGTGGTGGAAACCAACCTCCTTTGTTTAGTTTGACTAGCATTGTTCTACCTAGTGTGTCAAAAATATTTAAAATTGGGTGTAAACTTGGTAGTGCATCATATAGTTCAGTGCGATATGTTAAATCACTTTCTTCAACACGAGCTCCCAACCTTTCACGTACTTCTGGCATACTCAAACTATCACCTACTTTATCGCCTTCTGCTCCAACTAATAATAATCCTTCTCTATCGTTGGTTACACCTTCACGACGCAAGTAAGGCACCCAACTATCTTGCCATGGCTTTAGTTCCTGTTCAAGTTTTCCAAGATTAATACAAACATTTAGAGGTGCAAAGTCTCCAATGGCTTGAAGTTGCATCTCGCATTGCATGTCCATAGGTGTTACTTCCCCCATCTTACCATTAACATAATAGTGTTTCCAGTAATTTGGCTGGTGGGTCCGTTGTGGCATCCAGTTAATCTTTTTGCCGTCGCTTGTATACTCGTCGTCTTTGTGTGCCATGTGTGTCCTTACTTCTTTGCTACACCGAAGTTGTTCGCCCAACTAACTTGTTTGAGTAGTTGATTGCCTCTATCTCTTTCGGCTTTTTTCGTTGATTTTTTCATTTTGTTTGCTTTTGCTCGCAAACGTTTGAGGTCAGTTTTGCTTAATTTATCGCCTGCACCTTTACCTAAGTATTGTGCGGCTTTACGTTTTAGACTACCAGGGCGACTGCCTTTTTTGGCTTTGCCGGTAAAATCTTCCAAGAGGTCGTCAAGTTGATAGTGTATCCATTGTAATTTTTCATTGTGTTCTTCAGACATTTTGTAACCCCTTTATTAATCATCATATATGTCCTTGTAGGTAGTCTTTGGAAAGTCAATGACTAACTGCAAAAGATCTTTTCCTGTTTTATTCACTCTTATAATGTCAACTTCTTCTTTGGAATCAGTGTTTAATGCGGCTAACCAACGATGATGACCGTCGATTATATAATCATCAATACTAGCAATAATAGGCTTCTTGCCTCTGCCTTGTACACGTTTATCAAGTGATTTTGCAATACCTGCATCACTGAACTCACCTTGTATTGCTTTTAAACTATTTGCTGGTACTGTTTCCATTTTGAAATTAGCACCATTGTCTTTTATGTAATCTAATAATTCAGCATAGTGTTTGCCAGCAACTTGTGGCATGGCTGATCTCGATAAGCCAAATGTATCTTTTTTATCTGGCTTTGCAATCTTAAGTTCGTTCATAGCACTGGCCATTTTACTAAAACGTGCTTCTCTATGTTTTAATCCATGTAACTTACTGTTGATAGGTTTAGTAACTGCCGCAACATCTCCAAAGTCTGATACTTTAGGACGAACTCTTTGTTTCCAAAACTCTACTGCAATCTTTGCGGCTATTTGTGGATCACTTGCTTGATGTGCTTTACTCCAACTACTAGTCAAGTCAATGCCTAAACTTTTTTGCATCCATTCGTAATTCCAACGTCCTGTTAATTGTATATAGCCTCTACCAATAAAGCGTTCAGCATCGTTCATACTTTTGTTGCCTAATGCTTTTGCAAGTCTACCTGCATACTTTTTAACATTAGGATTATCTTCAACCATATCACTGAAGTCTTCACTTTCATGTGCCATTTGCGACATAAAAGCGGCGAGCTCTATACCTTTAATACCGTTCTTCTTTGCAACTCTTGCTAGGATCTTTTCGTTTGTAGTACTTGTTAATGGTGTGTATTCTATCTCGGGCTTTGGCTTAGGAAGTTTAAGTTCATCAGGTAACTGTGAAGCAGGCAAGTTTGCCGCAGTAAATATTTCAAGTTTCTCTGCTTTATTAAAGTCTGGACTATCTAATGCTTGTTTAACAGTTAATGCTCCAAGACCACCAAGTGTCAAACTTGCTCCTAATACTAAATTAGAAAGTGTTTGCTTCCAGCCTTCTTCAATGTATTCTTCTTCTGATTCAGGCATTGCTAACATTGCTCTGATTCTATCTGTTCTAGTTGCTTT
>MDTG01039484.1_pt1 | contig 10868 bp, 8 predicted proteins | sample 811421 | NCBI WGS metagenome assembly MDTG01 (sample SAMN05326645, study PRJNA326480) | marine metagenome | isolation source: seawater | place: Pacific Ocean: South East | collected 2011 | reverse complement strand
TTTAAAAACAGCAAAAAAAAAAAGAATTAAGTCAATTGGATTTTTAGGCTCAAATGGAGGGGCTGCTAGAAAATATTGTGACATTAAGTTGATAGTTGACAGTAATAATGTTGCAAGGATACAAGAATCTCATATTTTTTTGGGTCACTTTATACTTGAGTCAGTTGAAAATTTACTTTTAAAAAAAAATAGTATTTGAGAAATGGTAAAAAGAATTAATTATGGAGAACAATTCATTGACAAAAATGACTCTATTTCTTTAGTTGAGGCAAGTAAGCAAAAACTTATAACTATTGGACCAAAAGTAAAACTCTTCGAAAAAAAAATATCAAGATATCTAAAAGTAAAACATTCAATTGTTTGTAATAGTGGCACCTCTGCTATTCATTTAGCTTATATTTCAATTAATCTTAAGAAAAACGATATTATTATAATGCCAATAATAAATTTTATCTCAGCTTTTAATATGGCAAAACTATTTGGAGCCAAGATTTTTTTAGCTGATGTAGATAAATTAACAGGGCAAATGACACCTAAATTAGTTCAAGAATGTATTAAGAAAAATAATTTAAAAAATATTAAGGCAATTATTACCATGTATTTAGGTGGCTACCCAGAAAATATAATTGAATTCTTTAAATTAAAAAAAAAATTGAATTGCTTAATAATTGAAGATGCATGCCACGCATTTGGGGCAACATATAAATATAAGAATAAAACTTTTAAAGTTGGTAGCTGCAAACATGCTGACATATCTACTTTCTCGTTTCATCCTATAAAGCCAATAACCACAGGTGAGGGTGGTGCACTTACAACGAACCTTAATTCTATTTCTAATCGTGCTCTTCTTGCTAGATCTCATGGAATTATTAGAGGTAAAAATCATTGGACGTATGATATTAAACAATTTGGTATGAATTATAGAATAAGTGATATCAATTGTGCGCTTGGTATTAGTCAGATAAAAAAAATAAATCTATTTCTTAAAAAAAGACAAATCATAAACTTAAGATATAAAAAACTTATTTCAGAACTTGGTTTTGAAGATTATTTAAAATTACCAGAATATAAAAATGATAATAAATCTGCACATCATCTGTTTTTAGCTAATGTTAATTTTAAAAAACTTAAGAAAAATAAAGATGATTTATTTAACGTTTTTAAGAAAAAAAAAATATTTTTACAGTATCACTATATTCCTATTAATAGATTTTCATTTTATAAAAATAAAAATTTAAATTCTTTTAAAAATAGCAATGTATATTATCAAAATACAATTTCTTTACCAATCCACTATAATCTGTCATATATTCAGCAAAAGTTAGTTATAAAAACTTTAAAAAAGTTTATTGATGATAATAAAATATAAATACTAATTATAAATTATGTTTAAAAATAAAAGTTTATTAATCACCGGTGGTACAGGGTCATTTGGTAAAGCATTATTAAAATATTTAATCCGAAATTTTAAGGGTTTTAAAAAAATAATTATCTTCAGTCGAGATGAATTAAAACAGTTTGAAATGTCAAATGAATTTAATGAAAATAAATATCCATTTATTAGATATTTTTTAGGAGATGTAAGAGATAAATCAAGATTTAAGAGAAGTTTAGAGGGTGTTGATTATGTAATACATGCAGCTGCTCTAAAACAAGTACCAGCAGCTGAATATAATCCATTTGAAGTGATTAAGACAAATATAAATGGTGCTCAAAATATTGTTGAAAGTTGTTTAGACACAAATGTAAAAAAAGTAATTGCCTTATCAACTGATAAAGCAGTTTCGCCTCTAAATCTTTATGGAGCTACAAAATTGTGTTCTGATAAACTTTTTATTTCAGCTAATAATATTGTTGGAAAAAGAAAATTATCATTTTCTGTAGTAAGATATGGAAATGTTATGGGAAGTAGAGGTTCGGTAATTCCACAATTTTTAAAACAAAAAGAAACAGGCATCATAAATGTAACTGATAAAAGAATGACAAGATTTAATATATTAATGGAAGATAGTATAAAATTAGTACTCTGGGCTTTAAAAAACTCAATTGGCGGGGAGGTGTTTGTACCTAAAATTCCATCTTATAGAATTCTCGATTTAGCAAGAGCCGTTGCACCTAATTGTAAAATAAATTATGTTGGACTCAGACCTGGAGAAAAATTGCACGAAGAACTAATTTCTATTGGTGAGAGTTATAATACCATTGATCTTAAAAAATATTATGCAATATTAAATTTTGATAAATCATTAGAAAAAAAGTATTTAAGAAATAAAAAAGTTAAAAAAGTTCAAAATGAATTTTCTTATAGTTCTGGAAAAAATGATAAATTTCTTACTACAAATGAACTGATTAAATTAATTAAAAAATCTAAAATTTTTTAATAAGAATGAAAATTATTATAGGTACGGCCAATTTTGGTAATAAATATGGTTTAAGCTATAAAAAAAATATTTCAAGTAGAAAAGAATTAAAGAATTTGTTTAAAACATCCATAAGAAACAAAATTAATTTGTTGGATACTTCAATTAATTATAATCATAAAAAAGAAATCTATGATCCTAATATTTTTAGAAAATTTCATATAATCTCAAAGATATCATTTACTGAGAAAGAAAAAAAAAACAAAGAAATAGATGAAATTTTTTTAAAAAAAATTTTTGAAATTAGAAAAAGATATAAGATTAAAAATTTTTATGGAATTTTATTTCATAATGTTGATGATTTAACTTTTTTTGATAAAGATAAACTTAAGAGAAAAATTGAATATTTAAAAAAAGAAAAAATTTGTAGCAAATTTGGCGCATCTGTATATGAGCCATTAGATTTAAAAAAAGTATTGGTAAGATTAAAACCAGAAATAATTCAACTTCCACTAAATATTTTGGATGATAGGTTTTTTAAAAGTGGTTGGATAAAAAAATTGAAAAGTATGAATGTAGAGATACACGCTAGATCATTATTTCTACAAAGTTTACTGTTAATTGATTACAAAGAAATTTTAAAGAATTTTTATAATATTAATATATTGAGAAAATTTGAGAATCATTGCAAATTAAAAAAAATATCAAAGTTAGATATGTGTATTAATCATATAAAAAATTTTAAACAAATCTCTCATATAGTTGTTGGAGTGCAAAACTCATCACAATTAAAAACAATAATTAAATCCTTGAAAAAAAAGAAATTTAAAACAACCTTTAAAGTTTCCAAGATTAGTAGAAAAATTATAGACCCAAGATTATGGTAAAAAAAAATTTTTTAGCAATTATCCAAGCAAGATATGACTCTTATAGATTACCTGGAAAGATATGTAAAAAAATTGTTAAAAATTTATCAGTAATAGAAATTATTATTAGTAGACTAAAAAAAAGTAAAAAAATTGACCAGATAGTTGTTTCTACATCAAACAATATTAATGATAAAAAAATAATAGAAATATGTAAAAAATTTAAGATTAGATATTTTATTGGAAGTGAGAATGATGTGTTGGATAGATTCTATAAAACGGCATTAAAATTTAGAGCAAAAAATATTTTACGAATTACTGGAGATTGTCCAATGGTAGACCCTTTTATGGTAGATAAATTTATAGAAAAATTTGTTTTACTCAAACCAGATTATTTAAGTAATACTATTAAGCCAACTTATCCAGATGGATTAGACTTAGAAATTTTCAGTTTTAATACGCTTAAAAAAACATGGAAAAATTGTAAAGATAAACATGATAGAGAGCATGTCACACAATACATGATTAAAAATAAAAAATTTAATAAAGTGAATATTAAAAATAAAGTTAATTATTCGAATCTAAGATTTACACTTGATTATGAATTAGATTTAAAATTGATAAAATATATATATAACTATTTTAAACCAAATATATATTTTAGTTTTAATGAAATTATTAATATAAAAAATAAATACAAAGATATTTTTGAAATTAATAGCAATATAAAAAGAAATGAAGGAATGAAAACTAGTAAAGGTCAAAAACTTTGGCAAAGAGCAAAAGATATAATACCAGGTGGTAATCAATTTTTATCAAAAAAATCAGAATTATATTTACCTAACCAATGGCCTGCATATTTTAAGAAATCAAAAGATTGTTTTGTAACTGATTTATCAAATAAGAAATATTTAGATTTAACAATGGGTATAGGAACAAACATTTTGGGATATGCAAACTCTTCAATTGATAAGGCTGTTAAAGATACTATCAGTAAAGGAACAATGTCTACATTAAACTGTCCTGAGGAAGTTGAATTGGCAGAGAGATTAATTGAAATTCATCCTTGGGCTGAACAAGTAAAATTTGCAAAAACTGGTGGCGAAGCTAATGCCGTTGCAGTAAGATTGGCTAGAAGCTATTCTAAAAAAGATAATATAGCAATTTGTGGTTATCATGGTTGGCATGATTGGTATTTAGCTTTAAACATTAAAAATAAAAAAAATTTAGATGAACATTTATTATCTGGACTAGAAGTAAATGGTGTCCCAAAAAATCTAAAAAATACAATATTTACCTTTAGTTATAATGATATTAATAAATTAAAAAAACTTATTAATAAAAATAATATTGGAATAATTAAAATGGAAGTTGCGAGAAACTTTACACCAAAAAATAATTTTTTAAATAAAGTAAGAGAATTAGCAACAAAAAACAAAATAGTTTTAATCTTTGATGAGTGCACTTCTGGCTTTAGACAAAACTTTGGAGGATTACATAAGTTATATGGGGTAAATCCTGATGTTGCAATTTTTGGTAAGAGCCTGGGAAATGGTTATCCAATAACAGCAATAATTGGCAAAAAAGAAATAATGAGCTGTTCTCAAAATACTTTTATAAGTAGTACTTTTTGGTCAGAACGAATAGGTTTTGTTGCTGCTCTTAAAACACTAGAATTAATGAAGAAGGAAAAATCCTGGAAAAAAATAACAACAATGGGAGATTATATTAAACAAAGATGGAAAATTTTAGCAAAAAAATACTCTTTACCTATCAAAATTTCTGGTCTATCTGCTTTAGCAACTTTTTACATAGATGTTCCAAATAGATTAAAATATAAAACATACATTACGCAGGAAATGTTAAAATCAGGCGTTATTACAAATAACAGTATCTATGTATGTATTCATCATAAAAAAAAAGATATCAATTTTTATTTAAAAGTACTTGATAAATGTTTCAAAAATATTGCTTTATTTGAAAAAAACCAAAATATAGATGAATATTTAAATGGACCAGTCTGTCAAACTTCTTTTAAAAGACTAAATTAATTGTTATAGGTTTATTTGAAACTTCTATTTAGTAAAACATTATGGAAAAAAAAAATTTTCAAATTATTGAACCATCAAACTTAAAAAAATTTACGCATCAAAATCCTGAAAAAGTCTTATTTGATAATCTATATAAAAAGTTTGGAGAAAGATATGTCAATTATAGAAAAAGATATGAAGACAATGTCAAAAATCTAGATATGCTTAAAGTTGAACCATATCCAAATACAGTAATACTTGAATTGGTGAATAGATGTAATTTAGAATGCGTAATGTGTTACCAAGGTTTTCGTAATGATGCAAAAAAATCTACTTTAGATGAAAAAATATTAGATAAGATTTTCGCAGATTTTAAAGAAAATAATCTTAATTCTTTAATGTTAAGTACTTCAGAACCTCTTTTATTTAAAAATATTAATCAAGTTCTCAAAAGAGCTGAGGATGCTGGAATAATGGATATATTTTTATTTACTAACGGTGTTTTATTAAATGAAAAAAATACTAAAATGATTTTAGAAAGCCCAGTAACAAGATTGTTCGTTTCCATTGATGGTTACAGCGAAGAAACTTATAATAAAGTAAGAATACCCGTTTCAAAAAGACTAAAACTTGAAAACGATAGATTAAGTAAATTAGAAAAAAATATTCGATATTTCATGGAACAAAGAGAGAAAAAAAACTTGAGCTTACCTTTAGTGAGAACATCTTTTGTTTCATTAAAAGAGAATAAATTAGAATCACAGCGTTTTGTAGATAAATGGAAAAATTTAGTAGATTCAGTTGAAGTTCAAAAAGAGACATCTATAAAAGCTTTCAAAGATTTTGAAAAAATGAAAGACCAGGAAATACCTAGATTAAAGAAGAATTATTCTTGTAGTGAGCCGTGGGGACAAATTACTATTCATGCTGATGGTGAAGTGGCTCCTTGCTGCAATACATTTGGTAGAAATTTACCTATTGGAAATATTAAAGAAAATTCTTTAAAAGAAATATGGAATAGTGAAAAAATGAAAAAAATAAGAGATGGTTTTTTTAAAAATGAACCAAATAAAACTTGTCAAATATGTATAAATAATACTAGCGACGAAGAAATTTTAGTTAATTAGTATTAATAAAAAATGTTTTTAAAAAGATTAAAGTATTTTTTAGTTCAATTAGACTTTATAATTTCAAAAAGTTTTTTTTTTTCACAATCAAGGCTTAGCCAGATTTTAAAAGATCAATATAATTATATTTTTAATAATTCACTTAAAGTTAATAACTTTAAACCAATAAAAGGAAAAATAGAAATAAAAGATTTTAATTATGAGATTGGAAAAGAAAAAAGGGCAGATTATTCATACTCTCTATTATTTGAGAAAAATCCAGATTTTATTAATAGTATAATTGAAGAAAATAGATCTGCTATAGAAAATTTCATTGGAAAAAATTTTTTACAAGACGATGTAATGATCTATAGAAATTATAAGATTGAAAAATTCTTATCTAAACATGATGTCTATTCTAACATATGGCATATGGACTCCCATGATGGAAACAGGTTGATAAGAATTTTTGTTTTATTATCTGATGTTACTGATAATGATGGTCCTTTATTTTATCTTGATAGGGAAGGAACTAAAAAGAATTGGGAAAAATTGAGAGAAAGATGGACATTTGACAAAAAAAATTCTGACTTTGATTATCCTGAGCAAAAAATAATGACAGGGAACAAAGGTGATTATTTACTATTGAACACATCTTCGTGTGCTCATAGAGCAAGTATTCCTGAAAATTTCAGAGATATAATGGCTTTAACTTTATATCCTTCATGGAGAAAACATAAAAAAAGAAAATCTTATATTTGAACTTGGTGTAATTAAAGAAAATGATTATTAAAGAAATTTTTAAAATTTTGTCTTCTTCAAAAAAAAAAGAGTATCCAAAAATTCTTTTTTTTATTTTTTGTGTTTCAATTTTTGAGTTGTTTTCTATTTCATTGATCCTACCTCTTATTGGTTTTATTCTTAATCCAGATTTTATTGAAAAAATTAATATAGAATTTGTAAGGTATATGTATTCAATATTAGGTAGAGTAAACTTTGTCTTATTTTCAATAATAATGTTTATTTTTTCAGTAGGATTAAAAAATTTTTCAATATATCTTTTATATAGAAAAATTTTTAATTTTATTTACAGTGTTGAGTCTGAGACTTCAATTCGTCTTTTAAAAGAGTATTTAAAAAGACCCTACTTATTTTTTATTAATACTAATTCTGGTTTTCTAATTAATAATTTGACACAAGAAATTTACAAATTTAACGATGTATTACTTAATTCTTTCTTTTTAATAAATGAGCTATTTTTGTTTTTTGGAATAATTTTAATTCTTATGTTTGTAAGTCCAGAAACAACAATATTTTTATCGTTAATATTTTTTCTTTTTGGAATTATTTTTGTGAAGATTTATAAAAAAAAACAAGAAAAATTGGGTAAGGAACTTGTTGGATACGATAAAAAAAAAATAAAGATATTAAATGAGATATTTAACAGTATTAAAGATTTAATTTTATATGATGCTAAAAATTTTTTTGCTGAAATTTATAAAAATAATCTTAGTGGCTCAGTAAAAATAAGAGGCTCACAATCTGTTTTAAGAAATGTTCCAAAATTATTTATAGAAACTTTTGTGATCTTTGCAGTATGTTTAATATTATTTTATTCAGTATCTCAGAATATTGATTTTAATCTCTTTTTACCTCAAATTGGTCTATTTGTTATTTCTGCTATAAGATTAATTCCCTCGGTTACAAAAGCTGCTTATGCTTTCCAAATACTAACGTTTGGAAAAGAAACAGTTTTAATTTTGAACAATGAAATTAATCATATTAATGAATTTAAAAATAAGGAAGAAAATGTTGAAGTTTTAAAGTTGAATAATACAATTGAACTTAAAAATATTAAATTTAGTTATGATAATTCAAAATATATTCACTATGATTTCGACATTAAAATTAAAAAAAATTCATTTACTGGTATTGTTGGCAAAAGTGGAACAGGAAAAACTACATTATTAAATTTAATACTTGGACTAGTCCCAATCAATAGTGGCTCTTTATTAATTGATAAGCAAGAGATTTCAAATAAAGAGAAACTTTTAAGTGGATGGAGACAAAATATAGGTTATGTGCCTCAATCTATATATTTACTAGATGACACTTTGAGAGCAAACATTGCTTTTGGTGTAAAAGAAAATGAAATTAATTTAGAAAACTTAAATCGAGCAATTGAGTATTCAAAAGTAAATGAATTTATTAAAGATTGGCCCGAGGGATATGATACGATAATTGGAGAAAAAGGAGGTAAAGTATCAGGAGGTCAATTACAAAGAATTGGTATCGCCAGAGCACTTTATAATAATCCTGATATTATTATTTTAGATGAAGCTACAAGCGCCTTAGATGAAAATTTAGAAAGAAAAATAATTGAAATTTTATATGACTTGAAAAAAATTAAAACAATTATAATTGTAACTCACAGATCAACAAATTTATATAATTGTGATCAAATAATAGATTTAAATAAAATAAAAAATGTTTAGAAAAATATATTCCATATTTCATTTCAGTGATTATTTGATGATTTTTTTCACAAAATTGTATTTGTTTTATAAAATTAAAATGAAAAAAAATAATGATTATAAAAATTTGATTATAAAAAAAGATAATGGATATTTAATAGATGATGGCGAGGATAAATTTAAAATTTTTCATTTAAATAAATTACCTAGATATTATCGGGGATTTAAATTTAGTCAGATTGGAACTGTAAAAGATTATGGTCTTAATCAGTTTATCTTTTTGCCAGAAAATTCAAATATTCTCAATATAGGTGCTAACATCGGTGAGGTTGCACTAGGCTTTTTGAATAAAAATTTCAATGTATATGCTGTAGAACCAGATATAAATCAATACAATATCTTAAAAGAAAATAAAAAAATTTTTGATAAAAAATATTTTAATTCAAAATTGATTTTTGATATTCATAATATTGGTTTATCAAATGAACAAACAATAAAAGAATTTTACTTAAGCCCCATTGACAATGATTCTACGTTTATTCAACCAAAAAATATTGATAGAAAAAAATATACAATGATTAAAATAGAGTCATATAAAATTGATGATTTATTCACTCACAAAAATATTGATTTAATTGTTGGTGATGTTGAGGGGCATGAGCCAGAAGTTTTAATGGGTGCTACAAAAACACTTAAAAGATGTAAATATGTGTCTCTTGATTGTGGTAATGAAAGAAATGGATTAGATACAATTAATGATACAATCAAAATATTAAAATTAAACAATTTTAAAATACTAAAAACACCTGACGGAAAAGATAATAGGCCTGTTGTAATAGGATCTAATAATAATTTATTTGCAGATTAGTGGTATATATGATTATTAAATTACTTAAATTTATTAAATAGAGGCAGAATATTTGACTACAACTTTATTTTATCCAGACAAATTAACAAAAAATATATTTAATAAAAATAAAAAGATAATTTTTTTTGATAATTTTGGATATGAAAAATTTAATTTAAAGAAAAAAACTAGAGAATTATATTTTCCTAATCTTAATAGTAAGGACTTTAGGATATTTAATAATTATAACGAGACTGAGTTAATTACAATTATAAGATCTTGGGGGCCCGTATTGTCAAGAGAAATAGATAGAGGAGATCAGTATGAATTAAAAATAAGAGATATTTTAATGAAGTTTTATGAAATTTCTCAATTTTTATTAAAAGAAAAAGTAAATCTAGCAATTATGTTTACTGCATCACCTCATCATATTTCAAGTTTAGTTTTTGATTTAGCATGTAGAAAAAATAAAATAAAATTAATTTATTTAGAAAGATTGAATTCTATAATTAACAAAGGTCCTAATTTACTAATTCCATTTTTACATAAAGGAAAATTTATGGAAAAAGAAGTTTTAAATCTAAAATTTTCTAATTTTGATGTAAGTAAAGAATTATTAAAGATAATTGAAAATTTAAAATCATGGAAAAAAAAAGAATACATCGAAATTCCTCATGTGGATGAATTTTTTTATTCTAAAAATTATTTTCTAAGTACTTTAAGAATTTTAACTCATTACTTCTATGTTAAATTAAGAAAAATGATGAGCAAGACTAAGAAATATTTTGATTTTTATGATTATTCAATTTTAACTTATTTAATGCAGCCTTATATTCAGTATAAATCAGTTAATTATTATAAAAAAAAATCTTATAATGTCATTTTAGCAAAAAGAAAAAATAAAAGAAATTTACTTGTTGTAGCGAACTATCAACCAGAGGGCACTTCTTTCCCAGAGGGTAATGAAAATAATAATCATATTGATATAATTTCTAAAATTAGAAAAAAAGGCTATAATGATGTAATCTATTATAAAGAACATCTTCACTCTCAATTTTTTTATTTAGACGTTATTCAAAGTACCAAAGTTGGTATAGCAAGGTCTCAAAAATATTATAAAGATTTAGAGAAACTTGGTTGTAAGTTTTTACCTTTTAATTATAGTCTTCAAAATAAAAACTTTGA
>MDTG01028384.1_pt1 | contig 10868 bp, 10 predicted proteins | sample 811421 | NCBI WGS metagenome assembly MDTG01 (sample SAMN05326645, study PRJNA326480) | marine metagenome | isolation source: seawater | place: Pacific Ocean: South East | collected 2011 | reverse complement strand
TCCAATATCTTTATTTGAAATATCATTTGAAATAATCCAATCACAATTTTTTTTACTTAATTTTTCTTCAGCATTTTTTTTTATCGAATTTGTTTCAGCAGCAAAACCAATAACAAGATCAGGCCTCATTGAATTATGATTTGATACATAATCAAGGATATCTATATTTTTTTCTAACTGTAATTCTAAACTTTCTTTTTTCTTAATTTTTTCCTCATATCTTTTATTAATCTTAAAATCTGCGACTGCAGCAGTAAAAATTGCTACATCTACCGGTAAGTTTTTTTGAGTTGCAACTAACATTTGATCAGCAGTTTCAACTTTTATAAGCTTGATATCGTTGTTTATCTCTAAATTGGTTGGGCCAGATATAAGCGTGGTATCAAATCCTTTTTTCGATAAAGATTTAGCCAATGCATATCCTTGTTTACCACTTGATTTGTTTGTAATGAAACGAACAGGGTCAATATATTCATTTGTTGGTCCTGCGGTAACTAAAGCTTTATATTTTTTATTACTTTTTTGTATCAAAAAAAATTCATCTATTTCCTTTACAATACATAATGGATCTGACATTTTGCCTTCTCCAAATTCTCCACATGCCATGTCTCCAATTTCTGGACCAATTAATTTATAACCAAATTCTTTAAGTTTTTGTAAATTTATTTTTGTAGTTGGGTGCTCCCACATTCTAACGTTCATTGCTGGGGCTAAATAAATGTCTTTATCTGAAGCCAAAACTACTGTTGATGCTAAATCATCAGTGGTCCCTTGAGCAAGCTTTGAAATTGTATTTGCTGTTGCTGGTGCAATTATAATTATATCAGACCACCTTGACAGAGAGATATGGTCCATCTCAGCTTCATTTTCTACACTGAAAAGGTCGCAATAAACTTTTCCTTGAGAAAGTGATGCTACAGAAAGTGGAGTAATAAATTGTTTTGCACTATTTGTAAGAATGGTTTTGATGATTGCCCCATTTTTTTTTAAAATTCTTATAGTTTCAAGACTTTTATATGCAGAAATTCCCCCGCATATAATAAATAAAATTTTTTTGTTTAATAAATTTTTCATCGCTGAATTAAAATACCAATAGCCCAATAATTACAAGACCTAATAATCCAATAATAGATTGATTTCTAAAAGTTATCATTTCAGATTTTTTATTATTTAAGGCTGTATAAGAATTTGAGTTTTGAGGTATTTGACCACTAGCTAAAAAAGTTAATGCTTGATTAGCTTTGTCCATAATTTCAGGAAACTCAGGCAATCTTTTAATAACTTCTGATGTATTTTTTAATGTTTCATTTAGATTATTTATAGGGTCTTTTGTTTCTTTTAACCAGCTTTCTAATACTGGCTTTGATGTTATCCAGATATTAGTATTAGGATTTAACTTTCTTGCTACTCCTTCAACTACGACCATAGTTTTTTGTAACATTAATAGTTGAGGTTGAGTTTGCATATTAAATTTCTCAGTCACATCAAATAATTGTTTTAACAATTTTCCTCCAGATATATCTTTGACTTCTTGACCAAATATAGGTTCGCCAATTGATCTTAAAGCTTGTGCCAAGTCGTCAATTGGAACATTTTTGGGCACTAATCCAGCTATTAAATGAACCTCTGCAACTTTTTTGTAATCTCTTTGAATAAATCCAAATAAAATTTCAGCTAAAAATCTTTTACTAACTTTATCTAGTCTTCCCATTATTCCAAAATCTATAGGAACTATATGACCGTTATTATCAATAAAAATATTTCCTTGGTGCATATCAGCATGAAAAAATCCATCTCTTACTGCGTGTCTTAAAAAATGCTGAATAATATCTTCTGCAATTCTATTAGTATTTATTTTTCTTCTTTTTAATTCCTCGGTTTCTCTTATTGAAACGCCATCTATCCAGTCTAAAGTCATTACGTTTTCACTTGTGAAATTCCAATAGATGTGGGGAACCTTGAATCCAACATCATTATTAGTATTTTCAGCATATTCATTAGCTGCAGCAGCTTCGAATCTCAAATCCATTTCAAGATTAGTTATTTCTTTTAGTAAAAATACTACTTCAACAAGTTTTAGTCTTTTAGTTTTTTTTACAAAAGACTCAACAATAAAAGCAAATAACATCATCGCATCTATTTCCTCATTAAATATTTTTTTTATGTTAGGTCGTAAAATTTTTATAGCTACATCTTTAATTGTTCCATTGTCATTTATTTTTGCTTTATGCACTTGTGCTATTGATGCAGCAGCAACAGGCTCACTCAGGTCAATTATAGAATTGTAAGTATCCATACCTAAATCGTTCTTAATGATTTCCTTTGCTTGCTTGATTGAAAAGGCTGGTAATTTATCTTGTAAATTTTCTAGTTTCTTAGAAAATTCTTCTCCAATTATATCTGGCCGTGTAGCTAAAAATTGTCCAAGCTTAATAAATGTAGTTCCTAGAGATTCTAAAGAATTAGAGAGTCTTTCACCCTCGTCTTTATTGAGATCATTATTTTCCTTTTTAAAAAATGAAAATGATAACACTTGAAATAATATTGTAATAGCTAAAGGTGGTTTCTTAAATTTTGAAGCTATGCTTAATATGTCAGATTTAGCAACCTTTCTGCCTATTTTGAATAAAGTAATAAGTTTTCTAATCATTAAAGTTTCCAACCACTATGAATTGAAACGATGCCGCTAGAAAAATTTCTGTAATTACATTTTTGAAAATTATTTATTTCCATTAAATTAATTAATTCTTCTTGATTGATAAATTCTTCAATACTTTTTATTAAGTATTCATAAGGTTCTTTTTGGCCAACTATAAATTCTCCTATAATTGGAATTAATTTTGAGTAATTTTTATAGATTGAATTCAAATTTGAATTTTGTATTTTTGAAAATTCAAGACATAAAAATCTACCACCTGGTTTTAAAACCCTATAAGCCTCTGAAAGAGTTTTATTTAAATCTTTTGTATTTCTTAGACCGAAAGCAATAGTATAAAAATCAAACATATCATCTTTTAATGGAAGTTTTTCAGCAGATGAAATTATCCATTTAATATTTTTATAATTAGATAATTTTTTTTTACCTTGGTTAATCATACCTTTATTAGGATCAACACAAGCAATTTGAATATCTTTTTTGGTGCTATCTAAAAAAAGCTTTCCAATATCACCAGTGCCACATGCAACATCAATTAATTTCTTATTTAAAGATGGATTCATCATATTAATTAAACTTTTTTTCCAAAATCTATGAAGACCTAAGGACATAATGTCATTCATTAAATCATATTTGTTGTAGACTTGGTTAAAAACGCCTTCCACTAGACCTTTTTTATTTTGAAGATATTGTTGCATAAAAAAAAATATATATTCAATATAGTGTCAAATGCCAGAATTACCAGAAGTAGAAATAGTTAGACTATCACTTAATAAAAAGATTAAGAAAAAAAAGGTAAAAAAGGTAATTATTAGAAATAGAAATTTAAGATTAAAAATCCCTTTAAATTTCAAAAATTATATTAAAAATAAAAAAATAATTAAAGTAGGAAGATTCTCTAAATATTTAATTTTACATTTATCCGATGGCAATTATTGTTTAATTCACCTAGGTATGTCTGGTACAATTCATATTGTAAACAATAACTCATTAAATAAAATTACTAATACTAGTTTTTATAACATACCAAATCTTCCAAAAAAACATAATCATGTAGAATTAATTTTTGATAAATTTAAAGTCGTATATAATGACCCAAGAAGATTTGGTTTTTTTCAAATAATAAAAAATAGTTTAGATTTAAAAAAAAAATTATATCATCTAGGTCCAGAACCATTTCATCAGAAATTTAATTTAAATTACGTTTTTAATTTTTTTAAAAATAAGAAGAAAGATGTAAAAAGTTATTTGATGGATCAAAAATTTGTTTCGGGAATAGGTAATATTTATGCAAGTGAAATTTTATTCTCTTGTAAAATAAACCCCTTTAAAAAAGTAAATAAATTAAAAAAAAAAGATTGCCTAAAATTAATAAATTCCTCAAAAAAGATCCTTTTAAAAGCTATAATAAAAGGAGGATCAAGCATAAGAGATTTTAAGGATACTCACGGAGTAAAAGGTGGGTTTCAAAAAGAATTTAAAGTATACATGAGAAATGGAAAAAGATGTAAAAGTTTAGGATGTCATCAGGTAATAAAAAAAAAAAAAATCTCTAATAGATCAACTTTTTTTTGTGATTTTTGCCAAAAATAATCAATTATTTTATTGACCACAATATATTACCAAGTTATACCCCTGCGCATATGGCGAATACAAAATCAGCAATTAAAAGAATAAGAAGAATTTCTAAGCAAACAATCGTAAATAAGGCAAGAAAAAGTAGATTTAAAAATGCATTAAAAAAAATGAATATTTTAATTGCAGATAAAAAAAAAGATGAAGCCATTAAGTTTTTGCCAAAACTTACTTCAGAATTAATGAAGGTTGCAAAAACAGGTATAGTCAAAAGACAAAATGCATCAAGAAACGTTTCTAGAATAACAAAAAAAATCTCTACGATTTAAATAGTTAGTTAATTTAAAATAAAAAATATAAATACTTACACCATATACTAAAAAAATTTAAGAAATTACCATATTTAGATTTAGTAAATAGGTAATTAAATTTAATACAATCTGTGAATGATTCAATCTATGTTTGATTCAATTTAAAATTTTATTTTTTTAAAAAAAAATCTAAATTATTTTTAAACAATAAATTTTATCTACAATCCCAGATTTAATTTTTTTTTTGTTTTCTTTATTAAGTTGTTGCAAATTTTTTTAATTAGTTCTAACTGAGTTATCCCTAATAATTATGAATAAATCTACTAATACAAATAATTTAAGTAATATTAAATCTGAAAATTTTAATTGGGAATTAGCTCAGGCAGATATGAAAAATAAATTAGGAGCAGATATTTTTGAAAGCTGGTTAAAAAAAATTACTTTTGTCGATGAATTTAACAATTATCTATTATTGTCTGTACCAACTAGATTTATAAGAGATTGGATTACTTCAAGATATCTTGATCAGATATTAAAAATTGTAAAAGTTTATAAAAAGAATGTAGTACGAATTGAATTCAAAATTGAAGATTTTAATTCAAAACCTAAAGATAACAAAGCGCTCAATAAATCTACAGACAAAGAGAAAAAAATCTCTTTTATAGAAGATTCCTTTCTTCAATATAATAGAATAGACCAAAACAAAAGATTTGATAATTTCATAACAAGCAGAAGTAATAAACTCGCTTATGAGGCATCTTTAAAAGTTTCAGAAAATATATCTCATTATAATCCACTATATATTTATGGTGGAGTTGGAATGGGAAAAACCCACCTATTAAATTCTATTGGCTTAGAATTAAAGAATAATAATAAAGTAATGTTTATATCAGCTGAACGATTTATGTATCAATTTGTTAAATCAATTAAATCAAATGATATGGTAAAATTTAAAGAATATTTTAGAAATACTGATGTTTTATTGATTGATGACATTCAATTTATTAGTGGCAAAGAGGCAATGCAGGAGGAATTTTTCCATACTTTTAATACACTCCTTGATAAAGGTTCTCAAATAATTGTATCCGCCGATAGAGCACCAAACAAATTATTGAGAATTCAAGAGAGAATTAAATCAAGATTTTCTGGAGGATTAGTTGTCGATATTCAAAAACCTGATTATGAACTTAGAAAAAAAATTGTTGAAAAGAAAACCGAGGAATTAAATAATTTATACGTGGATCAGCTTAAGGTTTCAAAAGAAGTTCAAGAGTTTATTAGCAATGAAATTAGCTCAAGTATAAGAGAGCTAGTTGGAGCAATAAATAGATTAGTTTCATTTTCAAGAATATACAATAAAGTGTTAACTTTAGCTGAAACTAAGGTGATTTTAAAAGATTTATTAAATTTACCAGAAACCAAAGTAACAATCGATAAGATACAAACAATTGTCTGTAAGTTTTTTAAAATAAGTAAAAATGAAATGTTGTCTTCTAGAAGATCAAGATATTTGGTTAGACCAAGACAAACAGCAATATATTTAGCCAAAATTTTAACATCAAAATCTTTACCTGAAATTGGAAGAGAATTTTCTAATAGAGATCACACTACAATAATTCATTCAGTAAAAACTATTGAAAAAATTAAAGAAAAAGATTCTGAAATGTTAGATAATATTAGTAAATTAAAAAATCAGATACTGTATAATACTTTAGAAAATGAAATTTAATGTCAATCAAAAGGATCTGCAGCAAGCGTTAAATTATTGTCAGGGGATAATCGAAAAAAGAAGTACTTTACCAATTTTATCTAATATCTTGTTAGATGCTAATAGCTCAAGTTTAACAATCACAGCGACAGATCTAGATGTAATATTTATACACAAACTTAACAATGTCGAAATAATTGAAGAAGGAAAAACAACTACTACATCTTCAATTATGTATGATATTATAAGAAAACTTTCTTCAGATAAAAAAATTAATTTTTCTTTGACAGACATAAGTAAACTGCAACTGGAATCTGAAAAATCTATATTTAACCTTAATTGTATTAGCGCAACAGAATTTCCTTTAACAGATGAAAATTTTAATCAAAATCAATTTGTTATAAAATCTAAACAATTATTGAAATTATTAAATAAATGTAAATTTTCAATATCAAATGATGAAACTAGACACTATTTGAGTGGAATTTATTTTCATCAAACGGAGGTTGAGGATAGGAAATTTTTAACTGCTGTTGCTACAGACAGTCATAGAATGTCAATTTCAAAAATCAGATTAGATGATAAAATTGAGTTTGAACCAATTATTTTACCTAAAAAAACTATTTTTCAGCTTTGTTCTTTATTAGATAGTTATGATGGCGATGTAAAAGTTTCAAATGTTAAGTCAAAAATAAAATTTGAATTAGATAACAGTATATTGATATCAAAATTGATTGATGGCAAATTTCCTAATTATATACAAGTTATTCCAAAAAATAATCAGAAAAAATTAGAAATTGATTTAAAACTATTTTTAAGTTCTGTTGATAGAGTTGCTTCAGTATCTTTGGACAAAAAAGATGGTGTAAAGTTTATTTTATCTAAAGATACTCTAAATTTATCGGTAAACAATACCAATAGTGGCGATGGTAAAGAGACTTTAAATGTAAAATTTGAACATGATTTAGAAATCAGTTTTAATTCAAGATATCTAATAGATGTTGCTTCACAACTAGATGGAGATAGGATCGAATTATTTTTAAATGACACAGGATCTCCAGCCTTAATAAAAGATCCTGGTGATTTTGACAGTATATTTGTTGTTATGCCAATGAAAGGTTAATTGAGTAAATTTAACTCTGAATATATATTTTTTTCTAAAGTTTGGATAAACTTCTCTCTTTGTAGTCCCGCAGGTATTGGTTTCAAGATCGAAACTGTAATTATCTTGTTGCTATTTTTTGATCCCTTTTTAGGCCAAACATATCCCGAATTAATTGCAACTGGTTGACAACTAATATTAAGTTCTTCATAAATTCTTGAAACGCCTTTTTTAAAAGGAGGCCTTTCTTCAGGAAGAACCCTTGTTCCTTGAGGAAATATAATTAAAGGTCTATCTGAGCTATTAATAATAAAAGCGATATCTTCATAAAAACCTAAATTATCTTTAGAAATTTTATTTCTTTTAATAGATATTGATCCTATTTTTTTTAAATACCAACCAAATATTGGAATTAATAATAATTCTTTTTTAAGAATAAAAACTGGTGAATTAAAAATTGTCTGTAAATAAAAAGTTTCAAACATAGATTGATGTGAGGCAGCAATAAAAAATTTATTTTCATTTATTATATTTTCTTTACCTTTAACTGAAATTTTAACTGAGAGAAAAAACTTGAGACAAAAAACTGTCCAATAACCCATTAATCTTCCACCTATTAAGGTAATTTTTCTAGGCAAAATAAGAGCTGGTAAAAATATAAGTGAAATTAAAATTATTCCTACAAAAAAAATTGTTGAAAATAAAAAGTTTCTTATCATATATTTCAAAAGCTAAACTAAATCTTTATGCTTTTGTCGTTTTTTAATCACTTTAATTTTTGATCCGTGTATTAATAATTCCACAGGCTTTGGTCTTAAATTATAATTTGAGCTAAGTGACATTCCATAGGCTCCTACATCACAAATTGCAATTAAGTCTTTTTCCTTTAATTGTTGAAATTTTTTTAATGTAATAAATTTGTCTGTGCTTTCACAAATAGGACCTACAAATTCATATGGTTTTTTCGATTTTTTATTTGATTTTTTTACTGGTAATGTTCTGTGAAATGCGCCATATAAAGCAGGTCTCATCAGGTCGTTCATTGCTGCATCTAAAATTATAAATTTTTTTCTTTCACTATCTTTTATATAAATTATTTTAGTTACCAATGTACCCGTATCACCAATAATAGATCTACCTGGCTCAAATATAATTTTGACTTTATGAGTTCGTAGAAATCTGAGTATATAAGAATTGTACTTTTTGTAATTTAATTTCTTATTTTTTTCATGGTATGTGATGCCCATGCCTCCACCCAAGTCTATATATTCAAATTTATGATCGGTTTTTCTCAAAATTTGACTAACTGCTTTAAGCATTTTTTCATAAGGCTTATGGTCTAAAATTTGACTCCCAATGTGAACACTTAAACATTTTAAATCAATATTTTTTGAATTTTTGGAATAATTTATGATTTCATAAAATGTATTTTTGTTTACACCAAATTTATTTTCTTTTTTACCAGTTGAGATTTGTCTAAGTGTTTTCGCATCTGTATTAGGATTAAGTCTTACACCAATTCTTATTTTTCTATTTTTTGACTTTGCTACTCTATTTATTTCTTTTACTTCACTTAAAGATTCTGCATTAATAAGTAAAATTTTTTTATCAATTGCAAAACTTATTTCTTTTGATGTTTTACCAACACCAGAAAATACAATTTTGTTTGGACTAATTCCTGCTTTTAAAGCCATCATTAGTTCTCCCATAGAAACAACATCAGCCCCTAAGCCAAATTTTTTGATTTCTCGGATTAGATTTATATTCGTATTCGATTTAACTGCAAAGCATATAAGTGGTGAAAAAGATCTGAAGTTTTTTTTAAAATTATTTATATTCTCTTTTAATCTCGAATATGAATAAGAATAAAAAGGTGTTCCAAATTTATTTGCAATTTTTTGAAAACTAATTTTTTCTACTGTTAATTTCTTGTTAATATATTTCATTAAACTGAGATAATTAAAAATTTTTTTATTTCTGCTTTTTTTTCAGGATCTATGTATTTCGGATCACCTTTCTTTCCACAAGAAATAACCGTACAAAATAATAATACAATTAAAATAATTTTTTTAATCATCTCTCTTTTTTATATCTCATTATCATTTTTTTAATATTATCAAAAGAAGTTCCACCATAAGATTTTTTCGAATTAATTGAATTTTTTAAATTAAATACTTTTAAAACATTCTCTTTAAGTTTGGGTTCAAATTTTTTTAATTCATCTAACGTCAATTCATTTAATTTCTTTTTTCTTTTTTCAGCAAAATTAACTACAGCTACAGTTTTTTGATATGCTTTTCTAAAAGACATTGAGTGATTTATTACAAGATAATCAGCTAAATCAGTTGCTGTAGTGTATCCTGAATTAGCAAGTTCTAGCATTTTATTTTTATTTGGATAACAATTTTGAAGTATTTCATCAAATATTTTTAGACAATTATTTAAATTGTCGTTAGATTTAAAAACAATCTCTTTATCATCTTGCAAATCTTTAAAATAAGATAATGGCAAACCTTTTAAAATTGTAAGCATTGAAAATAAATTTCCATAAGCTTTTCCTGATTTTCCACGTAAGTATTCAAGAAGATCAGGATTTTTTTTTTGTGGCATTATAGATGATCCGGTTACAACTTTATCAGATAAATTAATTAAGTTAAAACCATCAGAATTCCAAATAATTAGTTCCTCGGCAATTCTAGAAATATGCATTGCACATACAGATGAAGCGTATAAAAAATCAAGTACAAAATCTCTATCCGAAACTGTATCAATAGAATTTTTTGTAGGTGTTTTGAAACCAAGTTTTTTAGTTGTATAATTTCTGTCTATATTAAATGATGTTCCTGCTAAAGCTGCAACACCTAAGGGATTTTCATTTAAGCTATCTAAATTATTTGAAAATCTTTTTTTGTCTCTATTAAACATTTCTACGTAAGACATTAAATAATGTGCAAAAGAGATAGCTTGAGCATTTTTAAGATGTGTAAATCCAGGCATAATGGTTTCAACATTTTTTTCAGCCAACTTTATTGTACTTTTAATAACTTTGTTAATGTTATTATTTATTTCGTTTGTTGAATTTTTCATCCAAATTTTAAAATCGGTAATTACCTGATCATTTCTTGATCTTGCTGTGTGAACATAGCCTGCGTCTTCACCTATAATTTGAAAAAGTCTTTTTTCGATATTCATATGAATATCTTCATATTCATTGTTGAAATCAAATTTGCTGTTTGTAATTTCCCTTTCTACTTTATTAAGTCCATAAATAATTTTGTTTTTAATTTTAAATGAAATTATTTTTTGTTTAAAAAGCATTTCAACATGAGCAATTGAACCTTTGATATCTTCTTTATAAAGTCTTCTATCAATATCTATTGAATTACCTACTTTTTGAAACAAACTAGATGCATTTTTTTTAATTCGTTTACCCCAGATTGCTTGGTTGTTTTTATTTTTTGCCATGATATTTAATTATACCTATTTAACATGAGATTTTTAATAATATTTATTTTT